>Ga0126342_10000452_pt1 | contig 44270 bp, 43 predicted proteins | sample Cyp1metagenome_FD_92528 | JGI IMG/M metagenome (GOLD analysis project Ga0126342, IMG submission 92528) | Coral microbial communities from Lord Howe Island, Old Settlement Bay, Australia - Cyphastrea 1 metagenome | ecosystem: Host-associated > Invertebrates > Cnidaria > Coral ...
ACAACGGCGTGCACTTTTTCGACATCGCAACTTCCAAAAGTGGTCCGAAGCTGAGGTGTTTTGTACATTTTGACTTGCAAATGTGCTTCGCGCCACAACGGCGTGCAATTTTTCATCTCTCATTTGGCCAGCTGGCTCCGCACCCGCCGCTTTAGCGAACTTACTTTTCGACCCTCCGGAGCCCCAAATCATTGGAAAAACACAGTGTTTCGCGACTTTCCTACCTTTTCGCGCATCTGCATCTTCTTTCTTCTTGCTTACTCTTTCTCTTCTACTCTTCTATTCTTCTTTCTTCTAATCTTTCTCTTCTCTCTGCCTCTTCCCTGCTCTGCTTTTCATCTGTCCATATTGTCGGAAGTTTGACTTCTAAACTTCCTTCGAATAGGATGTGTTTCTCTTGAACAGAGAAGAACCATCTTAAAATTTTTGTTGATTCTTCGAGGGAGGGCTGACTATTTCCATTTTTCATCCTGTGTTACCACAACTCTGCAGTTGTTCAGAGTCAAGTGATCATGAACTGTGCCTATTAGAGTGGCATCCATTCATTCATTGAGCTTGTGATCTTGACACATGTGATGACCACCCCACTGTTCCACATATTGTTCCACATACTGTTCCACATCCTGTTCCACATACTGTTCCACATACTGTTCCACATACTGTTCCACATACTGTTCCACATGCATCCATGTTGTCCATATGTTGTCCATGAAACCAAGGATATGTTTCATGCTGAAAGTCCTCACCAAGTTGGTCGGCGCAGTTTTCTTCCCCACTGTTCTGTCGCTTGCACCTGTCGGCCTGGGCTGAGTTGACATGTCTTGGCGTAATATGTACAGTGCATGTAACAACCTGATCGAAGTAGACGCAGCGGATCTTCCCAAACCCTGGAATCCTCAGGACTGTTGGTGTGTTGGTTGGCCTACATTACGAAACCGCAGCAAAAACTATGAGCATTGCAACGTTTATGTGTTTCTGGCCTGCAGACAACTGGTGACTACCTTCATGTGCATTGCTGGAGGCACATCCAGCCTTGATCAGTTGTTTGTTCAATCTGTGAAGTGTTCAGAAGAAGCACCAATCATCGGTCGGCACAGTTTAATCCTGTATTTTGGTGTGGGATCTGGTTCGTTTGGGAGTCTGGCAGGTAGGTACCAACAAACTGCTTAGGAGTTGGAGCCGATCTAAATGACCGAACATGTGGAAATTGATTTGAGCAAAGTAAAGTGGCAACGTGGGTTTGATGACCGGAAATAACTATCATGGACACAATTGCTGTCACCATCAGGATGTGTGCAATCATGAGATATGATGCTAATTATGACTTTCAACATCTTTCAACATATTAGAGTATAGTTGAGGAAACACTCAAGGCACGAAAGCAATCAGGGCACCACTACACATCAGGTTGATTGAGATATCATGGTCGATAAGGTGAGCTTCTTCCCACCAACGGTATGTTGTTTCCTGTTTGCTCTTGACACCGAGGCTTCAATATGGCGCTCATTCTGGCGGTGGTTTTTGCTTGCTTGGGAAACTTGTTGAACCAAATGCAGCCCTGTTGGCAGACATGTTCTGCCCAGGATGTAGGGAGCTATGTCCCCAAACAGCAAGGGGTTGGTTGATCACCTTGTGGAGAACGGATAAGTTTCGAGAGCCAAATGCCTGAAAGCCGAAGTGTATGTCCAAGAAAGTCCTAACAGACATTGGTGGAGGGGTCAGAGACTGAAGGTCAAGAGACATGACAGTGTTGTTGCACCATGGAGGGTAATTGCAGGATACCTAGGAAGCATGGAATGCGTGGTTATTATTCTACAGCCTCCCTTTGTCTTCAGGGCAGTCTGTCTTCTCCGGAGTCTGTTCTTTTAATTTCCATCTACAGCGACTGTCAGACGCAGCACTCGTTTTCGCTGGACCCTCTTCGTGTGATTTGGTTCCTGTATGATCTGTATGTTCCTGTCATTGAGTAGGCGTCGCTGGTGGTGTTGCCTAGACTTGGTTAGGGTCCAGCATCGCTTAGGAATCACAGGCACATTGTCCTTACCCGGCGGCCGATGCCTTGTACAAATCTTTCTACAGCGTGGTGCTTGGTGCCCAAGCAGGTTGTGGGCAGATGAACAGCAGGGGCATATTGGGACTTGGGACTCTCACAAAATCTTTCGGATGATTCATGGTGTGAATTTCATTCCAGTATCAGCCAGTATCCATTATTCTGGATGATAGGATGATGTTGGTTTGTTCTATTACTTTGTACTGCATGCAGAGTCATGAAATGCTCTGTAGATCACCGGCTCCGAAGTTTGAGACAGCAGCGCTTCAGGGCTTCAACAAGATCAATGAGCACATCCGAAAGTGATTCTGGTACTGACACAGAAGACTCAGATGGTTCAAACTGACCAACTGCCGTTTGCAACCCTCGTTTCACTATCTTTCTGCGGGCAGACAGAGTCGTATTTTTTGCTTGCAATGTCTTCGATGGTGCGAGAAAGCCGCCATCAGAACTTCAGTCCTTTTGAAATGTTCAAGCAAATATACGATACTGTAGCGACTGAGCCAAAGACATGCAGACTTGAACAAAGTGTCAAAAGTTTGCTATGCTCGCTGTGCCCACAAGAGGTCAAATAATGGAAATACATGTGAGAGATAAACAGCATGTGTCAAGAGACTGCTCATGGTTGTCTCCCAGCGTTCTGAGCTTAAACCACATTTAAATCATTTAGACCACTTCAGTACGCAGTCTGCTCTCGATTTCTATGTCGGAGGCTGCCTTCACGTGAAATTCTGCGCTGAGAGATCACTTAAGCTGCAGACGTGGGAGGCCAGCACACGAGCTCAGAACTGTTAAAGTTATATTCTGAGTTGCAGTTCATGGCGTATGATAGCGGGATACATGAATTCAATATCTCAATGACACTTGCTTTCAATACTATCATGTGTGTGTATTTAATGGCACTTGGTAGTAATCCGATCATCTGTATCTATAAGGTTTAAATTGAGTGATGATGACACACCCTAACGATCCCTAACGTATATGCAAGACCTTTGAATGATCATGCTTTTTGGTAGCTGGAATAAAGCAAACCTCTATGTCTTCGCATGACCAGAAGTTGCCACTCTCTTCCAGTCTGCTTGCTGCCGCGCAAGGGACACAGACACCTCCTAAAGGGAGGCTCTAGTGACTGGCCCAAATCCACAATGTTTTCCTCTGGGTATTGTTGAGCAACAGAGCGCAATTGTTTCACGTTTTCGCCAAATCTCACAACAATACCCTGCGCAATCAATTTGCAAGTGGCTGGCAGCATTGTTTGCGAGTTTGTCATTGAGGTTCAAGGAGATATGCGCAGAACATCGCAGAACTTTGATCCCTTTTTTCATACCTGCCTGTAAGTAATCATGAGTTCGTTTCTTGTAGTATTGTGGGCGAATGCCTGCCAGTCCTCATTCAAATTGACACCTACAGTTCGGCTAGCCCTCAGCTTCGACCATGAGATTACTTCTGCGCAAAAATCTACGAAGTCGACAGTTTCGGGTGTCAGCTTTTGCCGCATAGAATAATTCTGAGCCACCTTAAGTACCCACATGGCTAGTGCTTGCATCTGTACTAACCCAAATGGCTTAATTTCATTTAATTTCACAGCTTCAGAAGATACTTGTACTAGTATATATGAGAACGGACCTTTGGCAAGATCGTGTCTATTTCATCATGCAGAACAGTGCAATGTGATTTGTGAGTGGATGTCACTGTTTGCATTGACAGTTCCTTTGTTTGAACGCTGCGTCAGCATCGTGGCTGGTACACCTTCATCATCAACACTGCAGCTGGAGGAGTTTACACCTTTGGTTTCAATCTCAGCTGCCACCAGCGCCAACAGTCAAAGTTGCCCATGGTATGGTATGGTGTATGGTATGGTGTATGGTATGGTGTATGGTATGATGTATGGCATGGTATTCCCAGAACAACTACTTTCGCAGTTGCATCTCACTTGCCATCACTTGCCCAATGTACTCAACCAATGATGGAAGAGAAGTGCATCTGGGTAATCAAAGACTTACTCACACATCGTCATGAGGCAGGTCTTTCACTGGTCTTCGTCAGAGATTACAAAACAAAATCTAACATCTAGTCTGGATGTCTGGAAACTCCCTAACCTGCTGTACTCTGAAGCTCTAATTTTCCAACTCCAGCGATTTCAAATCTCATGCGCGCTACAAATCCTTCTGAATCGGTTACATGTTTGTTGATAGCTTCAATGTATTCCTCATGGAGCATGTTGTGCGACGAAAACAGGAACTTCAGGAACGCTAAGCCACGTCACCTTGGCGGGATCCCCGCTCAATTCCTCCTTAATGTAAACTCTTCAGTGCATGCCACACAAAGGCGTTGGCCGCTCCGCACTTGCAAGAAGTGTAAAGGGAAGTCTAGACCACCAAAGAGTGGAAAGGACCAATGCAAAAAAAAAAACTCACATTAACCACTTAGTAGGGGACACAAAGCATACTAGTTCTAGCATAGGGTCTCTATAGAATATGGATGAAAATGGAATATCCAACACTGCAAGATATCCATTTATAGAATAATTAACAAGCCACCCCTAATTGTCAGCCATTATCAAACCAGGCTTTCCATTGGGAAAGGGTCCAAGGGTTGGGGTTTTGAAGCGAGTCAAATTTGCAAAGGATGTGCCTCAGACATCTCAGAAACTCCTTGCTGAGGCTTTGTGATGATGACTCCACAGGCTGGGACAGCAGGAGCATCACCTAGCTGCCTGGGCGGTGCAAGAAGAATTATTGGCCTTTGTAGACACACTTTTCCTGCGGCCTTCTATCAATTGTCCCCAATTTGGGTATGCTTGCCTCTGACCCATAGCCAGTCCTTGTTGTGCTTTGCCCTATTGGCATATTTGGCATACCCGGGCATACCCTGTTGGACAATGTTGGACAGTTGTACATCAACTACAAGCTTCAGTCCGTGGAGCATATGCCGTGGGGACTCTCAGGATTCATCCAGGCCCTGAACAAAGCAATAGCAGTGGCATAGCACAGAGAATTTTCGACACGGACACGCGTGGATAGCAGAGATCACCGATGTGGACATCTATACGGAATACAACCGTTCCCTCGCTCCATTCAGAAGCTGTTGCTGGTGGTGGATGTCCTCAGGTGGAAAGCATTGACCTACAAGGTACCTCGGTTTGAGACGTTGAAGAAGTGGGGTCTTGGGGAGTGTACAGATGCTTGTATAATCTTGTATAAACTGGTATACTATATATGTTTATGCTATTTTATGCGTCTAGTTTTGACTGGGGGGGTTGTTGGTTAGGAGGACAAATTGCTGCAGCAATGCTGATGAATTATGATGTTTCTGCACCACTGACAGTGTTGTGAAGTGCTTCATGGGTATGTGACCGGTATTTTGCCAAAGATGTGAGGCAAATTAACGCAAATGAACCACCCAGACTTTCTTTTCTACTTCCACAATCTTCCACAGGGAGCTACTTGCCACCAGAGAGGCGATGAGCACCTTTGTTGATGACGTGTCAGCTTTCTTGATCGACATGCCCTTGATGCATCGGTCATCCACTGCCTGGTTGAAGCATGTTTTGCTTGCAGGGCAAAGGGAACTTGCAAAGAGTCAAAGATCCAGCTGATGAGAGTATCAGAGAGTGCCTGTGTTGTGTGGATATCACTTGATGCCCAACTCCGCCTGCTCTTCCTTAACTTGCACACTGAGTGCTGGATGGATTTAATGCTTGCTGTAACTGCTGAGGTTGGGGGGTTTGAAGTTTGCCACGCCGGCTGCAGAAAACATAGACAGCACATGATCATGACATCACATGATTTCGTTCTTGCGCATAGATCACCGTGCTTACGCAAACAATTCTTGTGCAATCAATTGTTTCTATGAAATGCCAGCAGCTCTTCATACGTGTTTCTGAAATCATTCTGCCCTTAGCAAGAAGTGCATAGGGCACTTCCGACGGCTCGCCTTGTCAGATTCTCAGGGATCTTACTTGACGCTGTCACCTTGTTTGCATGAACTCATCGGACACACATCCCAAGGTGTTCTCCTTTTCCGGTGGTATATTGAAAGTGTCAGAGCTAGTATGGCAATCCATATTAATATGTGTATATATATATGATTATTATATATGTATATGTATATATATATGTATGTATGATCAAAGTTTGGCCAACAATTGTTGTTTTGACAAATCTTTGTTTAGTGTTATGTTTGCAGTGCATCTGGTCAAAGCCGGAGCTGCACCATGAGTGACGTTTCAACTTCCCACGTGTCAGGACCAGCATGGTCTCCTGTTGCGGGGAAGGCAGTCGGGAGGACCTTCAATAGGTGCTCAGTTAGAAATCACCGGTGCTGGAATTTCGATTATATGAAAGGGGTTGCTAGTGTTTGCTGTTTGGCAGACCTATGAGTACATTTGATTTTCCAACAGTTTGGCTGCATTGAGTTTGTTCTACCGGTATTTTGAAGAATGGAGATGCAGTACCAACACATCACGCGGATGCTGTAGGCATTTGGGGGAGCGCCTCCCCTTCCAGTGTGGAAATCATCCGTCCAGGCCATGGATTTCGATTTGTCTGTAGTGTATGGTGTAGATACCCAGGTTTCATTTTGAGTCGTTCTATTACAGTAACTGACAGTAACTATTGTTTCTATTTGTTTCTTCAGTTTCAAAACCTTGTGAACTGTGAACTGCTGCAATAGATTTGTATATTTTGAATAGCCATTGGAGTTTGATTGAAGGTTCTCACAGACAGCTTTTCTCCGATTGTGGTTCTTCCTTGTGCCAGCCTGCTGTGAGTGGACGTGGCGCTAAACCCTATGGTGCTTTAAAGACAATGAAGATTACTGGTGATTTGAACTCTGAACAGATTGGACGCAGTTTTTCCTAACTCTCTCTGTAAAGGTTCGACATCTCCAACTCCCTGCTGCTCCGGATGTGGTGAGAACGCCAATATCATAAGAGTTCTGGAGGGCGAGGCGGAAGATGGTCCTTGGGAGACCGGTGCGCCACTTTTTTTTCGCTTCCACATGCAATTACCAGCGATCCACATGTAACAACTCCTCATATATGATGCTTGCCAGACATGGTAAAAGTCAGCAAGAAAATTCAAAATTCCGCTGGATTTTAAACGTCACTTCTCTCATGAAAGTTTAGGCTATAACCACGTTCTGCTTGGCTAGTGCAGCTAATTTCAAACACTGCCTAGTAGAGTGCATCTTTTGTTTTGGGTTCGGTGTGCCTCGCCATCGTTTCCAAAGCATCTTCGATTCCTCGTGTGCGTTTCGGCATCGCAGAATGGCTTTGGTTGGGGCCCTTTGGCCATGGCGTCTTACCCCGCCAGCACCTGAGCAGGGGCTGCCCCTCTTGGAGGGCAGAAGTCAGAAACAGCACAGTGGCCGTTGAGGAAGGCTTAGACAGCAACTATGGTGGATGACATGATGCAGATATGCTCAGATGAGAAGGGGTGTACGTGACAAAATGTTGTGAGTTGGTGAATAAAGTTCACGTTTTTCATTTCAGGTACAGTGCAGGTACAGGTATATTTCAATCAAGACATATATGCTTAACTTCACTTGGTCGCCCGAATACCTGACGCATGATTGTCAAAGGAGTTCGGCCCGACGAAAAAAGAAGTGAGTGGACAGTTCAAGTGTCAAAATTTGTCCCATGCAGAATACATTGAATTATAATGAATTATATAAATACAATGAATACATTGAATACAATCCACCATCCACCTGATCAGCGAGGCCATTGCCATGGTCTTGCCGAAAGCTGACGAACAGACGTTGAAGTCTTCACTCGCAAAAGCGCTCCAGGCCCTAAGCCGTTAGCATGAGACGCTCACAGTTTCAAATCTTTGTAATAAGATGTAACAAGGTCCACTGCACCACTTAGATACTCAGTTTCACAACATTTGGGCACGTGATGAGATTGAAAAAAAAATGTGTGAAGGAAAAAAACTAGAAGACATGTTTCTGGGTTGCGTCTTGCGCAGCATGAGCCTTCATGTCATTGATGTCGTTGACAGCATGCTCAGATTGAGAATTCTGTGTCCCAGGCTGTGCCCACTGCTGCAGGCCGCTTTTGTGCCTTGGCAGCAGGTCGATTTCGGACAGCTTCTGATCTGCTAGGTTTCTGTGGAATGTATGTGTTTAGTTTCAAAGTGCAAGGGTATCACATGAAATCACACGTGTTTGCTGTGCAAAAAAGTAAAAAACCTTGAATTGTGGAAAACTGCGTTCCATGAATTTTGGCAATTGTGGGCTCCGGCAGCTTTTGAGGTCAGAACGGTAGCAACCTCAGCAAAGATCATGAGACCGGGGCGAGCTTTGTATCAGCCCACTTTACAGAATGAGTTCAAGAGATTCAAATATGTATTATATATTGTTTGTTTGTGTGTGTTTTTTCTTAGATTTTATGTCCTGGCTGAGATATACTGCTTGTTGGCTCATTACATTTCCTGTCTCTCATTTCCAGTTTGCCAAAGTCGTCCTTGTCAACGCCACCCTTCGGAGATTGTAACATAAAAAAGTATCAAAAAGAAGGGAAGACCACTTGACATTTGGATTTTCCTGCTACATTTTGATACATTTTGTATAGTATAGCAATATGATAATCAATACGTAGCATTATAGTTTCAGTCCTGGATTTGGACCGATCCATGACTTGGTGGAAGAGATGCTCCGGTTTTTGGCTCAGGCAGAGGGCTACAGCTCAATGGTGCTGGTGTACCATTTCGGGTCGCCAAGGGAGTTCTGGTCATACTGGGCTTTGGTTCTGCTCGAAACGCGGTCCATATTCGCAGTGCGCAATGTAATGAAATCATCAATAATTATGTAATATATATATATATCATTTGATTACACTTGAATTGAACCTCAAGGAACAGTCGCCGATGGTGTATGATAGTTTAAGTGGCATGTTCAGCAGCAAACTGTTGTAAGAGCAGAGAGTTTAGTCGAGGAAGATATGACCCTTTAATATCCTTTATCTCATTGAACTCACTCAATTGCTCGAAGTTGCTAGCACTCGGCAACACCATTGAGATCCATTTCCAGTGTCTTCAAACCTGGAAGTGTAGATCATATCTTAATGTGTACCGATCAAGTTGTACCATGCCACCGTGGTTACTAGTGTTGTCCAGCATGGCACTTTCCAAGTGGCGACCAGGGCCACATGACATGCTGCCCGAGTTGTATAACCCCGTGTGGTGACAATGGTGGTTCGTTCAGAAGTAATCAGCAATCATGACGTGTAGTTCAAACGTCTTGGATGTGCCAAACTGTGGTTTGCCCTCCTTATGTATCAGACATGAAGTGGTGGATTTGAGGGTCCTAAACCAGTATATCCTGGCTGTTTTTTGGCAGATCATCATGTTCATGTTCCAACGAATGCGAGGTTGTTTGACATTCCGTTGAGTTGTTTCAGCTTTATATGTGTTCAGAATGCAGTCCCCATTGTCCATCTCATTGCCAGGATTGTTGTACCTGTCATTCGTTGATACACATTCAAAAAATGCAAGATGAGTGACTGCATACATTGAAGATATTGAAGCGCGTCAATGCGAGCTGGCCTTGCATCCATGGCACTGATGTATGATATATGCAACTTCTTGAATTTAGTCGGAGGGAGACTCAAAATGCGCACCACCCCTGACCATATGGCAATAGGTTGTCTCAAGCAATGAGAAGCGCGCGCCCGAAAGATTAGAGGACTGTGACGTCCGCATTTAATATAGACCGACTCATGCTCATGCATTTCAAGATTGTGCCATAAGTTGTTTTTGTTCTTGCAAGTATGTCGGAAGAGTGAGGATCAAAACAGCTATGCAGAATGAATCAGGTTCCAAAATCTTGGATGTTGATATTTCTCCCGCTTTAGCATGTTTGCGCAACTTGCAACAGAAAGTCGATCGAGGTTCGGCCTGGGTGAAACTGAAGGGAAAGCACCTCGGTCATCCTCATTATATTCTACCATGTTCTTCTCAAGTTGAGGCTAGCGACATGTTCTTCTTGGTTCATGCAGACGTGTTTTTGATTGACTGCGACTCACATGTCAAAAAAAATATGATCTTCATGTTTTTCAGCATGATTCATAGAATTGGATGATGGGAAAATTTACAGGAAAACCCTATATTTGATGGTAAAAACCATGGTTTCCTGTAGATTTTCCCTTAAACCAATCCATTGAATGATGTTGAACTCCTGTCAACCATGTTTTTCAGCCGACATGTAATCCTTGTCACACCAGGCCAACACCCGAGAGTCAGCTTGCCACGGCCAGGAGGTGCAGCTGTTGGATTTCGCTGACTTCCCAAACCCAGGCGCTGTGGGGTTGTTTTTTGTCATACAGTGGGTGCGGAGACGTGTGAGTATAATTTGGAATATATAATTATTATATAATTATTATATATATATATTATATATATAAATAATATCCAAAATTGCCAAAATATGCCAACTTATGCCAACATATAATATAAATATAAACATATAACTTGTCGACATTTTCACCATTTCCACACTTGGTCTGGTACCATAGAATTTGGTACTGAATTCCTGATTCCATGCGTCATGTTGGATTCGCACCTTCCTGCTCTCCGGCCAGCTACGGTCTACAAGGGGAAAGCTCCAGTGCTTGGAAGCCCAGTGACTTAGTCATCTTGGCAGGTGACTTATTAAATGCTCAGAAAGTAGATGCAGCATGATGCAGCTATAGTTCATGAATTTATGATTGGCACCAAGTCGTGTCAATCTGATGATATCCGATGATATCCACAACAGATCAAGATGTCAATCGAGTCGTGGACCTGAACATGGCAGATGGCAACTTGATTCCCAAAAAACATAGTAAAAACAAACAGTGCTGCTGTTGTTGCTGCTGTGTGGCTCATCCCAGGATGACGGTGAAACTGACCAAGTTCCAGGATGGAAGTGGCGTTCTTTGTATGTTTTGGGCCCCAGAAGGGTCCCAGGATGTCCCAGGGACGATCAGATATGGGCCATGGTGATTCGAAAAGCCTTTCCGACCACTGATATTCCTTGCATATTAAGTCCTCATGCTTTCTGAAGGAAACATAAGGAAACCACTGCTACAGAATATTACATAACATGTGCGGAACCTATCTCTTGTGTCCCTAGATGGAATGAGAAGTTGAACCGTGCAGGTGGTCATATGTTTGATTTCTGCTGCATGGAGCCGGGAGAAGGTTTTCTTCAAAAACATAATGAATCAGCCAATTGCCAGCTATGACTGCTATGACTCAGCCCAGAGATGGTGGTGACATGAAGTGACCAAATGCCTTCAGACTACTGGCAGACCACTCGACCCAGGTGTCGCTCACATATGTTGTTCGACGGCACATCGGCCTGGACTTTCGTCGCCTACTGGTCGGAGCCTCGAAGCCACGCTGTTGCTGGTGATCTATTGATCACAAGTTGTGAATCATCAGTTGTCAACTATTTATCAAGATTATTTGAAATGATTTCAAGAAATCAAGTTTCATCAAATTTCAAAGTGACCATGATATCGAGTTCTGAGTTATTTCTGAGCAGGCCGTGTCCATGACATGACCTATGACACCTCCAACCAGTCATTCTTGCGAGCCTGTTCACCTTGGTAACACATCATTAGTTTCTTGAGAATTTTGTTTGCGTGGGTGTCACCAATCCGTGCGCCAGCTTGCAGGTCAGCTCTGGCTAGGGGTCAGGAGCTCGAAGTCTTCATCCTTTTGGGTGTGAAACTATTTGAAGCTGTTGTCTGAATTTGTCTGAATGCTGTGGTCGCATTCCACATTTTTTTTGCCGCTTCCCCCTATTGTTCCCCCTGCTGTTGGTTTTATTTGTTGTTTGTCCAACAATCGTATATCAAGGATTGGGATTTCTGTGCTGAAGCTGTCTGATCACTTCTGCCCTAGAGTCACTAGAGGAGCCAAAGCCACCAATCTGGGACAAGGATCAGGCAGGGCAACAGAGTTGGGAAGTGGTGAGCAGTCAGATGGAGTCCAGAAGTTCTAAATCACTGCGGGTTCACAGAATATTTTGTACTGCACGAGTAGGAGGGCTATTATATGAATGCTATTCATCTGAACTTGTATGGTGAGTAGGACGAAAGGTGAGTGTCTTGCCATGTGTGTGTCGCTTTTTCTGTTGCGTCCATGTGCTTGACTAATTAGTGCTGCTTTGCTCAAATTTGTTCCCTGCGCTTTGTCACGCAGAGAATGCAAAGATCCCACAAGAGAAGACGCAGTCAACGCAGTCATGCGATTCTCGTTTTGCCCGCCAAGCTACGCAGTAGCTGTGACACGAGGCCATTGCATTAGTTCCTGATGAGGAGGAGACACAGCAGATAGCATTGCAGTTAAATGGCAGGTGCCCAGCGGTTCGGGGAGGGACAAGCGCAAGTTGGTCTGAGATGGTGAGATGGTGAGATGGTGAGATGGTGAGATGAGATGTGCAGCTACAGCATCTCATACATCTCCAACCACAAGTGGCTTGGCCCTCCTTGTGGAGGCGCCTCAAGTGGTCTCCATTGAATGTGGTTGCAGCCTTAGATAGCCGTACCCTTCGTTTTTGGCATTTTGGGTAGGTTGGGTTTTTGGGTCAGAGGACCTCAACACTTCAACTTGTCACATAAACACAATTGTACTCATGTCATGGTGCACATTTTGTTACAAGCCATTCCACACTCCACACACGATATCACACGATCAAATCATATCAAATCCAAACAGTTTCTAGAAAGCGTGGTATAAACATGTATAAACTGCATTCCTTCATGTGCCTGGAGACTAGACAAAGCATTACTACAGAGTTTGCATCTGAACCTTGCCATACCTTGCCCTATCTGATGCGATCCTGTGAGGTAATGAAGGCCACGATGGTTCTGTTTTCATCTACTTATGATGCGCTCTTCCGGAATGCCGGGGTTGGCTTGGAAACCTGGGTGACACATTGGTGATTTCGTGGATGTCACATGGAATTGCATCACATGCAATTATTTCTGCTCCGCAGCATGTTGAGCCTGGTGACTTCAACACATGGTGCGTTAGCAAAAGCCTCCTTCAATAACATTCATTTTCGATATCCATTAGAACACGAGTTTCATGACATCGAGGACGAGTCAGCAACTTGATACCTGGGTTTTCCTGAAGATCAATGTTTTGATCACTGGTCCAAATTACACTAAGAAAGGTGTATGGGTTCGAAATAGAAAGTCCGTGGTCACCAAGAAGGTTTGTGGCTCGAAAGAAAAAAAGAACATGTAGTAAAATGTAGTAAGTTGTTGCTGCGAGGCATCAATCAATTAGTTCAAGCCAATTCTCGGTTGTTCTCAGTTATCCCAAATGAATCTACTTTGGCCGTAGAGGAAAAATTGCCTTTTGATCTGCAAGGTTGATTGGCAAAAACGCCCGTGCTAACTTGCACTTTGAAGATACCACCACTGACCCACAGTTCAAAGTGAACTAACTAAACCAAAGTGGGGATAGGTGGATAGGTTTACCAGCATCATATCTGAGAAGAAAACACGGTGGTAGCAAACCTGGCCAAAACTGAAAAAGATCCGCAAACCTTTTCTTTGAACTCTCGCGAGGAAGAGTAAGTTTTCCTTTCGCAGACATTCGCAGACTAAGAAAATGCACCCCTGGCATCCCCTGGCAAGATACTGATCACTAAATCATCAGCAGCCTGTATTTGAGGTTTGTATCGAGACCGCCTTTTCTTCGCTGATGCGGAGGCAAGCTTCTGATTTCAACCATTTTCAACCTCATGTGATGTGTGTTGTTGCCACATATTGCCCTCCGGACCAAAAACAAATGTTGAAGCGTTTAATTTAATATTAAGTTATTAATTAATCTGTGCCAGTCTTCCCCTACAGGCTTATGCTAGACCTTCTTGTCAACTCTAACCTGCTTCGAATCAGAAACTGCCTGGTGGTAAGTCTGAATTCACTGGTAAGTACGCCACCACCCCACATACAGAGACAAGCATGCTCATTGGTATCAGTTGGCGGCGTTGAAGAGCTTTGCCACGCCAAAGACTGTTGAGCCTGGCAAAGACAATTGGGTGACGTGGCACAATGACAGCCTTCGCCACTTGAAAATCAGATTGGCCATAGATATTTGACCAACGAATATGTCAATCTTCTCAAATGTTGATCATGATCATGGTTTGATCCGAGATCCTGCCAGCAAAAACTTGGGAAACAAAGGAATCACAGTTTTTTTTTCTATGCAAAAACAACATAAAGATCATAAAGATCCGAAAAAGCAGTTACACTGCTACACTGACTACATTGGCTCGTTTGGCAATGATCCATTGCTTAGCCTTGGTAGCTGTGAATGTTGAGGTCTCTACTCAAGAGGCTTTTGTTGCCTATATGAGCCCTGGCGTGGTGAGTACTCATTTGTGACAAACAATCTGCACTGTCACTGCACTGTAGCGATCTGTAGGAAAAAGACAACGCAAATGATGCTCATGAGATTCTCATGATGAAGATACACCTAAGATCACCTAAGAAGCCGTGAGATATGGTTGTGGATTTGGTTCGTTCAAGCCTGTGGATGCCAGCCAAGTTCATTGCAGTGAAGTGCAGCGTTTTGGTATCATTTTGAGGTTTGAATGAGCGTGAGACGTGAGAGTGTCAGGGTGCATAAATTCTAGGGCATCACTGAGAATATACAGAACTTGGCCTGCACATATTTCGAACGGCCCTTAGACTGAAGAAGATAATGAACATATATTGGACTGTAATAATTAGTAATAATCATTAAAATTAACCCCAACACGTACAGATGATTCAGATGATTGATGAGGTTGAAGCAAGACTTTCTGGTTTCAACCTGCAACAAGGGTTTTCCATGGCCTCTCAGGATCCACACCCTGGGCCAGCAGCTCGTGTTTAGGGCCCAGCATGGCCCAGCTGTAGGGTATTGGATGATATTGGGGGATATGGGATACCAAGAAAGACCGAAAGACCAAGAAAGACCAAGAATCTAAGAAGCTTGATTTGATCAATTTTGATCAAGAATTGGGGCCATCTCCAGTGATTCGCTTCAATCCTTGTAACAAGTGCAAAGGGGATACTGTAGCAGCGGTTTTCCTCTGCAAAAGTCCCAGAGATTCTGCTGAAATTTGAACAAGGTCTCCTACGGCCAAAGGTGCTTGCAAGGTGGTTTTCTTCCTGGACCGGAAACCTGGTCAGCTGTGGTCAGTCTGGAGATGTCCATAAAAGGCAGACCTTTTGCGGATTGCAGTGGTTGATGCCAGTATGGGCCTGATCACTTGTTCTTGAAGGACTTTGTCTCATGGTAATAGTTGCTGTGGCGAAATTATTTCGAGACCAGAAATTCCTATAAGAATCGCAGGAAATGCCTTTTTCATTCAAACTCGCCATTGCCCTGTTTCATGACCTCAGTCTTTGTTCGAATGCAATTATTCAGTCAATAGCTCATAGAAGTACAGCAATAACACTCAATAACATTCAATAACTATATTTGATGATACGCCGATGTCAGCAACAGTGTGCTCTCACAGCTTGATCGACAAAATCTTTGCACCATGGCAATCATTGCAAGCCGCTTTTCGTGCTGCTCCAGGACCCTCGAAAAAGTGTCGGTTTGCCAGCAAACCAGCAGGGCACACAATGGCCTTGAAATTTGGTCCATTGTGATCTACTTTCCTCTCTGATTTGGCACAGCTGTTTCCGGTTTCACTGGTGCTTGGGTTTCTCGAGAATCTTCACCCGCTTTATGGCCTAGGCTATTGGGCAGTGGATTGGTACTCTTCATGGTCAAGGTTGGCCATGTGATTGACGGGGTGACAGATTAGAGTTGAGATGTTGAGTCGTCAGAAACATGTAGAAATGCCACAAAGACATACAAAGACTAGGTTAGGAACGTGTTTTGCATAAGCCCTTTCTTATGGGTGCTTGACTTTACGCAGTCCTCAAGCTTTTTTTCTTCAGCGAATTGAGTCCCTCCCATTTTGATCCCATAAACAACATTAAACAACTTTAGATTTTTTAACCAGTTTCCTATTTTGGCCTCTTCAACCTCTTCTACGTCTTCACATTGATCACATGCCAAGCATTGGCCACAGCCTTGATGATCATGCCAATCATGGCTGACTGATGGCTCTTAGCCGTCCAAATGGACAAAGCCCTCACGAATGGAAGTTTAATCCACCATAAGCATCTAAAAGCAACTATCAACGTACTTTCTGCCATGCTCAACTGATGTTTCATCAATGTGCCCATGTCAGATAGACAACTTCCGTCGCCTCTCTTTGCCTTGGGACCCAAGGGCAGCCGGGTGAAAAGGGAATGCTGATTCAGCTTTGGCAGTTCTACAGCCACATACAGCCACCAAAGCTATGTTTGAAATTGTTTGAACAGATGTTCTGCACATTCTCTGCGAGAGTTTCTGGTTCCTACTGCGCACAAATAAGCAGTAAGGCTGTTTTTCATATTAAAGTGGTTATGAACCATGCAATTTGGAATTGTGTAATTATATATTAGTTAATATTTTAGCTGTTGTCAAACAGCTGATGTACCCGAGTTTTCTGAGACCTGGACATTCCCTGCACTTGCTATGCCCTGTACACTTACCATTGGCCTGAAGATGCATTTCCTTAGCGGCTCCTGACCCCAAAGGCCAGAGATCGCCAGTGAATTGCACGAGGCGCATTTGGCTGCACGTTTTTAGTAATTATATAGATCAGAATGTGAATCAACGAGAAGTGCCTTATTGTCGTGTTGGCAGCAATTCTTGAACACTTGAACAATCTATTTCTCCAAGAGCAGCCGCTTAGGCACTCTCCACCAAAGAAAGCGGAAAGAAGCTGCCGGGAGACTTAGCATATGTATTTGACATATTTTGAATTTTGACGGTGTACAATGTTGTGTATATATATATATATTATATATAGTAATTTGAATGCTACTTGGTGCAGATCTGAGTGTGCCACCCGCGTGTATCATAAGATGCCTTACACAAACCAATGTATTCAAAATACAAAACCACTACTCAATACAGGAGACAATGGAGACAGGAGGTGTGGCAGTTCTCGGAAGTGCATTAGAAAATTTGACTGGCATTCGTCATGGTTGGACAACGCCGTTGGAAACACATTAGGACATAGTTGCAACGTGACGTCCTGCCGCATTTCAGGGGGAAGCAATGGCGTTTGATCACTGGTGCCTGCGAGATTAAGTACACCTGGCATGGCATCTAGGGTGCAAAGCCTCTATGTTGCATGTCAGTTCGGATCAAATCGTGTATTCACTGGGTACGGCAGCAAACCAACGAAGACGGAACTTGAAGACAAGTATTGGAACCTTCCTGTGGGCGACTCACAAAATCATGGCCACATTTCAAGTCATTGTATGACGCAAACAATCGCAAACAAACGATGGGGATGGATGGGGTCTTGCTACTGTATGATGCTAAACGCCAAGTACTGTGCGACCTAGCGCTTCCTTTTTCGCACTTATTCGACATGACCGTCATGACTGTTCTCTCAAACCTGCCCAGATGATCTGACAGATTTGCCAGGAAAGTTTTCGACATCTACATGGACTGCCCGGGCAATCTCGGTGACATCACCTGCTCAGATTTTGCATGGCCCCAACAGGCCCCAACAGGCCCCAACAGGCCCCAACTTCATAGATGAATCTACTCTTGTCACTTGGGTTCTGTAGCAAAGCCTGGGGATGATTTAAGTCTCCAGTTTTCCTGGTAACTTAAATGCCTTTGGTTTGAGAAGATGTAGACTTTGTTTCACCAGCTACATTTCCACCAGGCTCATGAGTCGATGAATTTGAGATGCTTCATGTCTTCTTTTCGCAGGAGTACCTGAGTACATCAGGCATCTGCAGTTGGGTCCGCGGGTTGTGGTGCTATGTCTTGTTTTTCCCTGAGAGCCCTGCCACTAGAGAGTGGCCATGGCTTCATTGTCCGGTGCCACTCCAGAATGCTCCGGACATCCAGAAGCGAGTACTGGAGATTTCCTGCTCTGATCTATACAACTCACATTTATTTCACATTTGATCGGCCAAAATTGTCAATTTGTTTGTCAAATTTCATGGAAGGGCCCGTGGAACAGTCGTTGACCGGAGAGGCTGTGACCTGGTTCTTCAGATCAACAACTCTTCCAAGAGAGAGCTGCCAGATTTTGGCAATGGTCCGCGACTCCACTGATTTCACAGAGCACTTCATGGTGATTTTGTGTCACAGGATCTCTTAGATTTCTTAGGAAAAAGTGACCCCGAAGGACATGGAGAGAGTAAAAGTGAGTTGGATTTGTCTTTCTGAGTTTATTCTCCTTCTATCCTGGAGTCTGAAGTCGACACATACCCAAAGGACCCTGGTGTTTGATTCGTCTCTGAAGGTCGATGTGAGCAGGTCGTAACCAATGCTGGGCCCACCCTTTTGCTCCCTGCGAAGGGTGGCATGGAGGCCGGCATTGTGTGGAGGTAGCATGGAAATGATTTGTCAGTTCATGATCATGATGATGATGATGATGATGATGGTGATGGTGATGATGATGATGATTGTGATGATGATGATGATTATGTTGATAAGGGCGATGATGATGATGATGATGATGGTGATGGTGATGGTGATGGTGATGCTGGTGGTGATGATGATGGTGATGATGATGATGATGATGGTGATGGTGATGGTGATGCTGGTGGTGATGATGATGCTGGTGGTGATGATGATGGTGGTGATGATGATGATGGGGATGATGATGATGGTGGTGATGATGATGGTGGTGATGATGCTGGTTGTGATGATGATGATGATGATGATGATGATGATGGGGATGATGATGATGATGATGATGATGATGATGGGGATGGTGATGATGATGATGATGATGGGGATGACGATGATGATGCTGTTGTTGATGATGATGATGATGGGGATGATGATGATGATGATGATGATGATGCTGTTGATGATGATGATGCTGGTGGTGGTGATGATGGGGATGATGATGATGATGATGATGATGATGAATGGGGATGATGATGAGGATGGTGATGATGATGATGATGATGATGATGATGATGGGGATGATGATGATGATGACGATGATGATGCTGTTGATGATGATGATGCTGGTGGTGGTGATGATGATGATGCTGGTGGTGGTGGTGGTGACGATGATGATGATGATGATGATGATGATGGTGATGGTGAGGATGATGATGATGATGATGATTATGTTGATGCGGGCGATGATGATGATGATGATGATGATGACGATGATGATGGTGATGGTGATGGTGATGGTGATGAGGATGATGATGGCGATTATGTTTTTTTTATGCTTAGTGGTTGTCATGTTTGATGACCATCATGTTCAATGAGTGTCATGTTTAACTACACGTTCAATGATGTTGCATCAAAAATATAACAAAAAATGCAACATGTGGCATGGCAGCAAAGGTTTACCGCCGATTTATACTTTGCATATCCTTTCATATAATTAATTATGGGCCAGAATTGCTCACAACATCTTTTGGGGGGACTAGAATTCCATTGTCGCCTCCGAGGTTTTCCTGCATTCCAGTGTCTTTTCGAAGCTCGGAGCATGTTGCAATTGGGCCGGTTGTTTTTGCAGTCAAAGTACATATCAAAAGTTGGTGTGCCCGTCTTAGGGGGAACTTGATGAAAACACAATTCATAGCGTGCCAGAAACAAACCCACTGTCAGATAATGTCAGTCCTTGAGAACTGAAGCAATCTTGTCAAATATGCAAACATGGTTGCCCCAATCAAACGATTTCGAACTATTTTGAGCAGACGAAGGAACACATGTCAAACAAGACGTTGTCCATAGTTGGCCATATTTGTCCTTTGGTGCCACCGCCACTAAGATTTGTTTCTTCAGAAGACAACAACACCCCACCAAATGCATAAGTGGGTACACCAGACGTAAGAAACTCAACAGCATCGGCCATGTTGGTGTTGTGCACATTTTGGACTGTTTCAATTGCTGAGGAGTACAGGTTGTTCTTCCGCTCAGAAGCAGAAGGTTTGGGAATGGGTGGACAGTCCCCAGAGAGCAATTCTGAGATATTTCGGGGCAGTTTGAGAAGACTCGTTGCTGCGAAGAAACAACTAGTAACTAATACTACGCTACCATTGTTAACTCATGTTGACTGTTGACCCCATTTGACCCCAGTTATGCTGCTAGTTTTCCATGGTTTTCCTATTTAATGTGGGCCAGGCCAAATTGTGCAAAAGAATTTGGGCCATCTACCCAAAAGATTTGTTGTTTTTTTTACATATTATACGACTATACTGAAAAAAGTTGTTACTTGAAAGCTACAAGTGCTATAAGTTGCGGTCAAACATGAAAATGTAGTGCCTTTTATGCAAAGCGATAATAGGCGTTGCTGTTGAATAATGCAATTTGGAAGTGTTTCCATGTTTTTCCAAAGTTCCGTTCATATCGAGATCAATGCTATGCAATGTTGGTTGAAACTTCAAGGTTTTTGTGTTTCCTTTTTGCTGCAAGATCAGAATTGTTTTTCCATAAGATTTCCAGGACAATACTGGTCAAAAAAAAATACTGGAAAGGAAAACTATCAAACATCTAGACTTGCTGGGAAACAAATTGAAGGCTTCCCTGGGAAACAATCCCAAGATTCATCTAAGATTGCTATAGGATTCTATAGGCTTCTATAGGATGTATGTAGGATCTTTGGCGATAGGAACTTCGAAAATCACTCAAACTGATGAAATCTGCTCCCAGAAGCTCCCAGAAGCTCCCAGAGCCCGGCACGCAGGCCTTAGAGGCGCTGCGCTCCGAGCTCCCAAGGTGTTGCTCTTACTTTCATGAGATTTCAATACTTTCAAGAGAAATTTCAAGAATTTTCAGGAAACAAAAGGATTTTGGAAAATCGCTGATGTACCCAGAGTCGTTTTTGACTCCCAGATTGTTGTTCTTTGCCACTGTTTTTTCTACCTCTTTGCCGTGATTGTAGACTCAACTTGGTGAACATGATCTCAAGTTGTGACCTTGCCTTGCCCAACATGCAGAGGAGCACAGCGTGACGGACAATGCGCAGCTCTTGCTTTGGGTCAGGTACATGAACGGTAGGATGATCGGTGTCCCTAAATACCAGTGCCTAAAAGCAGTCATGTGTTTCATGTGTACACAACCAGCCTGGAGCCAAGGCGTGCAGCCTGGCACAGATTTGCATAGATTAAGCAATGAAAGACGATGAAGGCCGCATCATGAAACAAATTAACTACAGTAGATGGTACATGATAGTACATGATAGTACCTGATGAAACATGTTTTCCCTTTTGTTTTGCTTGGTTGGTGTGTACATTTTTGCCCGCGTTGCTGTTTGGCCGTGAAACCTCACTGCTGCATGTACAGAGGTACTGGTATTGGCCTTCCATGGTGTATATATATATGTGTGTGTGTGTTTGCACAGACTAGTTGCACACAGTTGCACTAACCCATTACTAAAATCTATCCATCTGGTCAGCTTTTTGGTCCCTTGGTGTTCTTTGGAACCCAGCAATGCTGCTCTTTTCAGCTAGGACTTTCCCCTTCTGGGACCGATTTTCGATCACTGAGTCATTGACGGCAATGCTGCTGCATAAAAAGATAAGTCTCTGTGCAATCTGCAATCCGTCCACTTTGCAGCCAACATAGAAATCCATAGTGGAGAATCGCAAGCGACGGGATATGAGTCTAGAGAGTTTGTGAGAATGCCTATAGGCCTATAGGCATGACTTGCCTGAATCTTGGTAAAAAAGGGGCATAGTTTGGATTTGTATGATATGTTTGCATTTCTTGGGCTCTACTTGTAGGATACTCAGTAGGAATTCGCATGGCTAAACACATTTAGAACATGGTACCTGGTTGCATTGCGGAACCTTTAATTTGGGGGCCGAATGCTGCATGTCTGCATCACCTTCGACATGTTTTTGACTGCCTGCAGCATCAGCTGCCTGGTGTCTGCAGATAAAGTATTTCTGAGGGTTGACCCCAGCCATGACATGAAAACCAAAATCAAAGGAAGGGCCGACTCAAAAAAACTTGGCTTCTGACATGGGACCGAAATGTACGGAGAACGCGAGGTATTTGGATGTATTTGGGAGAGAAGCGTATAAGTGCACCAACCATACTACCACAGTGCAAAAGGCACCATGTTATTGGCCGCTGTGCAACTTGCTAAATCAGTCGCCGATATTCTTTGGTAGAGACGCTGATGGTCCCACAATGGCGTTCCTACTCACAACTAGCTCAGTCATGGGCCTTGTAGAGCAGCATTTTCCACTAGCAATACTCGTGGATTCCCTTGAAACCATTCCTAGATGAGCCACCAGCCACAACCAGCGACATACAGACTTGGGGATCCCTCGTCTTATGCCTGTGCTTGGTGGTGCCATGGCTGGTACGGGCTCATTAATGGCCAGCCAAAACAAAGAGCTTTGGGAAAAGGCCGAAGCCTTCACATCGGAGCTGGTCCGGTCCAGGAATCATTTTGAACGATGCTCTGTTTAACACCACCATTGGTTGACCAGATTGCAAGGCGTACCATTGGAGTACCAATGGGTGTTTGCTGCGAGGCATTGAAGTCCTACGGCCAAGCTCTCCGACAGCTTGCAGATAGAAAGCAGGACTCGCACAGGCTGCAGCTCTCGATTGCTCCATCCCAATAGCCCAACTGGACCAAACCAGAGATTTCGGGGCTCAATGGCACAAGTTTTAGGATTTCTATGGATTTGTTATTTGATATTTTGTTTGTTTCTGTTTCCGCTGCGCCTTGTTCCTCAAGGATATTTGATATGACAGCTTCCTGAATCCACTGAAGTGTACCCTTGGCGGGTCGAGTCAGGATCCAACGAAGCTGACAACGTTGGATGATTGGTTTTTCAAGACAGAACCGAAGAAGGACAAGGTGCCACATGGCTGCCTCCGGTGCCACCTGAGTCATCTTAGTGCGATGGACTGCATATTACCTTCCAACACCTTACAACGCTTTGGATATATACTAGTAGTTTGCAAATTAATGATAGTTAATGATAGTTAATGTGTGTTTAGATTTATATAATTAAGTCGCGTCATTTTTTCTATGCGTGACCTGTATGCCGCGGCAGTCCAAATCGAGTGCCCAGACCTCAGCAGCTCAGCAGCACTGCAGGCATATTTGGTGAAGGTCATGGAGTGGAAACTCACTCGTGGCACCTTCCGCCCTGGTTTGCTTCAAAAAGTGGAGCTCAACAACGACGAGGAGGTGAGACGATGCTTTGCGACTCCTGATTGAAAGGGGCTTAGGCAAGTGATGCAGATGTCAAGAGGTGGTGTGGGGATAGCACATTAGCAGGAACAATGCCACATGCGCAGAAGTTCAGTTCATGTTTTGCAAGGTCTGGGTATTCCTTGGGGTTTCTCATTCATCACCGCCAACACCTTTGATTTATATAGTTGTTCCTTTGCAGGTGCTCAACATCCCCAGCTGGACCATCAAAGCAAACAGATTCCACTTTCTCTGTCTTGGCACTGATAAAGTACCATTACGAGTGGTGCTAGGATGAAAACTGAGACCAAATGACCTGCGGATAACTCAGGACTGCATACGAATTGCTGCATGCAGAGACGCCGAGCAGCACCAAAGCTCTCAAGGCCGGAGGCATGTTTTGTTGTTGATTCAGTTTTGATGCAGATGGCCAAAGCATGGCTATGCAAAAAGCACTAGAAACGTAGTGAGTCATCAGATGACTGCCAAGGAATTTTCGAATATTCCTTGGTACAATGAGTGCCTATATTGTAGGGCCTACATTTTACCACATAGCCAGGATAGCTAGGGTCCACCATGGCATGTCCCACTTGTCCCAGTGGAATCTCTGTCGTTTGTCGCCAGGCACTCACTGCGCTGCAGGGCGTTGGCCCAGTGACTGCCTCTGCGTTGCTTTGCCGCGCCTTTCCACAGCACGTGGCCTACATGTCGGACGAGGCGCTGCAACGGCAGCTGAATGAATCGGTTGCTCGATATGGAGCTTTGTGAGGTTGAATACGTCAGTATTGGTACAGGCTGTATACTGGTATATGTTACGGATAGTTATGGGATAAATTGGGATAATATTATTTTGTGTTTGGTTTGTACCGTGTACCATATTTTTTCACAGCCACGGAGCCACCTTCGTAATCCTTCTATCTAATGTATCTGTACTTGGAACTTTGCCACTCCACAACACTCCACGCATGTTGGATAGTTTGTGGATTGTTAAAGCAGGTACAAGACATGGCGCTACCAAGAGGATTGTGCATAGCTCTCCCAAGTCTTATGTTTATTTCATATTCTACAGGTAGGAGTATGACCATTTGATATAATAGTGTGGACCTGTTGTTGAATTCTCATGTGCCGACTGTTGACTTGGGCTGCACTCTTGCTTCATGGAACTCGTGTTTGGATCAGGCTGTCCTAGGCTCTGGCCTTGTCAAGAAGGCCTCGGACATTAAGTAACTCGGCAGTTTTCACTGTGACTTTGCTTCAGGCTATACATTATGGCTATGCGGCTATACTATGCTGTACTGGCTGTACTCTTTATTTTTATAATCTAGTTTATGCGTTCATATATTATCATATGTTCCCAATTGTTCATATTCAGAAATTATATGAAATGATTGGACGCCTCAAAAGTCTTGGTGGATGTGTTCATAGATGTTTCTCATAGTCAGACTTCTTCATCAAGCTACTAGTCATGCATTGTGCTGACTCGTGATATTTGGTGATGGTTTGCCTTGAATTGAATTTGGACACTTTGTTTGGTTTTCTTATTCTTGATCTAGTCTTTGGTGGTACTTGGTTGCTGTTATATGCTGTTATAATCTTTTATTAAAAGATAATGTCGGCAAGATTAAGCAAACAGTCAAACTATATTGATGTGTTGGGATGGTTCCAAGATGTTCCAAGTGCTTTTTTTTGTCATTATGGGATTCTCTGGGGAGACCATCTTGACATTGCCCAGTGACCCAGTGTCAGCTTCCGATGGCACGGACATCCTTCTCTGTCCAGGTACGACATGGCGACGTATACGCGTTTTAATTCGATGGTGACCTGGAGAATTCTTGCACTTGTCAATGCCTGTTACCGGTTGTCAGCATGGTTAGGAATGTTCGGACTTGTAGAGACATCAAAAACATGTTGGGGTTGTATCCATCAATTCAAATGCAGCTTGAATCGGTTGCAGCACATTTGATGTTTGACTAGACTTCTTTGACTGACTTGATGCTGAACTTCACTGTTTAAGGTTCCACTACACGCCAGTTCGCAATCTGTACAAAGTAGACCTAGATTTGTACTGGCCATGTTTGAAACAGACCACTCAAACACCATGTTTGCATCTACAATATGGATCAATAATGATCAATAATGATCAATATGGATCAATATGGATCAATATGGATTGTGATGATTGTGGCCCCATCCCCAGACCCATCTCGCCACCAGAGGTGATTTCAAAAGCTGTCGAGTTGGGTGGCCATTGGACCGCCGAGCAGGTCAGAAGAGCGCAGCGTCGCAGCGTGATGCATCAGAGACACCTTGATGATAGTTTGCTGTATTGTTTCCCCTACGTTTCTACATTTGGGAATGCATCAATTGATTATTTTGAATTCATTGCCACTAGCATGACTAGCGCCTCAACTCACCAAAAAAAACATTTCAAAAGGTGAGCAACTCTTGTCATGACAGGTGAAACATAGCAGCATAGATGGCATAGCAATGAGCGTCGCTCAGGTGGCCAGAGCTTTGTGGGCCCATCAAAAGTTGGCCGCGCCTTCCAGCACCAAACCTGAGAAGGAGAGGGGCAGAGTGGATGTGGCTATAGCCTCAGCATGCCTCAGCAAAAAGTGGTGGGTAGTCATGGGTCTTCATTCTTGCATTGAACCATGTGTCTTTGTTTGGATTTGTTGAATTGTGTGGACGGGATTGAATAGAAGTAATAGGGATTGCTCAAGTAAGATTCGCAAATATTGTACCAGACACCAGACCCGACATTTTTTGGGGGTTATGTGTTTGGTGATACTTATAATATACTTGCAGCTTGCAGCGGTTCAGTTGTCCTGAGATGTCGTGAGATTGTTTGAAATATCAACGGCATGGAGCCCAGTTGCGCGTCGTTCCTGGCGCCAGGGAGTTGGGAAGCCAGCAGCAAAAGGTGTGAAGAAGAGCATCAAGAAGACTTAGTTAGCGCTGAGGTTTTCAGTAGCCAGGAAAAAAGTCTCAGCCTCTCAGCCTTTGAAATTGTTTCGAAGTTGTCCAAAAGAAGGGTTTTACTGCTTTGTGCAAAAGTTGTACTGCCAAAAGGAAGATGTTAGTTCCATCGTGACAAGTGTGCATTACTCTTACTTGTTTAAAGATTTTAAAGGCAACAGTTTTAAAATGTTTTATATGCTTTTGGGAACTAGTGATTTGATCTGATTTGATGAATAATTACATTCGGAAAGCACGTGTTTAAGATCGTGACCTGTCCCTTGGGAATGCAAGTTATTTCTGGAGCTGCAGGTTGCACAGCATGACATAGATCTCCACGTTTGGTGCTATGGTAGCTATGGCAGCTTTGGCAGCTATGGCAGGTTGGCATGCTTCCGAGACGACATCATTTTCTTTATCTACATCTACCAGCGATGGAAGTGCCCTGAGGTTTGGTGAGGCAAGATTTGAATCTGCTTGATGGATAGTTTGTTTTTTCCACAAAGGTTATGTAGCTTATGCATTTTAGGTCTGTGAAATTAGTTTTTGCATCTCACATACCTAATGATACGATTTAACATCTTTGGATGTGTTGATTGACATACTGGTATGATCTTTATATGTATATATTATATAAATTATATATATATATGCATGATTGATCCTGATTGTGTATGTATATACGTGTGACTTGCTGCTGCCGGTGGCAAAGGTACCGAGTGGACAAGACCCGCATCTCAACCTGGGTACACCACTCAGGGGACGGAACAAATCGTGCAACAAAACCGCAGATGGGTAGTGAGTTTCCATGAAAATGACGCGTTGATATTTGACTGCTGGATGCTGTGTCCACACAGTTGTATTTGGCCATGCCAGTCTGTCAAAAAAACATATTTCTCAATCTGCCCACTGCATTGTGGATTTTGAGAATTTTGATGTTGGGCGCGTCCACACGAGGTTGAGAACCAGCCAGAAGAGGCTCAGACAAGTGCAAGGTGCACAGCCATTTGCAACCACATTTGACATGGCAGTGTCCGCTCGAGAAGTACAGTGCCATTTCTGTAATTACTCACATTGGCAAAATTGGCTAGATGGAATATCAGAGAGGGACTTGTGACTTGTGATTCGTTCGTGGAGCTGCCCCGTGTCAAGCTGTTAATTTTCCCTGGTTTCAGACCAATCTTCCAACATCTTCCAACATCTTCCAACATTATCAACTACATCAATATGCAAGAATCCGCAAGAATAGTCTCTTGCTGTTAGATACTTATCAAGTTCTCCCGAATTCTCCCTAGTACCAGGTCTGAGGGTGAGGCTGAAACAGCACAGGCCAGAAGATTCGGGCTGGATGTCCAAAATGTGGTGCTTTGTGTGTGTTAATGTGTGATAGAACTGATAGACATGACCTTTGACGATGGACCCCATTTTTTCTCGACCATCATGCGTTGCTTCACATGTGAGTTGATGCTTCACTTCGGATGATGTTCATACAATGGATGTTGATCGAGTTTCTTTGGCCATGTCAAGACCCCGAAGTTCAGCTTATATCCACACATGATATTCTTCAAAGCTGGTACATGCATGTGTTTCCCACAAGTCAGGCTGTTGTTTTTGTTGGTGAAACAACTGTTTCGTTTCTGATGAGGCTTTTGTTTTTCCCTTATTAAACCTACAAAGGCTGAGTGTAAGTCTTTGAACGAGCTGGTGATTTACACCGTGGCATACTGGTTCAAAGCTGCACCACCGGTGAGTTTCAGGAAAAAAGAGCCCAGAGCCAGAGCCAACTGCGCAGTGCATCTCTAGTTGTCCTTGGGAAGGGATCAGATGCATAGAATTACTTGAGAACAGGCAAGCTTCATGTTCTTCCACGTTGTTTTATTTAAGTGCGCAGTTGGCCTGCACTATTCAGATGCTTTGTACCTTTGTGCAACAAGTCACACGATAAGTCATTGACACTCTGCCGTGGTTTTGAAGGCAGGAGTAGTGTAATGAGGTGATCACTACGGCGCAAGAAACATCAAGAAACATCAAGAAACATCAAGAAACATCAAGAAACATCAAGAAACACATGCTGAAGTTGAAGTCGAAGCCACACGAAAGCCTTGTGGTGGTTGTGTCCCTTCAGCCTTGATCCGATCTTGGAGCTGCCTGGGCATTTGCTGCAGCCGATCGCCAACATGACGTCCGCTGCAGCTGCGGTTGAGAAGTTCTTGGCAGAGAATCCTGTGGACGAACCTGGAACCAATGATGGACGGATGATTGGAAGGTATGGGAACACCGGAGTGTCAGAGGTCAGAACGAACACAGATATGTAACCAGGCGCGGTATCTCGCTTGTGACTGTTGTTTTGTCTCGCTTATAACTGCCTCAATCCATCATAATCCATCAGAATCATTTTGATAACCAACATCATCCAACATCATCATCTTCTGGTCATGTTCACGATTATCATCCTGATCACCATGATCTCATCACCATCAGCTTCAACAGTTTATGTACATAAGATGTGCATTGATTTCCATTATAATCATCAACAACATCAACAAAATCATCAACATCATTTACAACATGTTCATCATCATCATCATCATCATCATCATCATCACAGGCCAGCTACCAACCTGTGTGTGAAGTCCCAGTGAACGTTATAGCCCCACCCCACCGCACCCAGTCCAAAGAAACAGGACATTTACTGTACAAGTGAGACAATGTGACAGTCGTAAGTGAGACGTTTGCCGCTTACCAGTGACTTTGACGCTGTGCTCAGCGCATTTTGCCTCAGCCTGTATCCAAGTTTGCTCATGATTTCCAATGGTGTCGAGACGGTTTTATGCAGGGTGGATTGTGGGGAGAGTGATTTTTGGTCATTTTAGCTCCAAGAATTGTTGAGATTGTGAGAACAGTTTGTTTAAATATGTTTAAATCACAATATTCACCATTAATGAAGGTAAAAATTATCATATGGACAACTTTCTGTACTTGAGAGGTGACTTGCGGTGAAGGTTTGTGATTCCTTCAAAGAGAAAGTAAAGAAAAACACGACGCGCAGTAGTGAACAGCGCCCTACGCCATTCGCTATAATGCCCCGAGGAACGTGCGTCCTCCGCCTTGCGCAATGCGTCACCGGAGGTTCAGCTGCAGGCAGGGTCCAACAAATTGGCGTAGTTTAACTGAGGCAGATATACTATCATGTACCATGATGTACAATTTGTTTTCCATCGATAGACCATGATATACCATTGATCTACCATGATATACCATTGATATACAGTACCATGATATACCATGATAGCCTACGTTGTTCAAACAACAGGATACTGGGTGAAGTGTTAGTTTGGGACAGAGGTGTCAACTGCGAGCACTTTGCATTACATGAAAGCCCAAACTGAAACTGAAACAGAAAAGCTGCCGTATCCATGAAATTACGTACTATTGATGAGATCAACTTGAAACAACGATGGGTTTCGATCAGGTCTACTTACTGTAATATAATTATATATAATGTATATATATATATATATTATAGTTATTATATTATTTATATATATAACGTACAAAATACATTAAAAAATAAAATATATTACATACATACACAAACTAATTTGACTAATCAATATATATATATAATATATATTGATTATAGTGGATCAACCGACGGAATATGATAAACAACTGTGCAAATTCGAAGGTCGCAATTGGTGTGCTTGCAGTATGCATTAAACACGTATACCACCAGGAAGCTGATACAGTATGCATGTGTGCCAGTGTGCACTCAGCATTGTGGCAGCTGCGAAGGCCATGGAGCGTGGCTCACTATCAGTTCCTTAGTCGGGAGACAGGCATGAGTACAAATCAGCAGAAAATTGTTTTAAGATATTGTGATGGTCAAGAGCCATGAACAGTTGTGACTTGCAGTGGCAAGAATTTGCTGAGAAATTTCCCTTGAAGCGGATAGCAGGCAGAGAATCCAATTAAAAAGCCGTTTGAGCTGCCAGTTCTGTTTTGAGAGGTCCCGAATGGAGTCTTATGGTAGGCAAAACGAGGAATTCGGATAGCATATCACTGCACACTTTCACATATACACTGTGAATGTTTGTTTTTTTAATGTTTTTTTAATCCAACCGATTATCAGCGAGAACTTCAGGCTTGTCCTATCTTGTCCTCTAAGGATTGCAAGAACCCCTCAGCAGCACTCATGGTTCGTATCAACGGCTCAGCTGGCCGTTCCTTGACTGTTCGATACTGTTCGTGGGATGGAGCTGAAAATTTGTGAACATTTCAACCATGCAGTGCCTCGGGCAGCTTGAGAAAAGGTAGATGGAAAATGATGAAAACATGACAATTGGAAAATGTTGGGTGTTTAGATGTGTTGAGATTGCAAAACAAGATCTTTTGCTTCCTTTTTTTGTTTACCTCTTTGGTGAAGTCCTCGCAGAATATGGATGATTGATATTTGACCTCATGTTTGAGTACAACACGTCCAATGGGTCTTGGCGCATCGGAAGAAGCGCCAAATGGCTGGTACTAGACTAGAAGTGACTCTTTTGATTGTGTTTTGCCCAGATTTGTCCTCAAAGAATCCTCAGAAGCCCTGCACTGTAATTTGTGTCCACGGTTAGAGCACTGCTGAAAATTGCTGGCGCCAGACTCTTCTCACAACGCCGGGCTGTCTTCGCGGGATATGCAAGGCACGCCGGAGGAGATTTGGGCCACTCGGCTCGCAATCGTTTTTCTTGCCACACCCGGGTTCCAAATCATCCAAATCCAGATTTTGCCAGATTCGGATTTGTGCACATAGATAGAATAGATTAGATTATGATAGATTTGTGAGTTGGTCGTGGTATTGTCGCATGCGATGGTGGCACCATTGTGGCACCGGGCTTCACGATGTCACGATGCCTAGGCGAAGATCATGGCCAAAAATCGATCCGGTCAGGTGCTCAGCGGATTCACAACGGATCCTGGGACCAAGGCACCGGTTAGGCGTCAGACTGGTCACTTTCCTGGTCACTTTCTCACATCGGGCCCATTATATCCCATAGGATCCATGTATGGTATATTAATGCTAACATGACTGGGGTATATTGATGGTAAAATGTTAGCATATATACCATACATGGATCCTATGGGTATGATAGACATTGATAGACTTCGACCAAAGACATCCAAGGACTATAGAATACATTTTTTTGCACACAGGTGATCAGAACGGATGCTATTTTCTCAGTAGTGGCTAGTCCAACCATTATTTTTCGTGCAACACTATCTTACACAGACATATTGTCAGGTGCATAAGAAATTCAATATGATATTAGGTATTACAGTAAATACTGTGTTTATCCAACATTATCCAACCCACAAATAGCAATTTCCACGTGTGGGAATATATATATATATTGGGAATGTCGCTCACACATTTCTTGTTTTACTCTATATAATTTGGTGACTGTTCCTCGCAGGGAGCACAAGCCGCCTTCCCTTGTTTTGGATCACAAATATCCAGGTGCATGTTGGGGAAGGCATATGCAATCCGTCCCATGGAGATGTGAAGATCCTGGAGCTCCAAATGCCAAATGGCATCCCGCCAAATGTGTGGTGCCGGCCAAGTGTGAACCATGGCGGGAGGACAATTTCTCGAACTTGACAATGGAGAGCGAGCCAGATTTCCTTGACGTGATGGCCAAAAAGCAGACAGCTGATTCAGTGATCTTTGAGGTTTCCGAATGACCAAGTGGTAGGGGTTGTGATAATACTTCCCTGGATCTTCGAATGTGTAGCATTTCGGCCAGACCTGATGATAAAATGTCCGAAATGCTATATGGAAGATCTAGGGTGGCACTTGGTCCCATTGGTGGCATCTTGGGCCTGGGCATTTTGTAATTAGAAATTCACAACCCACGGGACTTGCCGGGTGACTCGCCAGGTGATCGGAAATTCACTCGCAGGCTTCCGGTTATCCCGAAACCCGGGGCCCGTTGATAAACATCCCGGGGATGTAGTGGCCGTTTCTTCCGCAGGGGGCGGTTCAGGATTATACCTTGGCACAAGCTTTGGCGTAGACTACTTTGCTTTCAACCTGATTAATGTGCTGTAACAGTACTGTATATTAATGTAGATGGCTGTGTACTAAAGCATGCTTTTAGGTCGGCTCGCGAAAGAGCTACGGGGTGAAAGTTGAATAGGTCTGGGATGGTCTAGGTACCTGCCAAGAAAATCAGTGTGTTGATTATATACTGCCTTCAATCATGTCTCATGACCGAACATGCGTATGGACTTCCATGTACTTTCACTTGAGCTACTCATAGCAATGTCAACCTGACATAAGCAGCCAAGATCGGCTAAGTCATTTTCATTGTGAAACCTTGAAGACTTGCACCTTAGAGAGGCTCTTTGTCAAACAAAAGACTTGAGATGAGAGAGAGAGAGAGGTAGAGAGAGAGAGAGAGGGAGAGCTTGTAGGATCGTTGAAGACGACGGAGGTGGTCTGTTGGATGTAAGCAAAGTGTACAGTGCCAGTTTGGCAACTTCAGATGCAAGGAAGGCTGCTCAGTTTATAGGAAATGTTGGTGAGCTGGCAGTGCTCATCCTTGCTGGTGCTGCTGATGTGATTGTTAAGCCAAGTCATAACTCTCCTACCCTTCGCATCAATAGTTTCAATTTAGTCCAGAACCCACAGAAGCAACTAGGCACGAGCTTTGTATGATGAAAGTGTCGGGTGTCCTTTATATGGAGAGGCACATGCTCGGTGGGGACATCAAGTTGCTACCAGAGCTCAGTGAATTCCATCGGTTGTTCATAGAGTTTTAGGGTACGCAGTGAACTCAGACAGTACGATGGAATTTGCATATTGTGCCCGCCTCCCAGCAGGCTCCCTCCCAAGGGGGTGTCCATCACCCCAGATCCCGCTTGCTACTCTCATCCTCAAGAATCCTCCCAGTTGCACTTCAGGGTTCACAATCATGTACTTCAACACACTTCAACAGATACTGTACTTCAACCGATATATATATATATACATTATATATATATATATACATAAAATACATATCACATTGCATATAATTCAACAAAAAATATTTTCACAGATACTGAAACAGGTACTTCAACACTTTGATTTCCCAACCATAGGCATCCCTGGCCTGGCCGGCGTGGCGGGCGGGGGGTTGGACGCAGCCTCCTCGGCAGCCGCGTCGCAGATTGCCGCCGCACAGCCACGTGGCGTCCATGTGGGATGGGTACAAGAATGGAAAAAATCAAAATACAATGCATTAATATATAGATATACAATGTCACATTCATTATATTATTGTTACTGTATTATGATTTGTTGACCCTATGATACCAACATGATAGGTATCTCATATATAATATTATATAATATACTTCATAATCGCATGATATTATGTGGATCAGTGTGGGACAAAAATTGCTGTGATCCGGGGATTTAAACTTAAAAACAACGAACGTATGGGAGATGTAAAACTGACCAGTATGGAGATGATGATTGGTAAACATGGTAACACAACCCTAAAAAAAACATGTCATTCAGAATATGATGACAGGAAAAGGGGGGTGCTTAGATGGTCTCCGTTTGAATTTTGGTGGTTCAACATGGGTTGTTCGTGAGTAAACAAAATATGTTGTGGTGGGGTGAACCCTCTCGAAAGGTGATGTAAAGAATTGCATGTAATCCTACCCAGAGCTGGTCTGAAGCTAGAGTTGTCAGGCCGTGCTTTGGTATGTGCTTTGCTGGTTGACAAAGTTCAAATGAAAGAATCTGGACATGAGCGGTTCATGGTTCGTGGTCGCTCAGGGCTTCAAAATTGAGAGTCCAGTGCATTTCTTTGAGGTTAGGAAAAGCTGGGTGTATCATCCTGGCAAGTGGCTATAGCATTACAATGCATTACATTTGAATGGTACAGGGTGGACTGACAAGGAAGTATGGTAAGGATTGTTGAAGGTGTACAAAATCATTCCATGGTTTGAGTGTGCTTGTTATCGTTTCGATTTACCCGCTTTCCCTCATGGAGAGACGGAAAGTTAGGTCTTGATGGAAGGGTTGGAGAACTACTTAGGTTGGCAGCAGCTGCGCAACAGCAGCAATTGGCCATCAGCCTCTACTATCAGCAGATGCTTGGCTTAGTCAAAGCTGCATGTCTGAGTCAATTTGTTGAAAGCTATTGGTGGAACATACTTCGTACATATTTGTGAAAATGATGTTTATGATTCGAATCAAAGCAAAACTACTAAGCTGTTCGGACTGTTAACCGTTTCTGCAAGAAGCCAGATATTTCTCCGAATACTCAATTTCCCAGCTGCAGGACGGCATTTGAACACGGTATTGACATATTTTCTGATAATTTCAGATACTTATTCCATGTTTATTCTACTAAACGGGCTGTTCTTTCCTCCAACATTGTAGGCTCGCAGCACAGCAAGTGGCAGCGCAGCAGCTGGCGGCACAGCTGCAGGTAGGACTTGCAGCAGTGTCTGGAATACCCTCAAATGAATCTCAAATACATCGAGTGGTGTTTTGTTTACTTACTTTGGTTGTTGTAAATTGAGTCGTTTCTTGTACTTCTTCTTGCACAGGACTGCTTCCAGAAGGATCAGCCATTGTCACTTGCAATGTCTAGACCAGATCACGTCCATATAGATTGAACCTGGAGCACCATCTTTCCTTTGAAAATATCTAGCTGTTCACCTTCCTGCTGTGAAATCTAATGAAATCTCGTAAACTTAGTAAACTGCAGTACCCAGGCCTCAGCACCCAGCACAGGCTCCCACCGATCCAGCCGCAGCTGCTGGTATGCTTCCTCCCGATGGCGCAGCCGGGACGGCGCCCTTGCCACCCGGAACGATGCCAGGGCAAGATCCGCAGGCATTGGCAGCAGGTGCGGCCAGATTTGTGTCCAATGTTTGGGTCAACTGATTTTGTTTCTTCGGATTTGGGTGGAGTTGGATGGGTTCCATGATGTTAGATGTGGATGCTTTGTGATGGTTCGTGATGATTTGACTACAGATTTAGAGCATTTCAGCATTTTGTTCACAGTGGATTCTCTCACCCCTGAGGTTTCGATGCCGGAGCCACAGCTCCTCTGCCCGGGGCTGAAGCGTTCCCGCCGCAGCCTGGTGCTTTGCCACCAGGTGCCATGCCAGATCCCATGGCTTCAATGCCCATGACACAGATGCCTCCTATGGATGGGGGCATGCCACCTGGTGGATGTGGACCCGGTGGACCTGGTCCAGGACAGCCAACTTTCCCGGAGCTGGGTCCTCCACCCCCGGCCTTCCCAGATCTTACAGGAGGGGGACCTGCTCCAGGCGCCCCCACATTCCCAGATCTCACAGGGGGAGCTGGAAACATGGGCATGACGAAAGCAGGACCCCCTCAGCCACCAGGGCAAGCGTATGGGATGGGCAAAGGACCAGACTTTGGAAAGGGCGGGATGTTCCCACCTGCAGAAGCATCAAACTGGGGAAATGGCAAGTGGGATGACGGCAAGGGATTTTCAGATGGGAAGGGATGGGGTGGCAATGGCTGGGGTGGCGATGGCTGGAGTGATGGCAAAGGTTTTGACGATGGCAAAGGGTGGGGTGGCAAAGGATGGGATGGTGGAAAGGGTTGGGGCGGCAAAGGCTGGGATGGTGGCAAGGGCTGGGATGGTGGTAAGGGCTGGGATGGAGGAAAAGGCTTTGGAGATAAAGGATTTGGCAAGGGATGCGGAGGAAAGGGCGGCTGTGGCAAAGGCTATGCACCATACTGAGTGTCGCTCCCTCCATGTCTTTCCTTCAATTTGAGGGAATTCAGTGCTCTCACTAATTACATGACTCAAAACAGACATTCCGAAATGTAGATGCAGTTGTCAGAATCAGGAGTAATCTCTTGTGCCAGTTGTTTGTTTGCTCAGCCTCAAATTGTCACCGGTTTGCCTGCAGTCAGAGACAATCAGAAATGGGCTAAGCATGCCCAACCATTTGGTCTTCAAGTGTCTCTGTGAATTGGAAGCAAACAAAAATGCAAGCCTTGAGCCAATGATGAAAAGCCTCTTGTCGAGTAATTAGCATGTGTTCTAAGCTATAGTACCTTGATTTGACCTCCCGAGTGCCTGTTGCTTCCATCAGTATGTGTCGCCGCCCAGTGGTTGGGGGCAGTTGATCAAAAACTTCCCAGAGATCTGGCTGTGCAGGTCATGATGCTCAGCCGCTCGGAACACGATGTGTAAGCCCACATGAGGATGCAACAGAAGGTTTTGCAAAGATATTGTATTCCAGGCGTCATTCAAGATCCCATATGAATTTAAACATTATCTTTATCAGACAATGCTGGGTACATACCACTGCTTTAGATATACCTGCAGATTACGACCGATGAAAACACACGGATCAGCACATGTATTGATCAATTGCCTGACATGATTCTGCAAACAAATACACACATTGTATTATGATGTATTATGCGATCGTGAGCAAATTGTCACATAGTTTTGATTATCATGTTGATTGGTCCTAATGTAGGTCATTTCAAGATATTTCGTCATGTGTTCTTGTATGCCAAAGTCAGATCCTGGGTTCTTGAAGAACCTGCCACCACATGATCGCAGCTGTGGATGGCAGCATTTAGCAGCTGTCTCGGACGATCGCCATGGATATGCTATCAAAAAGGGGCATGAAATTGCAGCACGGGGAGACAGCTACCAAAGAAATCGAAAGAATTGCATGCTGGCGGACTTCAGTGTCTTGAGTAGCTGCATGGCTAGTTTTTGTTTGAACGTTGGGACCAGGTCTTTGTGTTTTGAAAGCTTCGTGGAATGTCTGTATTTGCCTTGAGGTACCAAGATTGCCATCCTGGCAACGTTTTTTGTTGGCAGTTTCTCTTTCTTGTTCTGAGGTATGCAAGTGGGTGAGAGTGGTCTACGGTCACAATTATTTATACAAGATGCACACTGTACACTGTTAAATACTGCCAGATTAATTTAGGCATATCAGTGATATATAATATATATATATACACCCCATTGCCATTATATACCCCATTATATATATATAAGTGATATATCCGGCCAAATGGCATTGCTCAGCTTTGATGCGAGACCCATCAGCTCAGCGGAGGCTGGCTCCCAGCCTGCGAAAGATGCCGAAGTCGAGGTTTGCCCATCCCCAGCCGAAAGAAGTCGCAAATAAAGGGAGATACTGCCCAGATCTGCCTAGGTGGTTGGGAGCAAAAGGTCTTATTGTGGGATTTGTCGGTGGATATGGGTGGATCAAAGTGATTGAAATATATTGAAATCGAAGCTATTTCTTTCCAGTTTTCAGAAGATTTCTCCGTTCTTAGTTCGTGTGGAAGGCCAGGCAGTGGGCACCACAATTCCGATTTCCAAAGCCCCTATTCCGCTTGAAAGGAGTTTCCTTTCATACACGCCTTGATCCCGGGTCCAAGGTAATGGGTTTATATTATATATATAGTAATATAATATTATATATTATTATATAGTATTATATAATATGAAAAGCAAGACAAGTGATTCAAGTATAAAAATGTGTTTCAAAACTGCCAGGCACTGGATGCTTCAATAGTCACAGCTCTGAGGCAATTTCTAAGCTCAGTTCCTCCAGGTGTTTGGCGTTTTGCTTGGCGACTCGCTCTGTCCACCCGTGGAATTTTGTCAGCTCCCGGCTCAAAGGAAACAATGTGAAGATTCAGAAGTATGGCATACACTGTCTCATCCCAAGAAGTGAACAGCCCACCCTGGCCCACCCTGAACAGCACATTTTCAAAGACTTGGGGAAGCAGAAGGGCTACCCGGGTTCGCCGCCAGCTGTCAAGGACTTGTCATGGCGAAGGGTGTGGGGCAAAGTTCATGGTGCATCAGAGAAAGTACATCCCTGCTAGCGCTTATTATTCACTCATAGTTTCGCCTGCAGAACAAGACGTGGGTCAGAGATGGTCAGAGTGGTTTTTCCTCAACAATGACACTGTGCAATGCCCTGTTCAAAGGTTATGGAAAAGGAAAGCTGAGCCGTTTGTGATTGCTCAGGTTGAATGCAAGCTGATGGATTTGTTCTGAATTCCACAGTGATTCCACAGTGTGAAGTTGGGGATGTATGCAACGTAACCATTGGGATGCAATAGCAGGGGGTTGTATCAGGAGCGACATTGCAATGAGGCACACTCGCACTCCGGGGACTTGCTGGACGTATCTTGTTGGGGTTTTGCTAAAGTTGCAATTGATTGATTGGTTTGCTCAACAAGAAATGTACAGGAAACTCTGTAGGCATGCCGCATGCCTCCACCGGAACCTACAAATGTGAAGATGATTAAGATCAATCCGGTCCAATACCTGTCTTCCAAAGAATGATTAGTGCCGTTGGTGTACCCATTCGATGTGACACGTGTCCCTTGGCAGCGATGCTTCCACCAGCGCCTTCTGCCAGGCGCATTCAAGCGCTGCTGGCGTGCTTGTTATGTTGTTTTCCGGTGGCTGCAGTCACCGTATTGATTATTGATGTTACGTGATGTCATGCTTTGCAGAGAAGGTTTTGGTGATCCCAAGAATTCCAAAGACTATAATTGTTTCCGTTACCCAAGTGATGACCTTGCATCCATGGGACCACCTGAGGTTCTGGCAAGAGCCGTGGTGCCCTCATTGGCTCCAAGCCCCAGAGGAGCTTGAGGAGACGACGGCTTTCATGTGATTTTTCCTGTTGTTGTTTTTTTTAGTTACAGTGGTCTTTGTTTGTTTTTTTACCTGCTTGATGGGATTGTAGTCTTTCACACAGAAGGAGCTTGAAGTAGCAGAACTCTGGCAACGCTTCTTTTCACATGCTCTTTCCGATCCAGAGTTTCGACGATATGTGACTCGTGTAACTCATGTAAGCAGCCCAAGAAAGAAACTGTCAGCATTTTTTGAGTGATATTGAGTGGTTGTTTCCCTTCACCGGGCCACTTAGGGTTAGCAGTATTTACCTGACATTCCCGCAATTTGAATGATCAAATCCAAAGATATCTTCATGCAATGCTGCATCTGAGGGGCAATCCCAAGGAAATAGGCAATGTTGGTGTTGCAGGGTCCCCGGTTTGCTGAGATGGTGATACATCGATTATCCAACATGTTTCAGTGGCTATATACCTTTCCAAATCTTCCTAGTTTCTAGCCACACATTACACATCCCTACACCAATCAACAGAGACAGCTCCTTAGGTCCTTGCTCCTTTCGCGTCTCCTGCGTATTTGCCGCTTGCCTGCAGTGGCCTGACAGGATGCCCTGAAAGTGGGCGAACCTTGAGGTGACCCCTGATACGTTGAAACCCAGTGGAAAATGTAGCTTGCCACTGCTGGCAAGGAACCCAAAACCGTTTCAAAAGGGAACCTCATGGCTATAATTATATATGGCTATATGATATGTGTGATCTTTCATTAAAGGAGAATTTGTCAGGATAGAGATTGGCTCTGATTCACCCGTGGAGTACAATGGAAGGTGACCCGGACAGGCCTCAGATGTTTCCACTGTGCAGTTTAGACCTCCTACCCAGAGGAGATTTAAGAACCAGGATAGATTATATATGATTATATGCAGTATGGTAACGACATTTAAATATGGAGGGCGGGCCAGACCGCGAGGCCTTGGAGGTAGTATGAAACACAAGTTCCATCCGTATATTTAAATGTACGTATATGTGTAAACAGATTGGATTCCGTATGTTTAAATGGCCGGGCAGGCCAAGTAAAAGCTTCCCGGAGGAAATCTAAAATACCAGCGCGATCCAGCGCGTGTATTTAAAAATCATTGAAAATCCGTATATTTACATGACTTTAAATGTAGTTAACCTAAGCATAATACGTAAAATTTAAACACATAAGTAGTGTCATTATTGTGAGGGGTGCCAGAGATTTGCCGAAGGTTCACTGGGTGCCTCCTGCAACGCGGATGCGCAGCCAGGGCCCAATTGGGACATGTCATTGTCCACTGGTGTTAGTGACTGTTAGTGTTGAAGTCTTAGAGAGACTGCTGATCACCAAATTTGTACCCACAATCAAAGGTATCACAAACTTTGCATTGCTTTTGGTGCTGGTATGTTCGGGTTCCAGGGATATGCAGACTTGAAAGTCATCAGTCATCCATAGAAAAGATTTGAAACGCGTTGAATCTAATTAAATGTGTATCACTGTGAAAGGGAAGGGACTACAGCGAGAATATCTCACTCCTGTTCTGTTACCTGCACTTGCTTGAGGCTCCTTTGACTACTACTCGTTGCGCTTCTGGTGCGCGATCCGTGGACTGGCCGCGCCCGATGTGATTGTTAAAAGATGGGCCGAAAGGGACCGCAAAGTATTCGGATATGATGCAGCAGTTTTGTTCGTTTACAATGGATAGACATTTTGCAATGACCTGGGGGAGATGTTGAAGATATTGGCATATCTTGGCAGTAGTTGTGAAGTACCATTGTCATGGTGTTTCCAAATAAGGAAGTACGCAGCATTCTTCAAGCAGGTTGACATGATGCTCTCGATTCACATCTTTGCACTGCTTTATGCTCCTTTGCTCTCTGCTGCAATCCATTGCGTCATAATTATATTGGGTAAATTATATGATCACTTCTCCGTATCCCTTGTTGTCTTTAACACTCAACAACTCCTTACTGCAACATCGGGGTCAAACATGCTCTTAAGACGATGATATGATGGAGGCTACTATGCACGAAATGTCCAGCTAACATCAGCTAACTGCAGTTCTCTTAATTTGATTCGCATTCGCATAGTACCATGCGGTGGATTTCGCAGTACGCCTGAAGAAGTCCTTTCGTTCACGTTCACAATGCTGGTTTCTCGCTCCAAGATTGCCCAGCTGCCTAATGTGGATTCAAATCATACCTGTCCAGAAGCATGACTCAATTGTATTCAATCGTTCCATCGCAGCTGACTTGCCATTGTGTATGCACGTGCCAAGAGTGTCATCGATAGTTTTAATATGTTTCAATGGAAAGGCAACTTTCATGACGTGAGTAAGACTCACTAAAGGCGTTTTGGATCACAGCCACACGCCACGCGACCCGAACCTCTAGGGAAGCACGCTTATGAGTGGCCCTCTCCTGCTTGACACATCTTGACACGTGCAGACTTATGGAATTCACTGGGATGCAAGCTGGCTCCCAGAAATCAGGACACCGAACATATTCCCAAAAATCAATTCGCTAAAACGGCAAATTGATTTGAGGATATTTGAGGTCTTTTCAGGTGCGCAACGAATGAGATGTAACATGTTTTATGTAGGGTTTCTGGGTTCAGCCTTGCTCCGCAGTGGGTGAACAAAGTATTTAGTGATGTTGCAGCTGTTGAAGTGTTAGGTGCGTAGGCGTACATTGGTACATGCTCTAGATGAGAAGTTCCAAGCAGTCCACGACACCTTGTGATAAGTACGAATTGTTCATTACAGGACATCATTGGCAGGTGCTCTCCCACGAGCTTTGAAGAAAAATGTGCATGAAACATAATCAAGAGCCATTGAACATGTCCCTTGCGCCAGGCGAGGCCAAAGATGAGGCAGGGCCGATGAGACACTTCTTGACCTGTGGAACCTCCTTGGATCTGCCTTGAAAACACTGTGTCACCAAATATACTATGGAGACAACAGACAACCGAGACCATGGAACATGAAGTCTTGCACATGTTGATCATGTTGCACCACGTCAGAGCAGGGCAGAAACTTGCCAGAATCATGACCTGTTCAGGTGCAGTTGGCCAAGGAGGCAGCTGAAAGCAGGCCGGCGAAGTCTGGCCTGGGCAGATTGAAGCAGCACGTCCTTTGTTTCACAAGTTGAGTTGAATGGTATTTGATGGCGTTTGATGGTATTTGATGGTATTTGTGTTGTTTCTTTTTGCGGGTCTTGTACTTTCAGACCAAAGCAATGTCAAGGCAAGCAAGGTTCCGTTTTTACGCTCTTACACTGCATGCCAAGCCCCACAACTGACACCAACTCATTCGAGCGCCCTGAAGCTGTCACAATGCCAGTACGTACGTATCAGCCTGAGATGTAGTGAGACATAGTGAGAGATAGTGACAAAGTCGTACCAACGTAGTGCAACGTGATGTACCAAACCATATCAAACCATAATACATTGACATAGCCCAGCATGATTTCTCAGGAGGGGATGTATCATGAAAAGGTTGCATATGGTTGTGTCTTTTAACCGACGGCATCATGTGCATCATGATCGCTTGTCAGGGATGACACTACACCTGATACCATATTTGACAAAATCATTCGCAAGGAGCTGTGCTGGTCACTGGATAGTACCCACTGGAGATACGGAATGATTCTGGATGATTCTGGGCCTAAGAGAGCACACTAAAATGAAATGTGTTTCTGTTGGCTTCGAGTCGCAGTTGAGGCCACATGTTCCAAGCGAAAGATTCACAGGGATGCAACATGAACTGATGTGACGATTGTGACGTTGATGAGTTTCCAGGAGATTTCCGCCAAGATTGTCTTCGAGGCCTGGCTGTGTGGTTGGATGCTAACACCCATTGGCCAAATTTAAGGAAGGCAGAAACTCAAGCTTCGATCAAGTGAACAACTTTGCATATGCTTTGGCCTTGGCTTCCAAAAAGTCTTTTAGCTGTGTCCAACATTGAGGTAAACTGTACCCCCCGAAGAGATTCCAGATTCAAGGTGGCCTGGGAAACTTTGATCTTTGATCATTTTGCCTTTCCAGGCCAAGGCATTCTATCTTGTTTGGAAGCCGTATTTCTGCAAGTATTGTCATGTGTATTTGGAACCCAAAGGAAAGGATTCCTAAGGAACAAACCACTTAGAAGAATGAAGACTCAGAACACTCAGCTGCCAAGCAGCAGAGGCTAGATAATCACTTCCCCCTATTACTAAACCCCCCGAATAGTAAAAACTAGTGTCCATCTCCCATTTTGGAAAATTTCAGGTTGGCCAATTTGACTTTTAATTGATCCCCTTTAGAATCTTTGGAAAACAATCTGAAAATAAAGCTACTATTTGTAGGTTTCACCACCTAATAATAAAAACTAGTCAACCCCGGGGTGTTTTTTACCAGGGTCCGTTCGAAAATGTTAGTTGTTTATATTGAGGTTTTTAATTTAATATTAGCGGGAAGCTTCGAAATCCAATTTTTGGCAATGTGCTAATTGCGTTATAAAAGGAAATTTGATTGATTTTGAAATCGGAAAAAAAAAAGTTTTTCTTAAGGGTTTTAATTTATTATTGGGTCCTCTTTGGTTCCCAAATAATAAATCCCTAATAATAACAACTACCTGAGGTGTTTATTATTTAAGGGGCGGGCCCGGGTTTAGTATTAGGGGGAGAGGATTAATCAAGAGAGCAAGTCCATCCCATCGAGGATGACCGGGCGCTTGCCTTTCGAGATGTGAGCCCTCAGGTGGAGAGGGATATAAACGGGTGCTCTTGAGAGATTGCCCCGATTGCCCCTTGTCTTGTTTCCAACATGTGAGATTGCCCCAACATGCCCCAACACCATCAGCACCCACAGAGGAAAGGGATGATGAGGGTCAGTCTTTGCCATGGAAGTAAAGCATAAGATGCTTTGGCATGCTAATGAAACATGAGGTATACTCCAAAGGAATAACAAAAATGGTCAAGACATCGGCTGACACCATCGGCTGACACCATCACAAGCATGAAGGCCTCGTTCCCACCACACTATCAGTTAGACTCATTAATTCGCACATCCTTGACAGATGGCTGCCAACTTGCAGGCACCGGTGCACGTCTTGGTTATTCCAAAAGTGAAGGATGGTGCGATGCCCAGCATGCATGAATAATGAATATATAATGAATGATAATGAATAATCTAATCAAATGTACTATTGATTGAGCTATTATTATCTGACATTATGAATCTACTTGGTGAAAGCCCTAAGTTGTCTCAGGCAGCACTTTGTTGTCTCATCTCGGTGTGCCATGCAAAAGATGTGACACAACCATTGGAATGGAGTTGTCATTTGGTATGATCTTTACAGCACA
>Ga0126342_10000453_pt1 | contig 44261 bp, 48 predicted proteins | sample Cyp1metagenome_FD_92528 | JGI IMG/M metagenome (GOLD analysis project Ga0126342, IMG submission 92528) | Coral microbial communities from Lord Howe Island, Old Settlement Bay, Australia - Cyphastrea 1 metagenome | ecosystem: Host-associated > Invertebrates > Cnidaria > Coral ...
CGCGGTGGCTCATCGGAGAAGAGGTCCTTAAAACCAAAAAAACCCAAAAAAAAAAAAAACATGGCAAAAAAAAAAAACATGGCAAAGGTTTACTAGAGGGTAATATGACCAATATTGGAAATGTCAATAGTATATGATTGTCATATTTTATATGGATCATAACTGGGATAAAATCAATGGGAGATCTCCAGGATCCTAAATTGGAGGTACGTTAGTACCATATTTTTGGCCATATTTTGTGGGGATATTCCCTTAAAAATAGGCCTAAAACATAGGCCTTATATATGGTAGGTAACTCCAATTTAGGATCCTGAAATTCCCATTGATACTAGAGGGTAATATGACCAATATTGGAAATGTCAATAGTATATGATTGTCATATTTTATGTGGATCTATATGGTCATGACCCTCTGGTAAACGTTTACATAGCTATTGAAAATGACCATAGAAATAGTGGATTTTCCCAGCTAGAAAATGGTGGATCTTTCCATAATTATGTAAACGTTTACCAGAGGGTAATGGCCATTCACATATTGTTCTACTTCATACGGCTCCATGTGTGAGGATTACAGTTTGCATTACAATCCCATATCCCCCACCCCTGTTGATATACCAAATGTTCTACTTGATGCCTCACAAAAGCATCCCTTGTATCCGTATAATATAAGATCATATTACATCATAGCCTATCATGGCCAATCTTGGACGCTCTGCAAAAACTGCAAGTTGATTTAGCTGGTTGGATTTACATGTATCCCGAGTTATGCCAAAGAACTTACACTACTGAACTATCCATCCAAAGTTCACCCAGACATTCTATCATGTGAAAATATCCTACACACATACATATTTTATAATTATATATATATATATCCACACATCATATTCCACATATCATATTCCACATATCATATTCCATATATCATATTCCATCTAATATGTCTGTAGAAATCATCTGACTTATACATACATCTATATATATATATACACATAATATCATATATCATACATAATATCATCTCATATTCATATTCTATTCTGGTTGGTGGTTGACCTACCCCTCTGAAAAATCATGGAGTTCATCAGTTGGGATGATGAAATTCCCAATATTAATGGGAAAAAAATGTTCCAAACCACCAACCAGTATTAATCTGTGGGAATGGAATTCCTTCAGTCCATTTCACAGTCCCAGTCCTCATATCCAGCCACATCATACGTCGATGCACATCTCAGTCAAGAAGTGGTTAATAAGCCAGTATTCCTTTTTTAATGTTTTTTTTTAGCCATATTAATCTGTGGGAATGGAATTGATAATCCATTAATATCCATTAATAATCCATAATATCATCTCATATTCATATTCCATTACATATACACATCTTTCAGATGCAACAAACGCCCGCCCCCAGCATCAGCATCCCCATCCCCAGCCATTGACCCCGGCCTTGCGGATCCAGGCCTTCGCCTTGGCTTCCACGTCCGCGGGGAAGAAGACCACGGCCAAGTACAGCACGATGGTCACCCCCAGACCGATCCACGGCAGCACGTTGGACATCCTCCGCCGTGGATAAGGATGGGATGGGGAAGGCATGGAAGTCCAGGAAAAAAGTAACATCTAGGAACTTTGAAAATGATATATGATATCTATATATATTATATTATATTATATTATATTATATTATTTTATATTATATTATATTATATTATATTATATTATAGTATAGTATAGTATATTATATTATATTAAATTATATTATATTATATTATATTATAGTATAGTATATTATATTATATTATAGTATAGTATAGTATATTAAATTAAATTATATTATATTATATTATATTATATTATATACAGTAGATATATATATATGGAATTATAGTAGCAGAACTTTAGGAATGATATATGATGATGATATGTGTGTCTTGGAGATGGATTTTCTTGATTTTCTTGATATGCGGATATGCGATGTTGACGCCTGCCGAGAAGATCAAAAAATCATGAGGGGAAGCTGTTTCCGTGTCTTCTCAGTGTCTCATCAACTATGGAATCCCCAGGTTTTCACACCAAAATTACTGAGATTTATAGATCTTCATCTCCTAAAAGTAGTGTATATAGGCATTGATCCATAGCCTAATGTTGCCTGCAGTTTTTCACAATGTTGCTGCCAATCTTGGGATGTCGAGCCCATAGCATTCACTAAGTCACCCAAAAACAATGGCCTTAATTATGTCTTTTGAAGCTAAGGAAACCCCATCATTTCTTCTGTAGGATTCCGCTATTGTTCATGTAGAAACACGTTTCTACATGGTTCTTGGCACAATGCTGAACAAATCCTAATGATATATGGGATAATGATAATAATGGTTATTTTTATGGGATGATAATGGACTTATAGTGGATTATAATCCGAAAACTCCTACACAACGCATCTTAGCACGTTAGCCTACCCAACTCTTGCGGACATTCTTTTTCGCTCCTAGCTACCTATGGCTCACCCCTTAGCAATAGGCTGGTGAAAGCAGCTCCCACCACGCTATCCCCATCGTATCAGTTGATCCCACAAATCCCATTGGGGTCCCCCAGCAGAAAATCCGAAGCTCCAAATGGTGGCATATTCGAAGCTCAGCTTGTCTCTCATGTCCGTGTAGGTAAACTCATCCACAAAAATGGGCTCGCCACTCATGAAGCTGCAACCTACAAAAATGGGATGAGGGTTGGGAACAAAGTGCAGTGGCTGCTGTTCAACCCCATCCTTACTGTGGGATCACTTTATCATCCGTGGGAAAAGTATGGAAAAGTGTCATCCTTCTCATTTCTTCGAAAGGCACGAGTAAATTTTAAGGAAAACCCTGGAACCTTCGGGGTATCCCAATTTTCGGTGCCGCACAAGGATCGCCTTTGAATCCTGTTGATTGAGCTGGGAATCCCTTCGAACTAGTGATATCAATGAACTATAGGGGACTGCCCAGGTTGCCCAAACACCGGAAATACAAAGCAAGTCGACTCAACTAATTACAGTAAATCCTCTATCTCAAATACTTGGGGGTGCGGTTCCAGTTGTAAGTGGTTGCACACCCATAACATCCCATAACTATGGGTGCCCTGTATCCGCAAAAATTATGGAGGTGAACTCAGCATGGCTAGAGTTATATATATATATATGCGCAGTTCCAAACCCATTGATGAATCGATGCACCGTTGTGGGCGACAATGAAACGCCCCGGACCTTCCTCTGAGCTTTTTGGCCCCTGGAAAAAAAAAACATGTCTGACCTATATATTTGGCCATAGTATCACTGTGCTACCAAAAAAAAAAATGGAAAATGACCAGTCCACTAATATCGATTTAAATCCGTTATAATCATTACAACCAGTTGTAAACCATTCTAAGCCAGCATCAACATTAATATACCCGGAATCACGTGGAAAAACAAATCACCAGGTACAGGATAGTGCCCCCAAGTTATAAGTTGGTTTATAAACCCCCGTGAAATGGGAGTTATGTGAACCCCAACTTAGCGATTTGCCTCACTGGGGCACCACCAGGTTTTGAATCACCACACTCCAAGCCATCCCTTGCGGAGCAACAGCATCGATTGGCGGATTCCACAAGGTTGCCAATAGGGCAACACGTGCCACTGGTGCCAAAGACATCAACACCTGGGCGCCATTCAGTTGGTTTCCTAAGTCATGGGGCTAGCCATAGCTGGATGGTGTATATATATATATACACAATGGAACATGCATCTACAAATCTGGGCAAATTAGAATATTTCACTAACCTGAAATAAGGCTCCACGAACTTTCATCAGCCCTCCCCCAAGCTGCGCGAAGGGAGGACTGTCTTCCTCTAAGGTGCTTGTCCTTGAAGCTGTGAAACATGTCCTTGAAACATGTCCTGAAATAAGGCTATTTTGGGATGATTCCCCTTACTAACCATGATTCCAGGGTTCGGTCGCAACGTGAGGTCGTTATAATTTACCCAGATCCAGCTATTGGGGTACCTCCATGGGCTATGGAAACCCCGAATCGTTGGATTTGGTGAAGAGTGAAAAACCCGTTTGGTGGGCTATTCCCTCGGGTCATCGGCCAACACCCAACCATTGACCATTAATCACATTTATATACACATATATAGGCAGTATATAACCATTAACAATCACCCATTAACCATCAGCAATGAATCACTAACCATTATAATTATATATATTGGCAATAAAGCAATAGTAAACCATCCCCAATTTTACCATAAATTGGTGGTAATAAACCACCATCAGAAATTGGTTGGATTATGTAAGTATGACTTTACGAACATTCACCATCAACAATCAACCATAAACCACGAACCATTAATCACTAGCCGTTGTACTTTCATTCATCAATATGTAACCATCATATAACCATTATATAACCATCATATAACCATTATACAACACCCAACCAGTGACTAACCCTTAAAACCACCCAGAACGACCCATCCAAATCCAAGGCACATCGCGGATGTTTGATGCAGTTGGGCTCCGCCAGCAAGGGCACCGCGCCCGTGAGCTTCACAATGCACTTGTCACTGTCGCGCCGCGTGCGTTGCTCCACGATGGTTTCCTCAAAGATGCGTTTGTCCGACAGCCTGGGAAGGACTGGACGCTGATTTTTCTGGGATGGAACGGTGTTGAATTCATGGTAAATCGATGGTTCATGACTTCATGATGGTTAAAAAAGGTGCTTCATGGGTATCAATTGTGATTTTCTGGGTAGAACTATGGGATTCTAATCCCCAGGATAGAAAAAGGATAGGGGGCCTCTGAGTTCATCGGAGCCCTGGATTCCTGGAGGATCGATTTTTGGGGAGGATCATCCCACTATGGTGGTAATGAATGGATATAATCCATCTGGGAAACCGGAGCTAGGACGAAGGTGTTAGCACGGAGGAGCTTTTTTTGAGTCAAGTTACAAGCACCGGTTCTGTCCCAATAAGATCTCATGTGGATAAAACCATGTCATTTTTACCACCCATGACTGGGAATGGCAAACATCACACCTATAAAAATGGTGATTTGGGGATGGTTTGTTATTGTTTTACCCATCATTAGATCATTCATGGCTACCCCAGAACCTTAGTAGATCCATTGCTGAGTAAAACCAACAGCCCACAACCATCCTCCGAGCTCACGCTACTTTGGTTCGTCGAAAAAACACGGCAAAAACTGCATGTCTGAAAATAGGCTATGCAGTTTTTTTATCCCTAAACCGTTGCTCAACTTATCATGTTCCCTATTGAAATTAAGCTTTTTTTATGGTGGGTAACCCATCTGTAGACAAACCTCAAGTGACAATAGTGTCGACAAAAATCCTCATGTATCCATCCATATCCATACATATGGCCAGTTCGGAGATTTCCCACGGCAATGATCATGATACCGTTGCGGGTAACTACATAATTTATGGGCATTAGAACTATATATATATATATTGTAGTTAACCATAGTCAACCATAGTTAATTAACAACCATTTTTCTATGATATTGCGGGTAGCTATGGTTCTATGATGGTTTATGATGGTTTATGGCTAGTGTAATTTATAACTATAGGAAACCATAGCTATATCCAATAGTCAAACATAGCCGTCATACCCTCGTCCCGACCTCGAAGGACATTCGCCCACGTTCTTAAAGACTGCACCCAGGTGGACGGGGGCGCGCACCTTCAGGTGCTGACGCTGGGGTTCCCATGTGGAATTTCCACCGGAAAACGAGGTGGAAAAACCATGGAAAATTTCCATTCCGAAATGATCAATCCAGGACTGCTCCAAATTCCCTCTGAGAAGGTGTAAGGAAATGACCCCAAGAAACAACTCCAAGAGTCGAGTCGGTGTTTGGAGCTGTAGGGCAGGGTAAACATACATGGTTCCACGTGTTTACCGTGAAGTTGCCTTACAAACTCAATGCCTCTGGTAGCTATGCAACACTGCCAAGGGAAAAACATGATATAATTCCCATAGATCATGAATTTCCGAGAAAAACAAGACAATTGACCTATTGCAAATTGGATGTTCCATGGCAGTCTTGAATTCCGATGAAAACTAACGGTCAAAGAGAATGTCTCCAATCCAGTTGATGTGAAAGATTAGCTCTAGATCCCATTTGCTCAGTCTTCCTGAGTTGTTTTTCTATTGGGGATTTGCTGAGTCTGGCAATTCACGACCTATTGGACCTATTGGCTATGACCAAAAGAAATGGCTGTCCCGGAACTTAAGGAACCTTTGGATCATTTGGATCATCATATGATCTATGAAGTTTTAAAGTCACTCCGCGCCCCACTGGCCAGCAATCCAACCAGAATGCCTTTCCTTGATGGACTTTGGTGTGACATCACCCCAAAACTTATTGGATCGCCCAGAGCTTTACATGGAACCCAGATTTGTGTTTCACTTCCAAATGCGCAAGAAGCATCTTCCAGACATGTCCAAACCCAAGTCTTGGAGTTCCATATCCACTAATTATATATATATGTATGTATCATTATAAATCACTATATATCATTATATATCATTATATAAATTATATATATATATATATAAACATTACTAGCCATTAATCATGATTCGCCATCAACCATATCCATATTTCATTCTCTTCACCACATTGGATTCTTGACGACCTTCAAAAAACGACCTTCACCACCAAGCTGAGCCACGTTGTTCTCTGTGGGATTGGCCGGTGTGGGCGGTTCCCGAAACCAGGAGGCCTCGACCCACCTGCCGCACAAATGGAGTACAAAGATGATCAAGTAATAGGGATAAAAAACTATATGACTAATAAGTATGTGATCCACATACAGTATATAATTTTGGTTCATAAGTACAGTACATGTTCAAAATTCTAACTACAAGAAACATTGGGTCAAATACCAGATCATCAGATTAAAACGATCCAAATATCCATCCTTCACCAATCTTTATAGCTCAATTCAGCTCAACATTTATATGTAAAACACCAAAAAACACAGTAACATTGCCATCAAATAGCTACTACAGCAGTATAAGTGATATCCATCAAATTATCAAAATATGCATCACATCTCAAAGAAAATCCATGGCATATCAATAATTCCATGTCCCCAAAAGATGATGATTTATCATCATATTCCCGGTTTATTCCAATGAAACATTGCTATTTAAATGATATTAACAAAGGTATACCCGGTATTGTTGTGGTTTACCTATGGGGGATTTTTCATGGGCTCTCAAATGGGTTCATTCCCAATGGAACATCCATGGAAATCTCTCCCAAAAACACCGTGTTCATCTCCCCAAAAGTTGATTAGTTAAATATATTATGTGTATATATATATATATCATTTATCAATATTTATCAACTCGATATATATATATATATATATATATATTATATTATATATATATATATATATATAGTGGGTTCCATTGTTTCTATAGCCACTATCTATCTACCTATCTATCTATCTATCTATCTATATATATATAAAGTTGATATCCATAGTATAATCATAGATAGCATTGTCTCTAGACAATTTATACATAGTTGATAAGAAAATACAATAGATTCAATTGATTTATCAATGATAAATATTGATGAATATTCATATAACTCATAAACTTGATATATATATATATATATATATATATGGGTATGGGTCAATACCTATAGATACATTTTTAGTGGGATGAACATCCATTTACCAGCTATTTTGATGTTCACCAGGGGTACCAGGGTTTTGACCCATCCCCATATATGAATTATATATAGATATCAATGATACCCTCTGGGAATTTAACATAGCTATGGAAAGATCCACCATTTTCAATGGGAAAATCCACTATTTCTATGGCCATTTTCAATAGCTATTTTGACAAAACCAGAGCGTAATCTCCCAGTTTATAACTTCAATGACTATGGTTTATGGTACTTATAACTATAGTTACTGGGGCGAATCTAAACCAACAAACATATCGAACGGGGGCCTCACATTGTATATGAATTATATATAGATATATAATATATATTATCATTACTTGATATAAAATATTTAGAATATATATATATATATATAATGAGAAAAAAAATATATATATATAGATATCAATGATAATCTCCCCATGTCTTCATCTTTTGGTCGCCTGGATCCATTCCATCTCTGCAAGCCCAACTCGTCCGCCGGATCGCAGCAGCGCCCCGACTCCCAGCGCGACTGCACGAGCTGCACACAACGCACCTGGCGAAAGCGTGGCGTTTCGAAAGCCAATGGTAAATCATAAATGATCATAAATGATCATAAATATGGAAATTTAATGGTAGAAACCATCGTAGAAACCATCCCCACATTCTAGGCTTATTATCTGTTTTTCTTCTCCAATATAGTGATGAATTACTTGTTTATCCGTGTTTGATCCTGCAGACTACTATATGGTTCACAGGGTTTAACAGTGGGTCTGTAAGACCACATCATCATACTTCATGGAGATAAAGAAAGGGATGTATTCACTTATCAAAGGCAAACCACTTAATAACTAGTTGGTAAGGGGGTTATAACTTAGTTATAACCCACAAAGATCCATAAAGATCCATGAACGGGATGACCCAGTCCCTTACTTTACTAACCAGGCTTCACCAAACATGGCTGGCTGGGGAATTTTGTGGCAAGCCATGGAGCTAATGACACCGTTGCGGGGAATCCTCAGTGGACTATGACCAGGGCCACGATGACGAATTGTTCATGGTGAATTGATGGCGCAGTTGATGGTGAACATTGATCGTTGATGGCGAACAATATTATCCAGATATATTTAGTATAACCTATATATCCTATATCATATACATATTCCATATCCATCTATATCCTATATAGATATAAATATATATATATATATATATATTCAATATAATATAACCTATATATCCTATATCCTACAATGTGAGGCCCCCGTTTGATATGTTTGTTGGTTTAGATTCGCCCCAGTAACTAGTTCGTTGTAAACACCATAAACCATAGTGAAATTGGAGTTATGTGAACCCCAACTTAGCTATCGAACAGGGGCCTCACATTGTAGGATATGTCTGATTGAGGAATTACCCTTTTCGGTGCTGGGGGATGGTGGGGGTACCCTGTGTACCCCCACATCCTCCATGCTCGACAATGACGCACCAGGCAAAAGCGTCCAAAATTCTAGAGATTGTTGGGTTTACAAAATGATCCCATTGTAAGTGGCTTATGTTCCACCACTTCAAGAAAAAAGGTTCCAGCTAGAATTCCGGACATGTTGCCCATGTTGCCCTCCAAGTGGCAGGATTCACGGGAAGGAATCTTTGGAAGTTATGGAAGAAAAATAGGATAAATCATGATAAATCCACCAGATGCTGTTGGAAACCTATGTGAATTTTCAGGTTTCCAACAGCAACTTCCAGTGCTTGGAGGAGCATCGAAAACCTACCTAGCCTCATGGGCAGAAGGCCATTGCATGCCCACCCATGCGCCAGTACCTGGGCAAGGCATAGCATTCTTGTTACAATCCCCATAAAAACACTGGGAAAAAAGGGCAACATAGAAATAACAAGAGTCCCAATCATCACCAGAAGTTAGGGCACTGAGTTCTCTAAGTAGACTTAACTAGCAAACACATCCGCTCTGAGCTTCTGCGATCTAGAGGAAATCTTCGAGATGTGTTTTTCTTCAGGAAAAACAAGAACATGTCTAGAAGTGCATTCTCTTGGTCTCTTGGAGGTCTGAGCTTTCTTGAATCTGGGCTCCCAATCCTTCCTGGAGGAGGCTGTTCAACCCGGGATCAAATGGGCACAGACCACACTGTCCCCCGTTTGGTCAAGTTGGCGGGTGAAAACCAAGCAGAATTCCATCAGTTTCACCTTAAAATTATGGTTTTTGCGATACTTCTGGATGTTCGTCACACTTTCAAGATGGCATCATAAGGTTTGACCCATCCCCTCAGGATTGAACCATCCATATTCCCCCACTGACCGAACATCACTTGGGTAAGTGACCATCTTCCCCAGGGGTTTCTATCAAGGTGGTGCCCCCCCCAGTTATAAATGGGTTATAATCCCATTAACTATAGATATAACACCTATAAACCATAGTGAAATTGGAGTTATGTTCACCAACTTAGCGATTCCGAACTGGGGCACCACCTTGTATACCCTCTACCCTCTGGTAAACTAACATAACTATGGAAAATCACCATTTTTAATGGGTAAATCCACTATCATTGACCATTTTCAATAGCTATGTTAGTTTACCAGAGGGTACCCCCGATGGCCCAAGCTTTCGACCGCGCCGCAGTCCGTGTTCTCGGCCGCGATCTGCCGGAAGCCCGTCCGGCAGTTGGCTGCCCAGGTGGTCAAGAGGTGTCCATCGTTGACGTCCACCAGGCGCGCGCTCTCGTAGGAGGGCTGGTCCACCACCTGCAATGTGGGGCCCCCCCAGTTATAAGTTGGTTTATAAACCCCATTAACTATAGTTATAAGTCTTAAGTACCATGAACCATAGTTATTGAAGTTATAAACCAAGTTAGCTATCTAGGGGGCCCCACCTTGTGGAAACGCTGCATCTTTCCATGGTAATGTCAACCCCAGATTTTGCTAAACCATGGTTTATCATGGTTTATTAATTAGGGGATACTCCTCCAATAGTCATTTCATCTGATACTTGAAATGGTATCCCCCAATTCAACAACTGTAAACGGGGTTTATTAATCCAGGGTTGACATTACCATGGAAAGATGGGGATTTCAGGAGGATATTTTTCATGAGTCTCCCCACGTTTGATCTTAGAAGGCAAGATGATGATTGAAAAACCATCGGCCAATAAAAGGGTGTGTTTTTTTGGACAAACGCATGTGTTGAACCGAAGAAAAATCTGGCAAGAAGGGTTGAGTTTGATTCACAAGAAATGGGATTCACGGATTTTAGGGAAAGCATGACGTTTTTTGCCCTTATACTTACTGGTGCTTAGCAGGGAATGAGGGAAAGATCCATAATCACTAGTAATAATCATCACAGCAACCCCCATTACCATCCATTCCCTACGTTTAGCACCAGTAAGTCGTAAGTGATATATGATGGCTGAAAGAAAACACGGTTTCCTCTAAGCACATGCCTAGGCCTAAAGAACAAACAAAACGACCTGGACGTCTCGGCGACGCAGTTGGAGACAAAAAAAACGGGAGACCTTGAGGCACCGACCCCCAAAATCTGAAAGTCAGTTAGGATTTGTCTTAGTATCTGGTAAACGTTAACAAATTCTATGGAAAGATCCAACATTCTTCATGGGAAAACTCACTATTTCGACTGGGCAATTTTCAATAGCTTTGTAACCGTTTACCAGAGGGTATTTTCAAAGTGGGATTGATAAGTAAAGAATATCTGAAGCCAACAAGTCATGACCCTGTGTTCTGTTGAGTATTCTCCTGATGGGAATATCAACTTGAAAACATTAATACATCAACTTGAAAACATTAATATCCCAATATCCCAACAGAAGATGGAGGGATCAGAGATTCCAGCAAAAAGTATCCCTGCCTTTGAGATCTGGAAAGGTTCTGGCAATTTCCTCGATATCCTCCATCACTTCTCTGGCTACAGTAGCATGTGTCTCCCCGCATAAATGGCAAAGATAAAATGGCACCCTAAAAAATCGATAGAAAAGTAACATCTTTCTAAAATAGTGACACAGTAAACTACGGTTCAATCTTTTGGGCGTTCCTATGAAGTATTGAACTACCGTGCTTTTCTGATAGGATATCCCCCCATTTCAACCCCTGGGGTTACATACAGTATTTTTTCCCAGAAAACACAATTTTTAGACACACCCGAATCATATTGTTGGTTAATGTTAGTTCTATATCCCCTTATATATTCCCTTATATTCCCTTATCACTGCCATATAGTTTGCCATATGATTCCCTTATCATTGCCATATTTCCCATTCATGATCCCCCTATATTCCCTTAGCATAGTATCTGGTTGGTGGTATACCTACCCCTCTGAAAAATATTCGTTCGTCAGTTGGGATGATGACATTCCCAACTGAATGGAAAGTCATAATCCATTCATGTTCCAGTCACCACCAATCAGAGTATAGTTTCCCTTAACATGGTATATATATATACCCCAAAATGTATCCATTCCATGAGAACCGGAAAAATGACTTCCCCCCCTTCGAAAAACCCATCGTCCGCGTCACCGAGGGCGTGAAGAAGTCGAAGCTCCCTGAGGTGATCGGAATGCCTGGCCAAACATGAGGATAATTGTCACAAAATCTATAAATAGATCATAGATATTCATAGATTATAACAGTACTTATGATGGTATACTTATAGTAAGAGTAATTTGATGGTTATATAAGGGGAGGTATGACTATACCGGACAATATTGGATGATTAGCGCATAAATGATGAATGATTAATCTGATTGACTCCTTCCCTTGTTCATATAAAACACCCCAGAAACCATCGTGGAAATTTCGGGGATGCGATTACTGTGGGTCTTTTTGATGACTCTGGGGTTCTGGGATCTGACCAGTAAGACTTAGAATCTTGGAAATCCACGTATCAAGCATGCGGAAATCACCAATAATACGGATTGACCAGCAATCACAGGGGAGATATGGGGCTGTTCGTCAGCGTCCAGGCCAAGGATCTTGGATCTGAGATGATCTGAGTGTCAGACACTGGAAGATCCAAGATAAACATCTTCCATGGTCCAATACATGCTTCAATATACCTCAATATATGGTCCCACAATGTCCCAAACATCCTTCAATACATGGTTCAATGACGTAGTAAAGCTGTCAATGTCCCGCGACCATAAACGCGCCTCCTTCGATGCGCTGTGTGCAGTCGTCGTCCGTGAAGAACTTCACGTCAGACACCCCCCAGGGCCGGTGTGTAATGCGCGTTAGCTGCGTAGGACATGCCTTGTGCTGCAGGGATGTGCCGGTAGAATTGGCCATAACCAAAGATCAAGAGCTGCACAAATGGGAGGTTTTGCAACAAAAACTGAAAAAAAAATGTTCGCAACGGAAATGGTGATAGAATCTGCGATGAAAAGGGGTTTAAACCAACAAAAATTAATAATAGAACCTAGAAATAGAACCTGGGATGATATGGGTGAGCAGGAAGCTCGGATAGAGAACCAAACAAAATGGGGAGATATATCAGCAAAATGGTGGGATCACCAAAATCATGCCCAGTTATCTGCGTGATTCGCTGTGTCGCTTGGGTGACCCCCCGGAATAACAAGTGGTTAGTGGATGTTAGTGATTTATTAAGGTCAACCATCAACCATCAACCATAAGACCATCATCCACATTCACCATGGTTCGTGTTGGGGTTGATTCTTTGGGGGTCATGCCCAGCCCCAGCCAAAAAAAAAACCTCTAAGCTTGAGGCACGTTATCCTTGCGCGACAAATAAAAGAGGCGCCACATGGTGTTGGGCGACGCCGGACGGCGGTTCCATTCGCTTCCTCCCAGGCCATCCAGGACCCACTGCGGACTCCAGGCAGTGCCATTCCACCTCAAACCATGGGATCAAAGCTGGCTGTTGAAAATAAATCTATATATGTGAGGATCCTATAAAAAATAATGGTTAACAGCTATATAAGTTATATATATATAATAATCCTATAAATCCATATAAATCCTACTATTATATCATAGTTATATAAGTTATATAAGTTATATAAGTTATAGAATAATACTATAAATCCATATAAATCCTATAAATGATATAACCCTGGAATTCCAAGTTAGCTTAGGCTGATTGCTAAAAACCCACCCATTCGGGATCCCTGACCAACTGGTTACTTGATGAGTCATTCAAAGCCCACATATAAAGATGGTGTTAAAATAGTTAGTTCAAAGCCTATCAAAGGCCATGATAAATATCCTAGGTCCTAGTTTCTGATAAGTGATCTTAGTCTATATTCTAGATGGTGGTATTCCATCTATGATACCATGTCTTGTCTCCCTCTAGCTGCTCCACCCACCAAAGAGACGGATCCCGGATATAAAGGTTGCTCCCTAGCCACCCCAGATATGTTTGAGACAGGAAATTGGTAGATTCTGGGTAGATCACGAAGCAAAATGATCATAAATGATCCATGTTCCCCTAAGTGAGCAGCAATCATTTACCCTCTGGTAATTTCACATAGCTATTGAAGCCATGGCCATAGAAATAGTTGATTTTCCCATTAAAAATGGTGGATCTTTCCATAGTTATGTAAACGTTTACCAGAGGGTACTTACAATAGGTTTTATTCACAACGGCTAAAAACAAGGGCCTCCACCATAGCCTCACCACTTCACCATCTGGCTTGAGACAGGCCGAAGCACTTGGAAACATAGGCCATCTGGCTTTGCATCTTCTCATAGCCCACCTGGCTCCCAACTCGGAGCAGTAAGGGAGCCATGGACCCAGGGGACCTTCCCCGGAAATTTCGAGAAGATTCTGATTCAAAATCCCAGAGTTGGATTGCCGGATTGCTATCTTGACTTCATTGACTTCATTGACTCTCACCAACATCCTAACACTTCTAATAGCCGCCTGAAAAATGCGCACGCACTTCACGTTGTTCACGGTGTTTCCCGCGCCCAAATCGACACCCACCCAGGCGTCGCCAATGTTGCAGCCCACGTGGAACTCGAAGAGCTCGAAGCCTGCCATATGGGGTGTCACTTCACGGGGGAGAAGGCCATGGATGGCCATGGTTTTCACATCAAAATAGACTGGATATGCTTGGATTTATGAGTTTCTCTCCCTAAATGGCTGGTATTTATAGCTATTGATCCCCTTTTTTTACCCCTGGGGCTTTGGAACCCCTCAAGTTTGATCAAAATCGCCCTCTCGTGGCTGAAAAACGTGTTGCCACGTGACGGTTGAATAAATTGGATGTGAACAGCTAATCATTTTGAGTCAGCTTGGTTCCCATTTTGAGTGCATCCTTTAGAACCATTACACATCATTACACTTGTTGGTCAAAATCATCCATTTATCATCTGGTTATGACTAACATAGCCATGGAAAAAACACAATTTTTAAGTTCGGTAAACCATCTATTTCTAGGGGCCATGGCTTAACCATGGCTATGTAACAGTCATAATCAGAGGGTAAATGGATGATGGTCCTATATTCTCGCTCCAAAAATAGATCAATTTGCTCCAATCCCCATTGCCCAAAAAGTTCCCGACCACCCGCCTAAAGGTCGCTGGAACTCGTCGATTGGACAGCATTGGGACATCCAAATCGTTGAAGTGTTCCTGAGCCCAGAGTGCCTGTGAAGATCGAGACTTAGGGCATGTTTTTTACCCTCTGGTTATGTCAAAATAGCTATTGAAAATGGCCATTAATAGTGGATTTTCCCATTAAAAATGGATAAAAATTGTGATTTTCCATAGCTATGTTAGTTTACCAGAGGGTATTTCTCAGGCAATCTAATCCTTACTGGTGCGTTTTACGCAGGGAATTTTCGGGAATGATCCATAGTAACTATTAATAATCATCCCAGCAACCCCCAGCAACCCATCCATTCCCTACTTTTAGCACCTGTAAGAATCTGTCAATTGAAAATCCCACATTTACATCCATTTGACAGATTAGATTGCCTGAGGGAACCCCCCAAATGTATTTGTTGTATGAAAATCCCACATCCATTTGTAGGTTGCTAGAGGGAAACCCCCCAAATAAAAAATGCAACACAACAGCTGTAATAATTCTTCCAGGCTTGCATTCTGGTTTTGAGTGCCTATCCGTGATGCACTTCCAGATCCAGAGATTGAAACGTTTGAAATCTGTGGGTAAAACAATGCCATAAACCATCCCGAAAGTCATCACCATAAATATATAGGTGGTATGTTTACCATTCCCAGTCATGGGTGGTAAAAATGGCATTGTTTTCACCTATTATGTTGATACCACCTATTATAAAGCAATGCTAATAGGTGGTACGTCCCTTCCCAAATAGGATGGTCATCATCCAACTTCCCAACTTCTCAGCAATGTTTTACCCACATTGTTCCGCATGGCTGTTGGGAAGTTGGATGATGACCATCCTTCGTGAAAAATGCCAAGTCTTCAGTGAGCCTTCAGCCGGTTTCTCGGGGAAAAACGAATGGTCTGTCGGCCAACTCTCGCACCGAAAACCACCAAAAACCTGCTGCCACCCCTGGAAAATCTCTACTTGATCATTAGCCTTTTCTGATGTCTTGGTCAAATTAGAGATGTCATGTGCCATTGAAAGAATCAGTGGCCAGTCAGTGGCAACTGGTGCCACCATTAAGCGCCAAGTGTCCCATCCATGGAGTTGATAGGCCCATGCTCCTGCAGAAAATCTGACTTGTTCATAGTTCAGATGTTTAAAAAAAATGCTAAAATATCATGAATGATATGAGAAAAATCAGGCATATATACATATTAGTACATGTATATATATATATATGTATACGAAAGGTCTATGATGAATTGAATGTAGCAAGTCTGAAGTACTCTTCTCATCGCAATGTTTACCTCTTATAGTCAATTGGGATGGCGATTTGTGATCAGAATCTACTATACAATCATCATGATGTTCTGGTCTCAATGATGTCCTGAAAAGAAAACAGTGACTAGCATCATTGGCAGGCAATGACTGTTATTGTAATTTTGATTAATTACTGGTGTTGTCATCGTTATTGTTTTCATCATTACTATCGTACTATTGATACTCTTCTTACTATTATTTCTAGTATCACTAATACTACTACTATTACATACTATTACTAGTAGTACTATTCTTACTATTGTTACTATTATTGCTATGACAAATATTATTAGTGTCACTATTATTATTGGTGATGGCATTACTATTGGTCGTACACCCATAGTCAGCATCATCATCATCTCCTGTCAAGATGAACGAGCAAAGCAACCAGATTCCCATCTGGAGGTTTCCTAAAATGGGGGGTACCCCAAATCATCCAAGTCATGGATGACCATTTTTGCTATTCAGACCCATGGTGACTTAGATCCCCCCATGGTGAAACCCGTCCAATGCAGGAGTTTTCGCCCCGTCCTCAATGGGTGGGGCATAGCCACTGGCGATAATCTCCCCTGACAACCGGCCACTGGAGCAGTCGCTGCTGGTGAACATTTCCACTTCGTACACAGCCCAGCCTGGCAAGGTGAGCTTCCACATCCCAAAAAAAGAATCGAAAAGCTCGAATTCACCACTATGATCCTATTGAAAATGGCCATTAATAGTTGATTTTCCCATTAAAAATGGTGATTTTCCATAGCTATGTTAGTTTACCAGAGGGTATTTTGGTAGGATCTTATTCTTCTATACTCTATCTTTTGTCTGTTTTTTTCTGTTTGGGAAAGAGAAGAATTCTGCCATGATCACGGCAGAATCCGACCTTGTCCCATAGTTTGAGACGAACACCTTTGTAGGGGTCTCAAAAGAACGGAAGGGTCGCTAGGCTTTTGGGGCATGCCTTCCCTCTGGTAATCTTGCATGCCTTCTAGAAAATGCCCCACTGAGATCGTTTTCCTCCAACGATTTCCCCAGTTACAATAGACATAAATACAACAGAAAGGTCAACTCGTTGAGGCAAGTTGTGGTTTTCACCATAATTTTCTGGCACGGTTCGCCCGTTCGCCCCAACCTCTATCCCACTTTCCCCTGTTCCCCAACCCCTCCAACAACTCTTCAAACAGCCTTCAAGATCTCTCAACATCTTTTTAAACATCTCTAAAACCTCTACAAAAAACTATATATATATATAATATATATATATATATAGTACTTTTCACACACATATACATACAGCATACAGTTACATTTTTTCGCCTCCACTTCCATCACAAACTCCCCCCATTCTTCCCATCCCGAAGGAAGGCGCCAGGCCCTGCCTTCGGGCACCTCCACGGCATTCTCCACCCGCCACAACGAGCCCGGCTCGGCGGGGCGCCGCTGCCAGCCGCCGCCCCCCAGGCCGTCGAGGTAGACCTCCACCGGCGCAATCTCCGGGTCCTGCGGCGACCCATTTGGGGATGCACCACGGGAAAGTCATGGGAAAATATGGGAAAAATCGGAAAAAACATGGGAAAATATGGGGAAAACTGGGGAAAGTCATGGGAAAATATGGGAAAAATCGGAAAACACATGGGAAAATATGGGGAAAACTGGGGAAAGTCATGGGAAAATATGGGAAATATGGGGAAAACATTGAACAACATTGGAAAAATGGGGAAGTCGTGGTAAAAATCGGAAAATGAAACTTTAAACCATCGAACTAGGGGAAATTGTACCACAGAGGGATGAGATTTGGGGAATTAAGGACGGATTTCACGAAAAAAATGGGGAAGGTATGAGTGAACTAATGGATAGAATGGCTTAAATCATTGGCATTTTTCATGACTTTTTTGGAGATTAGCCATGAAAGTAAAGGGCAAATTCATGGGAAAATGAGGCTTTAAACTTTAAACCATCAAACTAGGGAAAATGATGATAACTTGTCAAACTAGATGGGTAATTGGGAAAATTAAGTAAATGGGAAATGTCAATAGATGGGTCATACATTTTAGTTAGAAACCACAATTCCTGGGATTTGAAGCAGCGATTTACTTGGACTTTCACTAAGAAACTCCTAGCCACTGGTATTTTGACGTAGCTGTGGAAAATCACTATGCTTCATAATCATCAGAAATCATCAGATGGGGAATTGTCCACTGTTAAATAACCAGCGGGTAATGTTTGACCAACCAAACATTGGATTCAAAGCAACAAGCATAGACTATTGAGCGGCAGAACTTGAGTTTTAACAAACCCAACATTGGGTGCTTGAAGAATGAAAAACAGTGTTTCACCTTTTTCAGCCTGCAATCATGGGATTTTCACCAACAAGAATGGAGATTGAACCAACAATAATCAAACTGTCACAAGAAAAATGATGGTTAAAATGTGATTATTGTTAATCATATGATAATCAAAAATCATGATTATGGTAATTTGGTTACCAACAATAATCAAATTGACACCATAATGATTGTCATGTTTCAGCAATGACAAACCCAAAAAATGATGGTTAAACCAGCCAACCGTGGAGGTTCCTGAGAAAAAAAACAAATTTTACCAATCAAATGACGGCGGCGAACGTTTCCAAGCCATCAAACATGAAGCGGTAAACATATAAAACAGACAAAGCTGGAGGTTTCACCAAGAATGGGGGTATAGACTATGTGTGTATATTATATATATATATATGGTTAGTCAATGGGAAGGATTATCCCATATATGAAATGGAAAATAAAACATGTTTGAAACCACTAACCAGATATATATACCTATATATATATATGAAACCCCACTTTAAAAAAAAACAGGACTTTCGATGAATTTCGCCAACAAAATCCATGGCAACTCGCTACTTTTCCCCCCTGGTCACCTCGCTGCGCCACTCTCGTCCGTCCCAGACTTCCAATCTGGCAGATGGGATGTATTCCTGTGGCGACGCACAGGAAATGGGGGGTTTCTTAAGAAGGGTGATACCCCAAATTATGGCTAGATATGGCTAGATATGGCTAAATTATGGCTAGATATGGCTAAATTATGGCTAGATATGGCTAAATTATGGCTAAATTATGGCTAGATATGGCTAAATTATGGCTAGATATGGCTAGTTTATAATGGAAGATCTTATTCAACTGGGTGATTTGCTGGTACCCCCATATGAAATTCCATATGAAAAATTCCCTCACGGCAGAGGTCGGTTTTTTTCATGGTTCACCTCAAGGAGGTCCCCCCTTGCTCCGGTGCTAGAAGAAAAGCCATCAAAATCATCTGATCATCCCTTGGACAAGTGCCCAAAGAAAAATCGTTGAAACCCTCCAGATTCCAGACTCCCCTGGGAATTTCAAGTCCTACTTTTTTCCAGGTTTCGGGTGTTTTACCCAAAAAGAAAATCCAGCATCTCCCAAGAATGTGCGGACAAAACTTCTCAAAACCATCTCAAAAGCCTTTCCAGTAAACTAACAGAGCTATGGAAAATCCACAAGTATATAGGATTATAATAGGATTCACAATTATCAACCATTTTCAACCGCTAATAATCATTGGATAGATTATTTCCACTTACACCTTTCCCGATTCTCCTGACCCCGCCTGAGGTGTCGGACCTTGCACCATCTTCACACACTTCACCCAGCTCCCAGCGGACAGAAAATCCACCCCCACGAAGGCATTGCGCTGGCGCCCCGGCATGTGCTCCAATAGGACCCCTGTCTTCAGATCCTGCACACGGAGGGATGGATTCTTCAAAAAAATGGATGGAAATGGGTAAATGGAACAATATGGAACAATAATTCACTAACCTGAATAGTTCGGCCAGAAAAGGGGATGATTTCCCTATAGGATATACCATGATTCCAGGGTTCGGGAGAACAGTGAGGTCGTTATAATTTACCCAGATGGATTTCTGGCATGATGTGGGGGATGTTTTTTTCGGGTTCAGGTTGTTCCAGATGATCCCCACAGAGTGGCTGTGTTGTGCAGCAATTAAGTGGCGCTGGAAGTGCAACGCAAGATCTGTTAGAAAACCTGAAGTCGTCCATATGATCTTCAAAAGCTTCGTTGAGAAATCCTCAGCCAAAAATTTGCGAAAAGTCTTGGGAAGGGAAGATACAGTCGGACATCTGCTGATTTCCTCAGCTTCCTCAGCCCATCCCCTTGCCAAAGACCAGCGGCACCGGCTCCGCTCCTCGTCTTGCATATGTTCAGCTTCCGACCACATGGCGCCCAATTCAATGCGATCAAAATAGGGCACAAAGGGCACATAGCCCGACCTTGGGACAACTTGGATACTGGGAAGCTGAAGCAAAACAACCCTGAAGGAAAAAATAATAACCTGGTAACTTGGGTTGTAACTGACCTTTTGCTTCAGCTTTTTCACCTCTGTTGGCCAGTTGCAATCGCTAAACGGGGTCCAGTTGTATGTTGCTACTCTACACCTTCCTGAACCGCTGGTAGGTCCGATAAGGCTGCCAAAGAATAGATCTTGGCTGTGGTTGAAACTTCTTCAACCCCCGCAACAAGACCTCTTCCAAACATATCCCAGAATATCTATGTATGGCATATGTCATATGTATCTACATGTCTCGAAATGATCAACCAATTTTGTAGCTCTGAAAATCGGATACCTCAAAACCCACACGGGTAAAATGCGTAGATGTTCCTATTGCAATTCCCATTTTACCCAATGGGAACCCCGTCTTCAGATCATTTCAGATTCATATAACAATTTGTTGCTTGAAGTAAAAACACAATCCCCACTGGAATCATGCTGAAAAATCTCCGTAAATAACAGGCGCCAGAGTTTCCATGCTATGGGTCCTGGTACCCCTGACATCTTTTCGACGGGTCCTTACCACTACCGCCCAAGCGACGCTAGAACGGAGGTGCCACCCCCTGTGTCCCCAGATTTGGGCAGCCGGTATTTGCAGGCCGAATCCGCCTCGCGCGGAAGAAGCAGATGGAGGGCAAACCATGGTGACGACTGGGGATCCCCCATGACTTGAAAAATTCCCATATCAAAGCCAAGTCTCCAAACGATATTAGATTCGATACCAAATTTTAGATGTCGTTTGCGGGGTATTTCATATTTGGGAAGGGATTCATTGGCAACGCACATCAAAGGAGATACAGATCAGAAGGCATCATCACGGAATCCCCATATCGATTAGGTTTTGCAGAGAAAAGGACCACTTTCAACACCAGTTCCCCGGTTATTCCGTACTCGCCATGCTGTTTTTCCTCGGCGATACCAACCAGGGATGATGCTTGTTGCAGACCATCATCTATGCTACAATCTACCCCCAATTCCGGTGCTCAAAATTCCAGTACCCATTGACCATGATTTTACCCTCTGGTAAACTAACATAACTATGGAAAATCACCATTTTGAATGGGTAAATCCACTATAAATGGCCATTTTCAATAGCTATGTTAGTTTACTAGAGGGTACCCAGAAGACTCGCTACCCAATGGCCATGTGGATATCCGCGGAGTTACAAGTTACTCACATAAATCCAGTTTCCAGAATTACCCAGAACCACTCCCAGAAACCTTGGTAAAACCACCAGTTTCCCCCCAAAAAAATTGGGCCATGATTCACCGCTTGGAGCAACCCTGGATGAAATGTCTCTCCCAAAAATTCACCGTGAAATCATGACGGAAATCCCAAGGGGAAATCCATCCATAATCTTCCATTCAGTGAAACATCTCCATGAATGGATGATTCATGAGGATTTCCATGGGGATTTCCATCATGATTGGAATCCATTCATGAAATCCATCCATGATTCTTTCAATCTCACCGTTTTAGCACCAAGACACAAAAAGTTCCAACTCCAGTAGCCGCCACAAGCGATCCGTGGTCACGTTGGGAATCAGCCGCCACTTCGTCATAAAACTCGCCATGGGTCGAGACCAGGTGCCCCCACCCAGCTCCTGATCTTTGTCGACAACGAAAATCGGAAGGTGAACATCTTCCAACTGTGACAGAGAGTTGGAGGGTGAAAATCAAATATATATATATATATATGTATTATCTATATGATATATTACATGTATATAATATATATATATATTTATGTATAAATATTATATATATAGTTGTCTTGTGGTTTGGATTTTCACCTTTCAACTTCAAATTGGGGGGTTTGGGCTAGTTGGAGCCGTCATGGAATTATGTTATATTATATTATATTATATCATATTATATTATATATTATATTATATTATATTATATATTATATTATATTATATTACATATTATATTATATTATATTACATATTATATTATATTATATTATATATTATATTATATTATATTATATATTATATTATATTATATTATATTATATATTATATTATATTATATTATATTATATTATATATATATATTCTATTCCCAATATAATATCTCCCCAAGATATGTACTGCTCATCTTTTCCCATCCTTGGATGCCACAAAACCGATCTATCCGATCTCCTGAAGCGACCCCGTGTCCGTCACAGGAGACATGCTGTAGATCTCACCATTCCAGATTTGGACCTGTACACTCACCTCAGTGGCGTACAAGAACGGTGACTGGAACATGAGTGGATTATGACTTTCCAGAAACAGTTTGGAATAATGGATTATAGTGGTTTAATGGATTTTAATGGATTTTAATGGATTTTAACGGATTTTTCCATTCAGTTGGGAATGGAATATTCATCCCAACTGACGAACGAATATATTTTTCAGAGGGGTAGGTTGAAACCACCAACCAGTAGATTATTGGATTGGTTTTGTTGGGAAAATCTTCACCGGAAACCCATTGGGTTTTTACCATGGTTTTTACCATGAAATTGATCGGGGTTTCCGGTTTCTATGAGTGGTGCACCTGGGGTTGAAAAAATGCTGCCTGGTGCCAATTGTGCTAGCGTAAGCTCTATAAGTTGGGAGATATAACGGATATAACCCACAAGTACAGGACCGATGCTGTACCACCTGCTAGGATTGGTTCCTGTTGGCAGCAACTGCTAGAACTAGTACTTAAAAAAAAAAACATAGCATCACCAATGCTATAACTGCACTACTGCTACACCAAGTCAATCAAGCTGGCCTACAAGGCCAGCTCCACAACAAGAGCGTCAAGAGGAGCCCTGATGTTTTGGCTACGGGTTGTGAACATCACTGGCCTTACTGGCTCTCAAACTGCACGCGCAAACAGCAAACATAGTGAAAAATCTATCTACAATTATCTACATATTATAAATAAAACTACATATAAATATACCTAGATGCCTCATTCAGGGATCTATAATCCCTAACAAACATCAATTCAAGTTGATTCTTCAATCATCTTTGCAGATTTACCTATCGTTGATTCCCACCTCCAGTGACCCCCTTTCCCGGGATGACGCCATGTCACCGTTCTCATCTAGTTCCCATCATCATCCCCATCTTTGATCATGTTTGATCCATTTGGTTATATCCATTTGATGATGGGAATATGCAAAACCAGCTACTCAATATTCATGTATCATGTTTGATTGATGTGGTTTTCCTTTACTTTGTCCATTTTCAGCTACTGAAAGTGTGTGTTGTCCCTATTGCGACCTCCCCATGTTTTGTGGTTTGGACCTGCTCCCATGTTGGCCCAGCCAAAATTTTGACCCCGCGTACTGGAGAAAGCGCCTTGCAACCCAAAAATCTCCATCCTCCATCTCATATAAATTCCCGGAATCCCCCAAAACTGATGGTTTTATCATGGTTTCTCATGTTTTATCATGGAAAAAGCACGACGACGACGACAACAACAACAAAACCCATCTGCACGAAAGCAGGGTAGGGGTCAAAATTGGATAAATGGGACTACCAGATTGGTCTATGAGTCTTGACCCAGGCCCCAGTCTCTCAACTTCGTTCCTCATACGGGAAACAAAAAAGTCTATGTAATTACTGTAGTACCCCCCCCAAATGTGAGAAAAGCGGTTCACCACTCAGTGGGGTTTTACTTTTCTATCTTTTGGGATGTCGCTATGCCTATATATACAAAGTTATATTATATAAGTATATAAGAATAATAATTAGAAACGAAATCGTGATACTATCAAAAAAACAATAACAATGTCAAAAATGATAATCATGATAATGATAATAATTAAATAAGTAAATAATGATATATAATTAAGTAATATATTCAAAAAGAACAGAAAAAGAACAAGAACACTAATAATGAGAACAATACATAATGTACATATCAATATATATATATAATATCATATATAATATTATATGATATATATATATGTGTGTAATTCATCCCCATCTCATCCCCATCTTCTCAGAATTTTCCACGGCACCATCTGTCTCTCCAGGCGTTCGCTCTGCCAGACCCGGAAGCAGCGCAGCATCTGCTCCCCAGCGGAGGCCTCCACCGCGTCCGACGGCAGCTCCATGCCGATCCAATAGCGCCTACGACTGGGCCAAGTTGACACTGGCAGAGTTGACCAAAAAAAACTCCAATAACTATGGTTTATGGTATTTACAACTACTCTTACTGGGGCTTATAAACCAACTATAAATGGTGGTTTCCATAGTCATGGTGGAAACCCAATAGCTGGATGATTTATTTCATGGAAAATCCGAGAATAACATGGATGATGACTGGGGGTACCCCCATTTCAGGAAACCCCCATATATATATATATATATATATATATGTATCTGGGAAATTTGTGGTAAATAAGAAAGGATGTTTGATGATTTTTGGCCTTGAACGAAATGTGCAAATTGGACTGACCGGAAATGGGAATTAATGGAGGAATTTCAGTGAAACTCAAGGTTCATCAGAAACCACAAGTTCCACTGGGTTTATAATTTTACTAGGCTTGTGATGGAAGCTTGAGCCAGGAATGTTTTTCACCTCTGGCTGCAAAGTCCCACATGAAAATACGGATGTCCAATTGTCAGCTGAGATTGCTGGATATGTTCAGCTTCTAAAACCATAAAGACCTAAAAATATGGAGGTTCCACGTGATTTTTTCTAGTCATATCACCATTGTGTGGATGGTTTGTAACCACCATTTTCGGTGGATCACAATGCCCATGTTTGGGTAACGAATCCCTGTTTGTGAGTTGCCCCAAAACCCATCAAACGCGAGAAAAAACACGTTTGCACCGGCCAAAAACACCACTCACCACTGCCATTCCTGGACAGGCCCAGATCAGCAAACGCAAAAGATCCCACTGTTGCTGGTTCTAACCTCATTCTTCCTCGTGAATATGCCTATGTTTGGTCAAAATCCCCATTTCCATGGGATTAAATCCCCACGAAAAAATGCCTAAATAACATCGGCACCCAGTTCAAAAAAAAACATACAGGATACCACCAGTTTTGCTGGTGTTTGATACATTTGATACCCCTCCCGTATTTTCCACCCCGATGCCCCCTGTCGGCCCCCGCGCACCTGGTTTCGTTGCAGCTGACGTCGCAGTTGGCCACCCAGCCTGTCACCGAGTCGCCGTCGAAGGCGTTCTCAGGGCCATCCACTGCAAAGTAACCGCTGGACACGCCAAGTCCAGGGGTTGTCTCCACCAAACAAAGCGGATCCTGCGTGGTCACAGGCGAAAGGTTTTGGAGGGGATGAAAATTGGGACTTGGAATGAGGGTGGAGCCCAGGATGGAGTTAGGGAGTAGATATGAACAGGGCTGAAATCAGCCGGGCTTTTCTTGGAGTGGATTCTGCAGGAGACTTGGCATGGTGGTAGATATGGGATGATATGGGGATGTGGATCCAGTCGATATAATCTGCTTGGTGGTTTACCTACCAACCCCTCTGAAAAATGATGGAGTTCGTCAGTTGGGATTATGACATTCCGAGTATATGGAAAGTCATAAAATTCATGTTCCAAACCACCAACTAGATACAAATGTTTACCACAATATGGGATGATAGTAATATGTAATAGTCACCAAGCAGTAATATTAAAATCCATTAAAATCCACTATAAAATCCATTAAAAACCATTAAACCACTATTCCCAATATATGGAAAAATCCATTAAAATCCATTAAACCACTATAATCCACTCATGTTCCAGTCACCACCACCCACTGGGACCTGCGACACAGTTTTTCACCAAAGCTTCCCACACGGACATTAGGACGCCCCGTCCGGGTCACAACATGGGCATTAGGACGTGATCAACTATCTTGATGCGTTTTTGGAATCAGAAAATTGGCTAAGTATAGAGGTTTAAATATGTGTAAGATATGGGTAAAATCACCTACAGTAGATTTCCCCTCTTTGGGCAATCACTTAGAGCATCCTGACCCGGTGCTCGCACCGTGTGTTGACCCGGCAAGAGCCCAACGGAACAAACAGAAACTTGCCAAGTCACGCGATATGCCCGCAGCTCATGGATTTGCCACTGGCCCTGCAGGGGTTGATACCCTTCAGATTTCACGTAGACGTAGCTATGGAAAATCACCATTGTTAATATAACCCATAGGATCCATGGTGCTGGTATATATACTAACATTGGGGGTATATTGATGGCAAATGTTACCATATATAATATATAGCATACATGGATCCTATGGGTAAGGTAAAATCAATCGGTCATGTTCCATAGCTATCTTAGTATACTGGAGATATGAGTCAAAAAGGGAAAAACGAAATGCACGAAGTTCTGCTATTTTAGGAGTTACAGTAAACCATCCATGTTTGGATGTCACAATCTTGACACCCGACTCCTCCCGTACATTCGGTGGACAACCCACATTGCATTGACCTGATCTTCGCCCATTCTCACAGATCACCCACATTTTACATCATTTTACTATGGTTTCCCATCAAAAACCTCCATTTTTCCTATGTTTTCCCACGGAAATTCCCAGAAAAAATCCCAGAAACTTTCGCCATCCCCGACGTCCCCGACCTGGATTTCCTGGTTGTTCCGTATCCGCCACAGCGTCCAGGCCGGCGCCGGGCGCCGGTTCCAGGTGCCGCCGCCGATCTCCGGGTGCTGCGAGTGGGTCGTCCAGAGGCCGTCCAGGTAGACGTGCAAGGAGACGAAGGAACTTTGCTGATCCAAATCTTTGGACCTTGGAAAAGCGAGGGGAAAATTAGAACATCTGGTGGTGCAATAACCATCAGGCTAAACCCTCATGGTTAAACCACTAATAGTGATTAATAGTGTATGAAAATTGTGATTAATAGTGATTAACCTATCTGGTTGGTGGTTTTTATTAACCATCTTGAAAAATGATGGAGTCAATGGGAAGGATTATTTTCCATATATGAAATGGAAAATAAACAATGTTGGAAAATAGATCTGGTTGGGTTAAACCCTCGTTAAACCACTATATAGCACCAACCAGATATGAGAAACTCCCAGAAATCATGATCATCGTTGGGAAACTCTTTTCGTAGCTGTTGAGCTCCCCCGTTTTAATGGGAAGAATGGGATACCTGGATCGCTCCGGATCGCACCGGATCGCACCAGATAGTTTGATGGGAGATGCACTTGGAGGATGATCAGGATCCCACAGATCTTGTTGGTGGTTAATAACCATAGTTGTAGTTATACAATATTCTATATATAATATATAAATATATAAGTGTTATATATATAGTTATATTTAATTGTGTTACTCAGTTAATAACCAGAGTTATAGTAACATGTTTTAAACCAGCGCCCACAAAATATACGTGACGCTAATTCACTTCATAAAATTGGATCCGTCTCAGGTACCCTCATATTTTTTTTGGCTACTTAGCGACACTTGTGAGTGAGTTGTATACGGGATAACCCACGAATCGGGGACTTACTTGCCAGGCTGGACCCTGGAAAGATGGCTGAAATGACGGGGAAAGAAGTGTTTTTTTCCTATTTCGACTTCTCGAAACCCTTGGATTAGAAGAAAGTTGCTGCCCAATGATATTCAAAATGCGGAAAGAAAAAATGCCAAATTTATGGAATAAAATGAGGATCCTCTGGAGTTTCCTGGATTCTAAATCCTTTGACCTTGGATCGATTGCTGAAAATTGGAAGTGTGAAAAGTGAAAAGGATTGAAAAGGTCCCTGTGCCAAAAAATGGAGATCTTCGGAGTTCTTTTCTGTAGATCTTGGTTGATGATTCCGACTCCAAGTCGCACCTTCGGGAAATGGTGGGAACATTTTGTTGAACATTGGATAAACATGTTAGGAACATGTTGCAACAATTTTGCAAAAGGCTGAGATGAAAACCAGATGTTGGAAGTGATCCTTTCGACTACAAAAGGCTTGGGAAAAAGATGGAAAAGTGCCCCTGAGGATCTAATCATCTCCTTTTGAGGATGGTTTTTTCTTGTTCGGCCAATACTACGATGAGGATTTACCCCCCAATCATACTGGAACTGAATGGGATTTGATCCTCAGAGAGCCTATATAAATTATGATCTTCTGGAGTTTTGTGAAGATGTTTGGTGATTGTTTTTATGTATCCAAGTTATGGAAAATATGCTAGAGATTTGGCGAAATGATGGGGAAAGAGTCTGAAAAGTGTGAACAGTCCTTCGACCTGGATGGTACATTCTGGATTTCTGTGGATTTCTCCGGTCGAAAGAAACATGTGAAAGGGAAATTGAATGTCAGGAAGAAAAACTTGAAAGCCAGCATTTTATTTTTGGGAAGTCGCTGATTTTCATGAAATTCAGAAACGCAGAAACATCCAAAAGTCAGCTCCAAAAGTCGATATTCCCATCGATATTCCCATGACCTGGAGATGGCGACGCCTTTATTACATGACAAACGACAGATGCTGAGGTGAAGCCACCACGAAATTTAGAGTTACTGTAGAGTTGTGAGCGAAAAGGGTGAAGCTTCAAACACGGGGATTTTGTTAGCGCCAAAATGACATGCTGGACCAGCAATTTCATGTAAATTTGAATCAGTTTTTGGTCGGAAGTTTTATAACTCACGAGGAAATTAATGGGGCTACGGCCCATTTTTAAACCTCTCGAAAGGAGGTATTCCAAATGATTCCAATCAACTCCCATTGTTGAAAATGAATGAAATTCTTCCGACTTTCGACCCTTCCAAAAAAAGTAGCCATCCTGGGCCATCCTCACATGGAGCGGCTTTCCCAAACAACTTCCACCATGTTTCAAGCGGCTGGTAGATCTTGAAGCACTTCACGTCAGGCTGCAGTCCGCGGGTGTACATCCCCAGCCATGCTTCGCCAGGGATGCACGCGCCCCCACGGCCCAGGCTACAACTGGATTCCCAGGTCAGGTCGACACGCAGGTCCTGGTCGTAGACGTGCTGAATGCGGGTGCTTTTAGGACCTGTCAGCGGATGCGAAAATGCGGCAAGTGGTGGGACAAAGTGGTCAGGTCTATATATTTCGTATTAAACCATATTAAAGCCTCCATTTTGAAGGGAGATATCATTTTGACATATATTTTGCCTACCTAAGTTTCCAAGCGCTGAAGCAAGCTTTTCCAACGAAGCACTTTTGCTATTGAACCAACCTTGGTTCACCAACTCCAAAAGCCATTGGATTAAGCCAACCTCGGCTCCGATCCCATCGGTCCCATCGCCTTGCATGGCCAGAGGGATCCCATAGATGCGAGCATCAGTCAGTTGCGGGTCCTGAACACAGAACTCACTGGTGAAGAACTCCAACTCCTGCACCACCCACTGTCCTCACGCGACGCCGCCACGGAAGCTTCACCGGAAATGGATGGGTTATGAAAACCATCCCCCGGAATTGGTTACCATGGCGTTGGGTAAAAACCACCATTTGACCCATAAAACTTGATGCCTGGGTGTGCCAGTCATGGTGCCTCGACTCTCTAGGGCACCATCCGATTCTTTCGGGAACGATTCGAAGTGGCCCTACACATTTTTTGGGGGTCAGAAATAGATATCTAATTTTATTGCTTCGAGGGGCCTGACTGAGTGATTGGACCCTTTGAAAAGGCAGAAAAAGTGCTGAAGAGAAATGGGCTTTTGGCGGTATGTTTGACCTTTTTGAGTAGGTGTTTCCCTTTGGTTCCCCTTTTTGAAAGCCTTCAAAGAGTATGAAGTTCAAAGGCTTCGCATGGCTATCAACTTCAATGGCGGGATTCTGATCTTTTGATCCCTCGACTCATGTGAACCAGAAGAAATTTCACACCGGGAAATTTCTAAGTGGCATTTTTAACGGGTTCCGCTCCTGAGGTGTAATCATCATTGGAGAGACGCCAGCAGGACCTGTTTGGAGGTCGCATATCTTCCCAAACCCCTGGGGCATTTCCAATGAACGGCGTCACCAGCGTGGGGATGTACGCGCCATACGGCACCTGGGGTGAGGCCCAGGAACCATTCTGCCCAGGTCAAGGGTGGCAAAATCCGACAAAATCCGAGGCCCGTATTCGGTCTTGGGGATAGCCATGCCATGGGAGAAATCTATGGCATATTGGGATATAGTGGAAATCTATGGAAATCTACTGGGGATGTGGTTGAATTTCCATGTCCATGGGATTTTGAGATGTTGATGGGGTGATTTACCATTCCAACTACCACCCTGAGAATTCGCCCATTTTATCAAGGCAGGTATGGTGTGATGAAGAATGAAGGCAGCTTTCCCAACCTGAGAAAGCTCAAAATTCAAATCTCTCGTCCCAAAAAAGCGGAGACACCCTTCATTTTTAGTCACAAGCCCACACAACTCGAAGCCCTACTTGGATGTGCATACCAATTATGAATGAGCCATTTATCTAGCTGGGGATACCCCATACATAGCTGGGCAAAAAAAAAACGTGTGTCATCCATTGGTTTGTCCAGTTTAATGGGGATGCATACCTCCAAAATCCATTGGTTAATGATCTAATTACAGGAATCATCTACTACTCACCATGATTGCTATAGTAACTATAGTATAAACTTACATATTATATATATATATATATCGAGAGAGAGAGAGAGAGAAAAAAAAATAGGGATCATTTACTACTCACCGGCTATATAACATATACAGTATTAAAAGATATATCTATAGTATGGTTGTGATGTACAACATGCTATCTATCTATCTATATATATATATATAATTAAAAAAAATATAATCTATATATATATATATCCATGTGTTTGTTTAAACAGCTATATATCAATATGTCATTGGTATAGAATCCAGCTGGACTTTCCCGCCTTGGAGTCCCAGAATTGCTCCTCCATCTTCCACTCGACACCTAAGCAGCCAAAATCGGGAGTCGAATGGATGGGATTTTTGAATTTACGGTGCTGTCAGGCAGAGGCTTGGTAACATGCTTTGGAAAGTGACCAGAGCACCAGAGACTGGAGACTCGAATGTCTCACCAGTAAACCAACAGCCACAGATCGTAGGCGGGATTTTATGGGGTTATATCGTGGTGATACCCCATTTATAAGTGGAACAAGCCACTTTTAGGGCACCAACCAGGCTGAAACAAAACCACTTTCTAACTGCTTCAAGAAGAGACCGTTCGGCCCTTCGGGGTCCTTTTCCCAACTCCCACTTCCAACGCACCTTAGATTTGGTAGAACCCCGATGTAGCCTATGGCCTAAGTATGGCATTTCCAACAAAATTTCCAGGTTCATCCACCCCCCCCAACTCACTTGGGCACCCATCGGTTAAGTACTGTAATGTCTGAAAATTATTGAAAATCCATTTCTTAATCATCCACGTGTCCCGACTTCTCTAAGTCGGTTTATAACTATCGTTATCTCGCTTTAGACACCTGATACTTCAACCAACTCATATCATCTCAGATCAATTTTATATATAATTAACCATATATATATATATAACCTATTATCATCTCCACCCCATCTAATGAATCGAATCCATGTCAAGACTCCACCGATCCCACATATTCCCACAGTGTCCCACCTGTCCATTTCTGCAAGGCAAAGCCCGCAGACCAGGAGCGCTTCAGGTCGCGCTCGAACTCGTCCCTGGGCTCGGTCTGGAAGAGCCGCACGCAGCGCACGCTCGTGGCCACCTCGAACTCCATGCCGATGAAGCCCTGGGACGGGGGAAATGGTGGGCTTCACCGGTAAAAAATGTGAGAAATTGACGAGAAATGATGAAACACCTATAGGAAAAAGATGGAAAAAACATGTGGAGTTTATGTCAACTAAGTTGGTCTATTTGCCTAGGTATCCAATCATGAAAAACCAGACTGTTTCTCTCTGGTTAAATGGGAAAACGATGGGAGTTCCAGTGGTTAGTGGGTAAAATAGGATAAAGTATGGCTTGAATTGCATTCAAGTGTCTGCTCTTTGAAAAAAGTAGATTAGCTCAGTAGGTAGACTATAAGGAAACAGGGGTTCAGAATGGTTCGGAATGGCTATTTCTATAGTTAACGCATGTTAACGGGGTACAGAGATAGAGACACTATGGCTTGAATCATGTTCAATCTTGTTGAAAACTTTCATTTGCTGCAGGATCGGCTTTTATCTACTTTAAAAAGATTTACAAAAATCGTGGAAATCACCTGTCTATGAGTGCGGGATGTTTTGTTCTGAATAGAAATATAGATTGAATTCCATTGGAAACCCTGAGTTTGTTACTGTTAGTAGATTGGGTGGGAAATCCTCAACCTTTGCCATGAAATAACAACGGCCAAAAATGTTGGCTACCCTCCAACTGTGGAGCTTACTCCCGCCCGTTTTTAGGAACTCCAGCAAATCGTAAAGTGCTATTCAGTACACAGCAACTTCTGCCATAGCTATTTCCAATTTTTCATGGTAAAATTCATGATAATTTGTGAAGTGAATCATGGTTTTTCAATCCATAGAAATCGCAGGTGTCCTATATTTTTAGGGCGCCTCTCCGAAATCATCCAAATTTTTTCTTTGGCATTTTTTCCCCATTTTTCAGAATTTTCTTCAGCCAATCCACCGGGATGTTCCAAACCCCCACCTGTTCCGGCTCGCAGCCATCGAAGCGCAGGCCATCGCCCCAGATGATGGGTGCCAGGGATCCAGGGATGGGATCGCACTTGGAGATCCAATAGGTCGACACGTTGCCGTCAAAGGCATTGCCTCCGAGACATTTTGGATGAAAAAATGGGGGATGGATGGGAAGTTGAAGCCACATCCGAAATTCTTGAATGGTTTATAGCTGGCAAAATCAATGATACATGGTGAAAATGGAGGCTCAACTCAGAAAAATGGGGGATTTAGAGCTGATTTATGAGAACGTGCCAAAAACGGCTGGCATCAAAATTGTGATAAATGCTGGAGATGGGGATTTACCCAACATTCGAATGGGATATGTGATTTATGATAGCTAAGTCGTTGACTTGTGACTTGGTTAAGGTTGGTGGTTGTGGTCCATGGGTTTGTAAAGCAACGTTCGCATCATGTAGATGTTGTGTGGGAGCCATTCTGAAGTGGCGAATTTTCTCGAGGGCTCCACCCCTGCAGTATCTGATTATTGGAAACATGGGCCATATGGGCCACTTAGTTCCACGATTTACCGTTTTGAAACATGATGATTTGTCCAGTGCAGACTCTTGAATCACTTGAAACTACCATAGAATATCGTGTTCTTGGAAATGGGGAGCCCCCCCAAAATCACTGGCGTTCTCATCCTGGGTTGACATTCCCATCTTTCCACCTTGCAAAATCCCATTGGCCCAGCCACGTTCTGCGTAGATCCCTGGGTTCACCCCGGAGGTCTTATCGCTTCCGATGGAAAAGGTGGCGCCGCGCAGCTTGAATGTACAGAGGTAATCTTCCTGTGATGCCGCCAGGATTTATCATCCCATCAACAGATGTTTCAAACCGCCCACAACAGTAACCCCCATACAGGTAACCCCCCAAAAAAATGAACAGTTCCATCACACAACCAGGATTTCTGCAGAGTAATGACGAACAGTTTACCATGGTTACCATCACCATTTTTCAAGACAGGAAATCATCGGCGAAAAAAATACCAAACTGCGCAACGTTGCAGCCTTGGACAGTGACATGTTCCACTTCCGGACTCATGTTTTTCCAGAAGATAGCTGAGCAAGTTGAAGCCCAAAACATCATCAGCCAGTGCATGTCTTTGGATACAAGGTGGTGCCCCATAGTTAGCTAAGTTGGTTTATAACTCCAATAACTATGGTTTATGGTATGTAAAACTATAGTTACTGGGGTTTATAAACCCACTTATAACTGGGGGGCACCATCCTGTAGGATGCTCCATCAAAATGCTTGAAATCCCTTACCTTGCCAACCATTTGCTAAGGTCCGCTTCCCCAGTGCCCAAGGATTTGCGGATCTAGTTATTCTCAGCCCACCAGAAACAGGATTTTGAGACATATCTGGATGTCCACGGAAAAAGGAGATTTGTTTACCATCTGGTTATGACTAATACTTCGCCATGGAAAATCACCATGCTATTAATAGGTAAACCATCTATTTCTATGGGCCATGTCCCATGGCTATGTTAAATAACTAGAGGGTAGATGGTCTCCCCAATTCTGAATTTATCCCAAAAGAACTTGGGAATTTGCTGGGGATTGATTTGATCAATCCCATCCCCTGGTAAAAATATCCATCAAGGTTCAGGTCGGACTCCAAGAGTTGTGTTGTTGCTTCTTTGTCCACATTTACCCCATCTATCTACCTATCAAGCAATCAATCTATCCTTTTCTAATCCAATTTCATCTCATCTGTCCAATCCTATCCAATCCAATCCGAATCCAATCGTATCTTATCGGATCTTATCTAATCCATCTATCTAATCATATACCCTCTGGTAAATGTTTACATAACTATGGAAAGATCCACCATTGTTAATGGGTAAATCAACTATTTCTATGGCCATTTTCAATAGCTATGTACACGTTTACCAGAGGATATCCCATTAATAATCCCATTAACTGTTAGTTTACCAGAGGTAATCCAGCCATTAACCATGATTAATCATTATTAACCACTTTTATATACTAATGTTTAACCACTATTATCCATTATTAACCACTATTAACCACTATTAACCATGATTAACCACTATTAACCCTATATTTCCCATATAATTCCCATATATCTATAATTATAGTAATGAGAAATCTCCCATCGCCAAGTGACATAGAACTCCACCTCCTTCAGGCTCCAAGGGCCCAAGGTCTCCTGCACATTCTGCAGCCGCCACAAGGTATCGATGGCCGCAGGACGGCGCGACCAGGCGCCACCACTCACTGCGTAGAAGGTCATGACCTCTTCATACCTCCACTCCTGGGAAACACAAACGCCAGCGGTTCAAAAAAGGCTCCAAAATACATCAAAATACCAGCTGCATGCGTATACATATATATATATATACTGTGTATATATATATATAGCTATAGCCTATGTACATATACATATTGTATACAAACATGTGTTAATCATTGTTTTTATGCTTGGAAAGAAACAGCCATGTTGAGTACACAACCAGTATTTAACGGAAATCTACAATACGGGGCAACTGTAGGCACCCCCGAACAATGGGTATCATTTTGGACCTGGAATACCCAAAAAGAAACAGCACTTGATCTTAATCTTCACGTTTAGCGGGGAAGCATATGGTCTGGGAATCTGGAGTAGATCCTGCTCAACAAGATCTGCCTGAAGATTAGTGACTTCTGGGGAAATTGGCTGTGGCTTTGGATTGATATACACAGTCCACTGTCAGCCACTGACCTGGTCACCGATGATACACAACATCAAATACCTGGCAGATAGGCGTTGGAAGACTAGTTTCCATTAAGAATTGGTGATTTTCAGGGTCGAACTGTTTATTTACCAGAGGCTACTTGTGCTTTTCAAAAAAACATGGACCTAGAAGTTGAACCCAAATTCACTGCTGGCTAGACTTCCAGCGTCATAGAAACACCACTGCAGCCTGACCCAATCTGTGGCCAGTTTCCTCGGTTTCAGTGCCCTCTTGAAGAAATCCATTCACGATGGAAATGTCATCACATTTCTCATAGACGTCATCGCTCTGCCAAATCCTCGAGACGCCATTCCGCGGTTGTTGCGCTACACCCAGTTTCGTTGTTTTTTCTTCTCAATTAACCATAATATTGACCATATGTTGGGTCAATATCATAATGTTCTGAAAATTTATAACCATAATTAATTCACCAACCATTTGTTTCGCGCATGGTTTTCTGTGCCATGGTCAAAATATGGTTTTTGTGGGTTGTGGTCATCCCATGCCATGGCATCACCACTCGGGATGTCTGACGGTGAGTTGCCCTGTGGAAACTGACGCTGGTTAGATAGGAAAAGCATCAGTGAACAGGTGTATAATATCTTTATGGATATATGTTCCACCTATACACATATATACGTGTACTATGTATATATATATACATACATATGTGTATCTATATAGGTGTGCAATGCCATGCAATGCCATGCAATGCCATGCAATGCCATGCAATGCCATGCAATGCCATGCAATGCAGTGTATACCTATCTACCTATCTACCTATCTACCTATCCATCCATCCATGACATATTGACACAGGTGGTATATGTGCATATTCATACGTGCATATGATCTAAATCAAAATCTATGGGAGATGTTCGCAACACCCCAATGGTCAAGGAACTGAATGCACTTCACGGTAATGGCCTCCAGCAAGGGGCCCAGCACCTGAGTAAAAAAATGTTTCTTCCAAGGCGACCCAGGTGACGAAGGTTGCTGGGAATGGTCCAGCCATGTTTCATTGGTACCAGACCACCAGACCCTGAAAACTGCCCCAATTGTGGAAAAGTATGGAAAAGTCGTCTTTGATAACCCCATGGTCCAGGCTTCGTTGACAAATTGAAACAAGCAGTTGGATGCAAGGCAAGATCCCTACATATAGGTAACCTCCAAACAGTCGTAGAAAACCTGCAAACTTCATAAATTTCAGTATTAAAAAACCGGCAAAATTCATCAAAACTCTATGAACCTTTGAAAATCGACCCCTCCCATGGGCGTCGCTTCGCAATGGCAGTCAATAGCTGGCTGATGCAAAAGTTAGATTGGAAAAAAACAACACTTACCGACACATCACAATGAGGGGGCCGCATACCAAGCAAGACGTGGACACGTCACCCCATCCATACAAACGGCAGATAAACCTAATGATGCAGGTGTGTTTTAACATATTTTAACATCGGATATCTCTTTCCATCATATTCCATCAAATCATATAATGATATCCGATGTTAAAAACATGTTAAAACAGCGTCTTCATGGAATGGTTATTGGAATATCATCATATCCCCCCATCAAAATGGTACCATTTTTCAGGGGGCACACAGCGTTTTCAGATGCACCCTGGAGGTCGCATCTGTACCTTGAGAAAAACCCTTGGTTGCAGGGCCAATCCTCACCTATCGTTGAGCTCTCTGGTAAACGAAGAGTTTGCTATCGAAAATGGCCATAGAAATAGTTGATTTACCTATTAGGAAATGGTGATTTTACCTAGCTATGTAAACGTTTACTGGAGGGGTATCCATAGATTTGAGGAGTGAAATCCCCATCTGCTGGCGAATCCTTCGTGGTGAACGCGTCGCGTGTAGCAGTGTAGCGGCTGTTTTTCACCCCCAATCTTTGTCGGACAAAAATCCGCATCCTTTGCTGCTTCAATCACCATTTTTCCATGGCTATAGATTCCACGGCTTCCATCTTTTTCAGAGTTTCTCCACATATTTTTCCCACTTCTCCCCATCTTTTCCCCTATGTTTCGCCGTTTTTGTCCCATCACGTCACAGACCACACGTTCTCCTTCTCCGCCACAGCCTTGGCATAGCCCTCGGTGAAGGCGATGTCGATGCCAACCCCCTGGGTCTTCGCTGCGCAGCCACCCAGCTGGACCATGCAATCAGCCGTCCAGTTGGTCCATAGCACCTCAGATAGAAGTTGAGTCTGGTCACCATGGTCATGTGAATATTCTTTGGGGATAATATATACAAATATATATATATATATACATAATAGTGTGTATATATATATATATGAGTATGTATATATATAATATGATATGATATATATATATGATATAAGTCTCAGAAATATTTTTGGGATTGATAGAACTGCAAGAAATATATATGGGCTTCAGAAAATCAATGGACACTATATTTAAGATTATCTAACTAGGAGTCGACTGTCATGTGGTAAATTCGATCTGTAGCTCCTTGGCCCATTCAATGATAGCTCCGAACGATAGGGAAGCGATTTGAGGAATGTGAATATCAAAAGATTGAAAGTGACCTGGAAAGCCATAATCCCATGTTTTTTTTGGTCAAACGGCCTTGACCATTTTTTTTTGGTCATTACGGCTTTGATCGTCTGGAGCCACTTGTGTGAGAGTTGCTACGGCTCTTTACGGCCTTTTTTCAACAAAATGTTGAAACAATACGGTTTTGCTACGGGTAGGCTTGTTTGAGAGCTGCTACGTCTTTTTACCGCTTTTTTCAACAACATGTCGAAAAAATACGGTTTTGCTACGGGTAGGACTGCAATGTTCTTTTGATTTGACCATTTTTTTGGTCATTACTGGTAAAACCAATATATTACCAAAAAAAAAAAGGATCATTACGGCTTGTTCCCATGATGGCCAGTTTTTTTTGTGTTTTTGGCTTTCCAGGGAACTGTAATGGACTAGGAAAAAAGGAAAAAACAACTACAATGTATATTACAGATATACAGTATATAATAGTATATATAGATAGAGTAACTCCCAAAAAGGTGCCCAAAAGCAAACAACCAGGATGCTTTGTTGATTCCCCTATGAATTCTTTTTGGCATCTTTTTTGGGATGCTATAAGATGCCCCAGAAAAAATGTGGATCTCCGATTGATGATGGATTTACCGTTTGGCTTTGGCCAAAAATATGAGCAAAAATCAACTGAGTCGATCAGTTTATGTTCGCATATGTTCTCTGTTCAGAGATATTACCCTCTGGTAAACTAACGTAACTATGGAAAATCACCATTTTTAATGGGAAAACTCACTATAAATGGGCCATGTTCAATAGCTATGTAAACGTTTACCAGATGTTTTCAGAGGCTATTTTGTGGTCCCTGATTTTCAGACACCCCCAAGGAAAGGCAACAAATCACCGAGCGCAAATCTAAGGCGCATTGTCCATGGCATAAGGCCCGGCGGTGTACAGGGCAGTTTCTAGTCCTCGTTCTACACAGCTCGGCGCAGCAAGTCACCGGAATGATTTTAGAAAACCGCCTGCAGCAACCTCCTCTGAGATAGAAAAAGTACAATCCTGCTAAAATGTAACAAAGTATCCACTAGTATCAATGATTCACCATTATTAATCATTATTAACCATGTTTGATTGCCCCCTCAAATTTGAAATAGCCAATGGGATCTTTTTTCATGACTAGATCCTTTTGGAAAATCCAAGACTGGGATTTTTGTGGTATACCAGGCCACAGCAAGGCCACTGGAAATCGGCCACATCCCCCATTTTTAGATGATTAGCTGAGAAAAAATCAGGTGTCAACTCTGGTACCTGAGATTGGGAATCGTAAAAATGTCGTCGATGTTGGGATGTTATCCAAAGTTCCATCGGTTACCCTCTGGTAAACTAACATAGCTATTGAAAATGGCCATTTATAGTGGATTTTCCCATTAAAAATTGTGATTTTCCATAGTTATGTTAGTTTACCAGAGGGTAATTGATGGATTTTTTGGATTGATCCGTCAATTTCATGCTGACCTCGTTTTTTGATGTTTTTTGCCAGGCCTTTTTTTGTGGATCCTTCGTCAAGCCAGGATGCTGAGAGCCGATCCCCCCATGCCTTGACAGTCTACCTTTCTGGGGGTTCAACAGTTACCCCCAGAGGGTGTGCCGGAGAAATCCCGAAGAACCGGTGAAGTCAGAAGTGAAGTCCAAGCATCGAGTTCCTGTATCGTAAATGTCGGTGACATCGCCAGGTTCCAACAAACTGGCCTCGTCGCAAGTGTCCTGAAGTGGGGATGGGCTGTCGGCTGTGACAAAAAGTTGTTCTCTTGACCGCACAATGTGATGATTCCCGGTGACGGGGAAATAACCAGCCGGATCCAAGCCTCCAAGCTAAGAAAATTGGATTAGGTGAGTACAAGAGTTGGGACATAACCAACCAAGTATTAAATAGCAGAGTACGAAAGAAAATGGCAGCTCGTTTAACAAAGGACCACACATAACTGGACACCATTCAAAGTTTCGAAGTTGAGGCTCTAAAAAATACCAGAAGGGGTGTTGTGAGCGCTAAAAAACAGGATGTTTGGGGATTTATAGCTTCATATTATGGATTGTTTCCTGTTTTTTTTGGTGTTCACAACACCTTTTCTAAGTAAGATGAACCACTGGGGTGTTTAAAGATTGTGAATTGCCTACAATTTGGGCTTTTGTCTGCTTCGACAAGAATTGCCTACACTATGGGCATGTGTCTGCCTTTTGTCTGCTTCGATGGTTACAAAACAAAAAAAAAACACACAAAATGTTTTCCCAACTACTCTGGTCTCCGGACTAGTTGCCAAATCTTTGTTTTTTCTGTTTTTTTTTGTTTAGGATTAATCCAGAATCCTCACAAAGATATGGCAATGTAACACGTTCTATAAAAACACCATTGGTTTTTGTCCACAGTGCCTGATTTTCTCAGACAAACAAATGCATTGTTCTAGAGAATTGTCTGCTGTATTCACGGAGGTTTTTGCACATGTTGAAGGACCACTTGAGAGCAATGTTGCACTCTCAAAAACACTTTTGTTGCAGAATAGCTGTACTTTTTGAAAAACATGTTGCATAAATTGATGGTCCTGGTACACTTTGCTGAAGTAATACCACCATCTCTGTTGCACCATCGATGGAATCTGCTGTAGACTCATGTTACACTTTCTTGGAGGGATGCTACACAGATTTGCCAAGACACTCTTCACTTTTTAAAACTACTGTACATACATATACATGCGTGCATCTTCAACAGAAGGCTTTCCTTGATTGACACTGATTTTGCACAGTTTGCAGTAATATGGCAATCTGTTCACGCAAGTGCTGCACTAGTTTGAAAGAGATATTGCAGGTAACTATGCTACTGCACTCTTTGCATAGGCATGTAGCACGTGTTTACAGTAAAAAGTTTGCTTTGCGTTGTTTCAAGCCACACTCTACTTCGTGTACAAAGATATTGCACATTCTGAAGACCTTTTGCAAGTCACATAGCACCCTGTTCAAAACAAAGCAAGATTTCCATAGAACAGCTGTACTCTTTGGGAAATATTGCAAAAGTTGGTGCTGCACTTGCTGTAAACAGAAAAAAAAAAGACACATCTCTTTTAAAAAGGCTTTTGCACCATCAATGGAATCTACAGTAGGCTCTTGCCACACTTTCTGACAGGAATGCTGCACACTTTGCAAACAAGAATCTGCATGTTCAAATGCTGTAAAACACATGTTTCAATGAATGTGCCACTTTATTGCCAAAGGTTTTGCAAGGGCCCTTTGACAGTAAGATTGCACTCTTTTCAAAACAATGCTGCAGTAATGAAAAAAGAAATTCAATCTTGCAAAACAGCATACTACATTTTCCTACAGGAATGCTATGATTTCTGAAATGATTCAGTACATATATAGGAGGGTTCTCCCTGAAATTGGAAAGTAATGCTACACATCTTTCAAAGAATGCAACAATTGTTGCAAAGGGTTGTTGCATACATTGAGGAATAGTGTTCTTCGTGCAAAGTCATTTTACAAGTAGGGTTTGTAAGTTTGTTTTTTTCCTTCATGATTTGTAGAGAACATATTGCATGAATTGGTGCCTGTTTAGAATGCACATGTTTAAAAGAACTATTGCATATGTTGAGGGAAACTCCTGTGGAGATGTAGAGTCTATACATTATTAACGCAATGCTGCACACTTTGCAAAGGCATTTGCACTTGTTTGTTTTGTTGATCTATTAATTAATCATGTTTGCTTTGTATCTATGTATGACCTGGGAGAAATATAGGGAATGCACAGTGGTTGCTTTTGTTGCAGAAGCAACAATGTTTGGTTTTGGAAAGAACATGGTTTTGCATCTTTTGCAGAAATGAAATTCAAAAAATGCAAAAAAATGTCGCTCACAACACCCCCCCTCTCAAAAAATAGGACCAGAGTCAAAAGGTATCACATGGCGGTTTCATGTTTTTGTCATGCTGATGGTCAAGTCGTTTTCCACGAATCTTAAGTGATGCTGGGGGGTCAGTGGGAGCATCTGCGACTTCCAGTTTCAGTGTGCAATCGCCTCATGGTGAATTCCGATTCTTTCTAAATGTTTGTCTGAAAATGTGTATTGTACCAAAACAAGTCAATGATTTATCAGCATTCTACCCATCAAAATGATGATTTAGGGCCTACCCCCATTCTGGATAAACCCAAATAGTTGTACAATGATTATGCCCAAGAGCACTCTTAGTTAGAAACTTTGGCCACTTTGACAAAGTTGAATCTTCAAACAACACCTAAGGGACACGGATTTCATATCTAATCGATCACATGAAGTCTCCTTTTTCCCTGTCTTAATAATACCAATCTGAAGAAAAACAACAATCACAGCACGCCCCAACCCCCGCAACAGATTCACCCCAAGTCTCTGTGAAGTACATCTTCACCTCATGCACCACCCAGGCGCCAGGCGTGGGTGCATGATTCGTAATGCCCACCCTCCGCGGAATTTGGCGCGGAATGACCACGGGCGCCACGTCCTGTGCAACGACGTCCACAAAAACCAGCAGCCATGGCCACAATGGCCACAGCCGCGTCAGTGCGCCCCTGGCGCCCGCGGCGTCATGGGCCATTGCTGCCCGCCATGGCCGCCGGCCAGCGGTTTTTGAGAAAACCGCCCGGCAAGGGGTGACCTGAATTTGGGTCGCAGATCTGAGATGTGTATACCTAAAAGGTGGATACATAAAAGATATCATGACGCATACCTCTACATGTGCATACCTACATATGTATATATATATATAATTATATATATATACATACACACACATGCATTGTGCATGCATGTATGCCTATACACTGTGTGCATGATATATATATATATATATATATACACATACGTATGCATATGCGTGAGTCTGTTGCATATAAGTAGATATGTATGTGTGTGTAGGAGTGTATGTGACTGTTATCCACGTAGATGGCCGCAGTTCACGCCATGTCTTCATGGAGATCAGGACCCGTCTTTCAGCGGCCTCTTTTTGCACCACTTTCTGAGCCGATGCGCAGCGGATGGTGATGGTCACATGGTCCTTAGAATTGCTATATCAAGGTCAAGGATGGGATGACCATGCCGTCTTGATTAACTCATCCATGTGTTGGCCGTGGCACATATGAGCAGGACAGCAATCATTCTCTCACCAGTCATAGCAAGTTCTTGATTCCTGCAATGTGCGAAAGAATGTGACCATGCAATTCCGAGGATTGTTCATCGCCAAATGTCCAGAGAGATTCAATATCCATTTAGGGCTCCACTGATCTCCTTAAAGATCCTACTTGAGAGCAGGCGGAGGCGGACGAAAGGTAATGTAGTGGGAGAGGAGTGGTGTCAAAATGCTGCGTCCCTAAGATGATTACACCAAAAACGTTTTTGCGCAGTCTAAGATGATTTTATCCAGAGCATGACTGCATGATACGGTGTCTTGTGCAG
>Ga0126342_10000454_pt1 | contig 44245 bp, 30 predicted proteins | sample Cyp1metagenome_FD_92528 | JGI IMG/M metagenome (GOLD analysis project Ga0126342, IMG submission 92528) | Coral microbial communities from Lord Howe Island, Old Settlement Bay, Australia - Cyphastrea 1 metagenome | ecosystem: Host-associated > Invertebrates > Cnidaria > Coral ...
GCTCCTTGGTTTGCAGTTTGGTGGCTCTAAGCCTTCCTCAGGTTTAGGCTAGCGCTTAAGGCCCTTGAGGGCCGCACATCGGTGGGCTTGAGGAAAAATGGATGGATGGATGATTTCTCTGTGTGTGTATAAATATTAGTAGCGGACTAAAACATATGTTAAATTTAATGCCATGCACAAATTAGTATTACCAACCATAATTTTGTCATAAAACTATATAAAACTCATAAAACTATAAAAAATACTAAAAGGGGATGATTTCAATATCCTTGTTCTATCGAAATATCACTCAACTATATTCAACTCAATTCCAAACAATCTGTGAATCTTTGAACTTCAAGGATCCTTGGGAGCAGAATCGGGAAATCATTTCTGATTACAATCTCCCCAGCTCCGCTCTGCAACAGAAAATCTTTACTGGAGACATTCTTCTCAAGCGAGATGAACATGGAACTTGTTTCACTCAAATGGCCACATGCAATTTCATGGGATTTTATGCGTATAGTATGTCTCACAAATGGTGCCTCATACATCCCTAAACCACTTGTTTTCCAGGCCCGCACTTGTGCGCCGACAGCCAACAAAAAGAGTCAAAAAGTCACATACTTTAGGACTGCAGAAACATGTGGATCTAATTCCAAAGAGCTCAGAACCACAATGTTTGGTCCAAATTCAGAATATGAACAGAAACCATCCGATGATTTTTTTTAACATCAACAACCAGCCGATTGATTTTCGGCTCAATCTTGATCTCCACAACGATTTCCACAGCAGTCGGCTTGGTATGCCCGGTACGTCGCCTGGTACGCCGCCTGGTACCCCCTGGCAGGCCGGAAGTGGAAGCCGCAGATTCAGTCCGTCCTTCAAACACAACAGAATCACCGAAAACATCAACTGAATTACTAATTTAACTGGATATACAGTAATTGGATATGATAAGATATTTTCTGATATTTTAGAGTCTCTAACAACACCCTTTGATGATCTTTGAAGGCTATTATTTGTTTCCCTGTGCCTGGGTGACACCGCAAAGCGTGGAGACAGCGGTGGAGACCCTCCCCATAAAGCTGGAGGACCTGGGATAGCATTGTCGACGCTGGGGTGATCGTTTCGTGTATTGTTTTGGGGAAGACATTTTAGGGAGTTTTGAGGGCTTCTTTGATGCGAACTGAACTCTAGTTCTGGACATTATTTTGGACATTTACAGTAAAATTATGTAACATTGCATGGTTTCAGGTCTCAGGCTATTTTATTTCAATTTCAGCGCGCTGGCAGGTTTTATTTCACTGTCTCACAGTCAGACCTTACGACACCGTACGCCTTTGTGGGATCTCCCAGTCTATGCGGTGCCCCAAGCCATGTCTGCGAACTTCAAAATACTGTTAATAATGGTTAATATCAATGGTTATTATTAATGGTTAATGATAATCTGGTTGGTGGTTGACCTGCTAACCCCTCTGAAAAATGATGGACTTCGTCAGTTGGGATGATGACATTCCCAACTGAATGGAAAAAACATGTTGCAAACTACCAACCAGACAAGGATCCTAAGGATTCTTGATCCAACCCACATGCTCCACAAATGGTACAAAGTAAATCCAGAAAATATACAAAAGTAAACTCCTACTAAAATTACTAAAATAGTGGCAAATTAATGCAATTTACTTCTATATCTTATTGGGGGTTGCTATATGCTATCTGTATTTGGATCATTTTCGGGATTCTGACCACATGGACCACCTATTTTTGGAGGCTGTCCACCATCAATGGTGATCTGCACGGCTTTCTATTCTTCTCATATCATTGACATGAAGGTGCATTCCAGCTCGAAAAGCTACAGTAATTGGTCTGTCTTGAGGAATACCTCTTGACCCAGTGACATTCCCAACCAGAAAGGGTCCATAACATTCTATAACGTCACATACTAATCCCTTCCCCTTAATATTAAACACACCCCCCAAAACCAGGATTAACAAGGCGAGTTGGCGATTTGCGAATATGTGGGATCCTTGGGGAGTGTTTCATATTTAGGGACCTTAAGGGGATTGCGACCACACCCCTGCTGCCGACCTGTCACAATGCTGGCGCGAGCATTCTGATAAAGTCCAACATGTCCAACAACCCCAGGAGGCACCTGTCAGCACTGTGGCAGCTGTCCACTGCAATGCTTTGCCCAATAAAAATTGGAGAATACTCCAAATCATCAATGATGATTTTTTTATGACCAATGGTGACTGATGAGAATTCTCATCAATTATCAATGCAGTATACCAATCAATTGCCCAATAATAATCCCTGTGGTCATGCAATACTCATCATTATCCTCAAGTCATGACCATCTTTCATGGCCCATGATGGGCTGCGAGAAACATATGGGACATTTATGATGACGACGGGTAGCAAATCTTCAAACATCGTCAGTGACGTCAGACAAAGCCACCTGTGAAGGGGATCCTCAAAGAGCGGAGCTACATGGATCTACCTCTGCTAACCTTGTGATTTTTCTCTCCAACTGCAGGATATTGCAGGATTGACATCTGACCAGTCTTCGGAACCCCCAACATCACTTAGGGAGGCTCATGTTGCTCATATCCCGATTTTGCTCGGCCGCTGGGCCCTTTTCAACTGATTGACCCCTCATTTTTGCGCGTCAAAAGTAGGTTTTGTTGGTTTAATCCAGCACTTTTGCTTCCGAAAATCCCGTTTCTGTTGCCTGAACGCCCCAATTTCCATGGCTGTTTCTACATCCCAGTCCTGACCATCACACTCCGGAACAGGTAAAAGACTGTGGCCTGCAGCTCTCTGCTAGATCTGCTCAGCATGTCCAGGGCGGCAGCCTGCCATCCAGGAAGATAGACATGCAAAATCAAAATTTAATTGTTGATTTTGAAAATACATCCTAAACAGATTGCCGATTTTGAAGAATGCTTGGATTTCAGCGAAAAAACTATAACAATTTACAACAATTTACAACCCGTCTTTCAAACCAACTATTTTCGTTCTATGTGTGTGAGGAATGTACTTCTCGAAAAAACAGAACTATCCAGAACTGACTTGAAGGTATAGGAGAGCCACAAGAACTGGATAGTTTCTACCTGTGGTCCCTGGACCTCTTGGAGAGGTCGTGGAGAAGCCAAACAGGGCGCAGCATTCAGCTGAGTCCTGGGGTCATCTCTGTGTCATGGGGATTCTGTTAACCGCCGGTTCTAAGGTTTAAGGGTCTATTGACCACCAACAAACCACTAATAATCCACTAATAAATGGCTTTGTGTCATCTATACTACAGTACTCTAGTATTGGCGTTGGCTGAATCCGCCTGAAACTGGAGGCTGGAAGGAGTACTCAAACAGCTCTGAATTTCTCCTTGCTGTGGATGACAATGGAGCCATCCTGGGGCTGCTCCTGGCTGAGGTGAACGAAGTGGTGGAGCATCCTCTGACAGCCCTGAGGTCAGAACATGTTTAGTTATTCCAGTACCGGTACCCTCTGGTAAACTAACATAGCTATTGAAAATGGTGATTTATAGTGAGTTTTCCCATAAAAAATGGTGATTTTCAATAGCTATGTTAAATTACCAGAGGGTATCAGCGATGACAGGCCAAAGTTTTTCGAGGGACCATGTCATTGGCGTCTGAGTCATGAGAGGACCTTGAGTTTCTCATTTTGCAAGGCCCAAGGCCAGGCAAGCCCAGCCACCCACGATCACTGTACTGATGAATATACTAAGTTTGGATCATCATCCCTGACACCAGATGAAACCACCAACAGTACTAGTATGTACCGATTAGAATGGATTTCTGCAGGTTGCTTGATCGCAGCTTTCTTCCCTCAACCTGCAGGTAAACTCTTGATTCTTATGGATGAAACAATGCCCTCCAACTGTCCATGGCAGTGACACCCAAATTTCGTGCTACAGACCCTACAGATTCCTGTGCTCATCTTCGACCGCAGAGCTGTTCCCACCATCCTTTGCATCGCCCCATGTCACAACAGATCCGTCTGCCAGAACCGCAGCAAATGCAGCATATGTGCCATGCACCTGCTGAACATTCTGGAGCTGATTTTGGACCGCAGAGCTGTCCGCACCATTCAGTGGATCACCCCACGTAACAACAGATCCGTCTGCCAGGATTGCAGCAAACGCGGCCAACGTGCCCTGTACCTGCCGCAAACTCCGGAGCTGACTTTGGACCTTAGAACTGTCACCACCAAATAAAGGATCACCCCATGTGACAACAGATCCGTCTGCCAAGACAGCAGCGAATGCACGATGAGTTGAATGAACTTGACTCACACTCTTGAGCTGGTCACCTGGTCTTGGACTTTGGAGCTGTCACCACCAAATCTTGGAAAGCCCCATGTAACCACCGATCCATCCTGCAGGATTGCGGCAAATGCAGAACTTGTTCCCCGAACTTGCTTCACATTCCTGAGCTCATCTCGGACGTCAGAGGTGTCACTACCGCCAAGTGGAAAGCCCCATGTAACAACTGATCCATCTCTCAAAATGGCAGCAAATGCCATGTGGGTGGCCTCAACCTGCTCTACACCCTGCAGTCGACTTTGGACTTTAGAGCTGTCACCACCATACCGTGGATCACCCCACGTGACAACAGATCCATCTGCTAGGAGAGCAGCGAATGCGAACTTTGTCGCCTGAACCTGCCGCACATTTCTCAGCTGATCTTGGACGTGAAAGCTTTCAGCCCCACCCTCATCTACATCGCCCCACGTCACAACAGATCCGTCTGCCAGAACCGCAGCAAATGCAGCACGTGTGCCATGCACCTGCCGGACATTCCGGAGCTGATTTTGGACCGCAGAGCTGTCCGCACCATACAGTGGATCGCCTGCTGGACACTCTTGGGCTGAGTTTGAACTGCCGAGCTGTCGCCACCATATTCTGGACGGCCCCATGTGAGGATCCTATCTCCTCCACAACACCATAGAGCAAAGGCTCTTGCTGTTGCCTTGAACCTTGGTTGAAGTACAAGAGCGGTAAGATAGTCCTCCTCCTGTAACCCAACAGCTTGCAAAGATTCAGAAGCATCAGTCAGGACACAGCCATCTGCAGTAACTAGCCTTAAGAAGCCTTCTTCAAAAGACATCTGGGCCAGAATCCTCAAATCGCCCACTGTGAAAGACTCTGGGACTAACAGCTTCTCGCTGCGACCACTAGGCAGAGATATGTTGATTTGGAGCATGTTTAGAAGATCGACATGTGAAAAGACTATACCCGCCACCGGGCCCGCCACCGATGATTTTTCTGAGCCAATCTTCGCATGCTACATGTTTCCGGACGTTGCATCTCGTTTTGTGTCCGTGATGTTCCCACTAATATCCACTAATTATGAATTTGGCAGTCGGAGGCATAGTAACTCTCTACATCAGAGCAGCCTGTCAACCGGATTTGAACCATCTATCAGCCACAGAAATCCCAACAGGTCAAGCCATCAAGCCAGTAGCCTCAAAAAAAAACAGAAGACTCTCCCACCAGCATGGTGAAGTCCGCGGGTTTTCTATGTCCATCTTAGTGGATGGGATATATATATATATATACATACGTACATATATGTATATACATATATATAATATGTTTATTTAAATTTATTTACATATTTATCTACCTGAAACAATTCCTCCAGCATCTTTGGTTTTTGTAGCTCTTCAATCTTGACCCATATCCCAGAAAATGTTTGGGAACATCCCGTATTTGACTGGATAAAACATGGTTTCCTGTAGATGTTTCCCTAAATCATCCCAATGACTATTGTAGATCACCATCAAAATAGGACAGTTTATAGGATATTAACTGATATGAACACACATCGCTCGTTCTATGGAGAGGTTAATAAAAAAAAACACATACTTGCTATCATGATATCCTGTATAGTTGGTATTTGTTGGTTATATTTCCCATAAAGTATCCCCAATAAATTATTGGTTTAACCCTCATAACCCTCTGGTTATCTAACAGCTAGCTATGGAAAACCACCATTTCATGAATCGGTCAATCATCTATCAATGAGTCATTTTCCATCCATTTTCCATAGCTGTGTGAAATTACCGGAAGGTAATTTGTTGATGAAATCATCCACTTTTAACGACTCACCGACGCGCTCCATTGACCAGGCGGTGCCACGTGTGACGCGTGCAAGACGCGCGGCCTGTGATCGTTGTGATGTCCCAAGGCATCAAGAATCAAACAAGAGTGATATCACCAACAAATAATGGGATAAGCCTAGATAATACATAATCATGATGGCAAACGTTTTTCAAATATCACTTGGTGGCAAGGTTGGGATGTAAAGGGCGGGCAAACAGTTCACTCTCACAGTGAAGTCCACGAATCATTGGACCCCAAAATGGATCCTTTATGATGGAGCATCCTATGATATCCTATGAAAATAGATGTTTTTTAGGGGTAACCCCATGACTTAGGAAACCTCCATCTTTGGCAACGAATCCATCTCGCCCCGCCTTCCATCCATGGGCACACCATGCATGTGCTGCGGCATGTGTTGTGGCACCTGCACCAGCATCCGGTGGGAAAATCCAAGTTGGCCGGGAAACAGTGGGAAAATCAGAAATGGAACCAGATTAGCAAGTGGGAAATCTGTGGGAAAATTCTTTAGCAACCAGAGCACATCCCTCAGTGGGAAAATTGTTTACCAAGTGATCTTTGAGTACCAGAGGCCAATCCAAACTGCGTTTTTTCTGCACTTTAGCACCGGACCATCCATGACATCTTCGTAGAATGGTGCTTGAAGTACGCAGGATCCACAATTAGGTTGCTTTCGGATGAAACTGTTATTCATAACATAGGTCCCATAAAGTATCCCCAATAAACAATTGGTTTAACCCCCATAACCCTCTGGTTATCTAACAATTGGTTATTCAGATTCAATGCCTTTTATGTCCAGGTGGCAAAAGATGCCGGTTTCTCCAACCTCGGACAATCTGAATCCTTCAACTCATAGCGCCCCATCTTTAGACTCAGCGCTTCTGAAAGTCAATTCGGAGTTTGGCGTTTCCAAATATATCATATAGTTATATAAATAAATATATATATATAGATATATACATATCTCTATATATATAATATTATATAATGTGTAAATGCTCAAAATCAACCAGTTGCCGTATAGTAGGAGACTTGCTTGCGGCTCTCCCCGTTTTTTCTTGGCCGCCTGTGCCATGGGACGAGCCACCGGCCGGTGGGCCGAGGTGGGCGAGCTGCGTTCGAAGTCTCGGTGGCAGCAACGGAGGTAGGGGGTTGAACGGTCAATGGAGAAATGGGGATGGGTCAAAACCCTGGTACCCCTGGTGAACCCCAAGTCATAGCTGGGCTTTATGGATGTGAATAACCCACTATAGTAATGTATCTATAGGTATTGATCCATAGCCACATGGCATTTAAGTGAATTAGTGTAATATATTCCACATTTACAATATTCAGTTATTGCAGTTGATAAACAATATCTGATAACTGGAAGTAGTTACTATATCACTATACCCAGGTGCTCCATGTATGGAATATTTACCTACATGACTGGGTCATTTTTGGGGTAAATGTAGGTAAATATTCCATAAATGGAGCATCTGGGATGGGTAATGGATAAACCATCAAAAAAGATGTTCAATGGTTAATTTGGTTGAATGGAGGATTTGACAGAAAAATATACGGTGAATATGGTGATTTAACCATCAACAAATGGACACGTTGATCCATATTTTGTGAGGATTGGCCATTGTTTCACAATGGGGATTTAACCTTCAACAAATGGGGGGGTTAACCATCAAAAATGATGTTCTCACCATGAAAAACATTGGGATTTGAGTGATTTAACATGAGTAAACCATCAAACAAGGTGATTGAACTGGGTAATTAACAATCCAATTTACAAACCATATATATATATATATATTATTATAGTAATAGTAAATAATAATGATAATAATAATAATAAATAATAATGATAATAATAATGATGATAATAATAATTATATATATATAACAGTGGTATACCCTATCTGGGGTACGTCTTTTTGGTAAAGCGATCGATTTCTTGGTGAAAGCCTCATGGTTTGCAGCAGCTTCAAGGCCACGCAATTCGTGAAAATGATCCCAATTTGGAGGTTTCCTAAAGTGGGGGTACCCCCCGAATTCATCCAATTTTAAATAGGATTTTCCATTCTAAGCCATCAATTGTCGGGTACCACCATTTCTGGAAACTCCCATAATGTATATAATTGTATATATATATATACATATACATAAATATGGAAACCAAATTTTGCTGGTTGAATCCACTTTTCCCTGATCCAGGCCGCCATTCTGGTGGTTTCAAAACCATGTTTCGCTCCCAGTTTTTGTTTGGCTCAGAAAACATGGTTTAACCCTCATTCCGAATGAGTCCAGTTGATGTTAATGGCTGATAATGGCTAATAATGGTTAATAATATATAATTGCTCAATAATGGCTAAATAATAGTCAGTAATGGTTAGTAATGGTTGATAATGGCAAACCCTCATTCCTTGCAGTTTACATGATCCTCTCAGCCCGGAAACTGATGCCATCAGTGCTTCTACGGTTCGGCATGGAGACCATCCGTTCCTGGATGCTGCGTACCGACTGGGAATACCCTCAGCCGTGAAATCAACCGGTTGTCTATGCAACAAGCATCAAAAACCATCAAAAACCTCTCCAAATTCCATCCTTCTGATTCGAAACCCAGGCATATCTGTCAAAATTGCTTGATATTTGCCAATTGGGCATTGTTTCACTATCCTTCACTTGAAAAGTGCACGACGCCTGACTGGCCAACGGTAGCAAGTGGTCACCAGGGGCCGGTGGGAACTGGCTCATGATTCCACAACACTTCCCCATATCATGAGCAGGTTGATGAATGGGGATTCCCATGGTGGCATATGATCATCCCCAATATATTAGGTACAACACCGGATACATCATTCATCATCATTAATCAACTACATCCCCATATTTTTGATGATTACAGTACTACCTGTTAATATGTTGAACCCCACATGAATGATGATTCAATCTCCAGTCCAAATTACCATCCATAATCCCCAAACAGATAGATCTTAAAGTTTAGTAGTACCCTCTGGTAATTTAACATAGCTATTGAAAATGGCCATAGAAATAGTGGATTTTCCCATAAAAAAGGGTGGATCTTTCCATAGTTATGAGACAGTTTACCAGAGGGTACCACGAGTTTATCACATATTTTCCCATCATTTTCCCATCTCGCCAGGCTACAATGCCACGCGGCGGCGACGCGGCACGCCTTTCGGCCTGGGCCTCAGTTGGGAGTTAGTTTTCCCATCATTCCTGTGACCTCGCGAGGTGATATACCATCTGGTTATCTAACATAGCCATGGGAAATCACCATTTTTAATATGTAAACCATCTATTTCTACAAAGTGGGGCCCCCGTTTACGATAGCTAAGTTGGTGAACATAACTCCAATAACTATGGTTTATGGTACGCAAATAACTATAGTTACTGGGGTTTATAAACCAATTTATAACTGGGGGGCCCCACATTCCTGTGACCTCGCGACGTGAGGTCGTTCTGAATTCTTCAGATGATCACTGGAAATTTTCGTAAACCCTGACATGTTTTTGTTGGGTCTTGGAAGCTTAGTTTCCACTCAAAATCAACTATTGTATGATAGTTGATACTTTCCATTGTATGGAATCATTTGTTGGATCCATTGTATCAACGGATGTCAACGGAGTCAATGATTGTAACACATATTTTCCCTGAGCATGTTGTAGATGATATGAGTCGTATTTTTAGATACCAGTAGGCAAAACATGGTAAAATGGATGTCCAGTTATCCTCTAAGATCATGCATGTGTATGCATTTGTGGCATATCATCCAATGGTTTATGCCATAAAACCAAACTACCTGAAACATCAGGCAATGGTCATGGTCATACTCGCAACCAGGTCAATGGCTATTGGGAACTTTGGCATGGACAATCTTTGGGAGTAGTAAAAATATGTAAAAACTAGTGTAAGACATTGAATAAACATGAACACATAAATTGAAATTCGCTGGGTATCAATTCCAACTATTTATTTCTACAATTCGGTGAGAGCTGCAACTGGGAGCAGGCACCATTCGTAGCACCAGCTGCGGGGGAATCGCCATTAGCTCATCAACGGCTCACCACGGCTCGTGGAATGAAGCGCTGCGTTTGAAAAATGAGATCTGGATGGTGGTTTCAACCCCCAAAAACATCATTTATTGGGATTATATGATTCAATTATATCACGGATCTATCACGGATAGTAAGATGGAATTATATCATTTTTGTTCAATCTATTGCAGCTTACTCAGGTTCAATTCTTATTTATTCCATCTTACTCAGCTTCAATTCTTCTTGATATTCACATATCCCATGATGTATGGAAAGTTAGAGATCAGAAAAGAACACTTCGATTATGGACGGCGGTATGTTCAGTATGGTCGAGTGATCAGTGCTTGCTGCATCCAGACTTCTTGGAAATTGCCAATGCTACAAAGGTTGATCTGAATGTCGCTGCCCACTGAGTTGCAAAACTGCCATCTTCTTATATATATATATCATTATATATCTATGGAAACGACATTGGTGATATTACAAATTGCTGACACTGTCAACCTTTGGTTCACACCATGTTCCGCAACATGTGTTCAGCCCTTGTCAGCCAACTTGAGCCACCAGTAGGCAGTCGTCAAATGGTTTGTTGACACAGATATGGACAAAAATTGGGTGACCCCAAATTTGATTTGATGGCTTGTCATCATTTTGCACATTCAATTGGCAATTTTGGATCATTTCCCAATTTTTGAGAAAGGTTTGGATTGACACCTGCGTTTTTTTTTGTCACCTGTCTGGGCATTTACTCTTGCTTCACGCCAAGCCTGGCCAAACATGGCTAGCCACGGCTAGCTGCGACACTCATGGGATTTCCCCTTGCCATGGTTGACTGGCATGTTTGCGAAATGAACGCCCTCCAATATCGGTGGTTTCCTTGCAACAGATCCTCAACATGCTGTGAACGATTTTGGGTTTCTGGTTGCCCCTTTGGAAAAGATGGAGAACATGGATGAAATGAACACCATTCGAACCAAGATATCCCACACGAAAGGTACCTTGTGGATCCTTGTGGCACAACACACGATACACATTTGGAGCAAACCCTTGCCAAGAGAATCACATCGAGAATCAGTTTGTGCTTCATCATCATATTGTTCTGGTTTGTCACTTGAACAACAACTTCTTGGCTTCACAACCTTTACATACCTTATGGAATGTTCATGAATGTTCAAAGTCCTGTAAATAAACTCCAATGATTTTCCCGTGATTCTCCGGTTCTTAAAATATAATCTCAGATTGTTTTCTTTCCTTCTCTCGTGAAGTTTCTTCTCAAGATGGGACAGATTCTGAGATTTCACTCAGACTGGAATGTCTACCCCGCAGTAATCAAACATGGCATGGAAAAAATCGTTAGATATCATTTTCCCATCATTTTCCCACGATTTTCCCATCATTTTCCTCCAGTTCTTGGTTTTGTCCATGGTTTTTCCCCAGATTTCCCGCGAAAAGACACGGGCCCCCGGGATCCCCCGGGATCCCCCGGGATCCCCCAGGCGCCTGCGCAAGGGGTCCGACACCAAGCGCTGTGTTTTGGGATGATCCAAGTCCAAGACCTGGGCATGGCATGGCTACTTGGATATAGTTCATATATAGAAATGATATAGAAATGATATAGAAATGATATAGAAATTAATATGAAATTAATATGAAATTAATATGAAATTATAGATTATATATAGATTATAATATATATATATAATTATTTAGTTTTTGGACTATAGATATCTATAGATCATCATAGATTATAGATGATTAGAAACTCACCAACTGGAATGTCAATTGCGATTTATGACTGGGAGTAGAGATCATGAAACCCATCTGTTAGCATAGTTATTACGCACTAATTAACTAGGATGTGTGGCAAGTTATGTTTTGACTGGATTTTACCATCCGAAATTTCGATTTAACCATTGCCAATCTTAGAGACCCTGCAAAAAAAAATATTTGCTGGTTAGTAGATATTCCATGATATTCCCATTAATACCAAAAGACTAAAGGATTATATAAAGTATCCATGTTAGATTTACCTAGTAACCATCAATACTAACGTGATGCGGCGGAAAACATGTTTGCAAATTCCTCCGTCATTTTCATAGACTGCATTCCACCGTTGGAGGATGTGGGATACATGGCTACCCTCCAGTAAACTAACATAGCCATGGTATAGATGGCCCATAGAAATAGATGGTTTACCTATTAAAAATGGTGATTTCCCATGGCTATGTTAGTCATAACCAGAGGCTAGTGTTTGGAGGATGTGATTTCTCGCCATGGTGAGAATAAGAAGGACGACGAGCTTCAGCAAATACATAATCGCCACTGTGTGATTGTATAATCTTTCGCATGTCATAACTCGGAAGCTGGGTGTGCGTGTTGAAAAAACACGTAGGTATATTACTATTATGTTCCTATTGCTATTATCATTACTACTATTATTGCTATTATTGTTACTATTATTGTTACTACTATTATTACAATTCTTCTTAATTACTATTATTTTTGTTATAAATTATATATACACAGACGTACATCCAGCAAACAATAGCGAGGGCACTGGTGAGATGTTAAGAGGAATGGGTGCCATCTCACCAAGTAGAAGTTCAGTCATGTCTGGGGTCATGTTTGTGCCAACGTTGGGAGGAAACGTCAGCGTTCAAAACCATGGATATACGTTATAAGTTTTGTATATATATATATATATTGACACATATTTGTCATATGCATAAATGTATGTATTCTGTATCACATATTATGAATTATTATTATGTGCATATAAAAACATCTATACGTCTTTATTGATAACGGCTGAAAACCGAAGACCTACAGCTGTGACAAAAACTCCCCCGCTTCACCATCCCCAACTGTTCACAGCCCATGGTTCACAGCACCTGTATGGCATCCCTGGCGGCTTCTTTCAGCAGTTTCCTGTGGCCGACGGACGGGTCAACCACCCCCCCCATTTTTTTTTCTACGGAGTAAGAATCCAGGCAAACGTCGCAGCGATTTTTTTGATAGCAAATCCTTGTGGTGAATATGACAGCCCATTTTTGGGAAGATGATGGAATATTTACTAAGCAATCATTATTTCATGGGATGGTAACTTTGGTGGGATTTTTAATGTCTCAATGCACATGTCTCCAATTCTTCGCGACTCACAACGGGTAGACGGACAGGTTCCATCGCCCCCCTGATCCACTTGATCTGAGCCTTGGAATCTCGAGGGACCTTGGGACGCGAGGTCAAGAAATCCATTGTACTATTCCACTTCCGTTATTTTCCAGTTGTTGGAGATACCGGAAAACAAACCTGTTGCAACCCCATAAACTCATAACCGTGGTTTTTCCATGTTTTTCTTTAGCACAAAGAGTTGTAGATTTGTCTTAGCCCCAGTGTGAGAAACCATGATCTGTGAGAACATCCCTTTGCCGCCAGCAAGAATTTCAACTGTCTGTTTCATTCCCATGCATTGGACACATCAAACTGTTTGGGTCCCACATACTTCAAGTAACTCTTGATCGCTTCATCAAAAACCCAAAGCTGGATTTTTGTCGCAACCCCAGACAAGACATGAGAAGTCATTCACCACTTTTTTTGGCCCATTATATGTTCCCATGATTTCTTCCCATCACATATTCCCATTAATCATTATATGAATAATCCCGTTAAATATATGTACGTGTATATATATATATATATATATATCAATTCTATATTCCCATTATATAATGATAACAGTTCCCATGAGATATTCCCATCAAATATTCCCTGTATATATATATTACTGTATACGTATATAAACATTCCCATTACAATGATAATAAATATGGGGCCATGTCGGTCTGTTTGAAAATATTGTAGCCCTAAATCCAGTGGTTAATGATCATTTCCATATTAAATGGCCAAAAAGATGGTATAATTATCCTATTTTCAGTCACATTATGTATATATATATAATTATACATCTCTCTCTCTCTCTCTTTTTCAATGTCCATATCAAATCTTCCCATTAACATGATGATATGTTTCATATTCCAATGATATGACGGTTTGTCAAAATGTCTTTGTCTGGTTTGGTTGATAAATCGTAAGTCCATGCGTGCGGCTTCATATTATATATATACACACCCTCTGGTAAACTAACGTAGCTATGGAAAATCACCATTATTAATGGGTAAATGCACTATAAATGGCAATTTTCAATAGTTATGTTAGTTTACCAGAGGGTATATAATATGGATATGGGACAATATAAAATATCCTGTATGTAATTTAATATATATATATATCTTCCCATTCTCATGGTCCATAATGGCACAATGGTCCTGGATTCCTATGGTTTCGGCCATAGCCCGAGCCAGTTGGGGGCTCCAGCTCCATCCGTTTCGCAGCTTCCTGGATAACCTTCACAGCCCCCGTGGCGTCCCAAGCCTGGCGTTGTCAGCTTCACCCACAAGTTTTCGAGTTGTTGAAATCATATGTCTATCAAATGCTAGATATAGTATATAGAGAATATCTAAGATCATCCTCATCATCATCATCATCACCATCACCATCACCATCATCATCATCATCATCATCATCATCGTCATCGTCATCGTCATCGTCATCGTCATCGTCATCCTCATCGTCATCGTCATCGTCATTGTCATCATATATGTATGTACGGATGGATGGATGGATGGATGGATGGACGGACGGATGGATGGATGGGTTTTGGATGGATGCATGCATGCATGAATGTATATCATAATCTTGTTACAATAGCACTATACTCCCAGTGTCTCATAGGTACCTTCATAGTCACCAACTGGGGATTTCGCAACCATCCACAGTATGTTATCATATGTTATCATCAAATATAATTACCATATCTAAGATATATACATAATTATATATATATGCATCATATGTTACAATGTTTATCCTCTTGATAGTGAGTATCCAAGATCATTGTGATTCAGAAGATCTCATAGAAAGCAGGAGCCGCCCTTCTGTATCTGACCCCCCTGATCTTGAAGGGCCAATTTGAACAGCACCCAAAATCGAGCGGAGCCTCCCCTGTGTGTTGCTTAGTTGTTGATGTGAGGGCCCAAAAACCCTGTCAAACAGCAGGTATCGTTGATGTGACCTCACCCATTTTAACTTCTCTTAGCTGCTCTAAGCCCTCAAGAGCATCACCAAAAGACAACTTGAGAGCTGATATGAGCGAGTTATGAGTTGAGTCCGTGCCTCTCGTGTGTTAAGAGCACTCAAGAGGGATTAGGAGCCACTATGAAGGGTTTTAGAGGCACTATAAAGGATTCTGAGGCCTTTATGGGCTCTTTAGAGTAGTTATTTGACTTACCTGCTCCCACCCCCAGATAAGGGTCACACCATAGGAAATAGCAACTGCTTTCTGGCTGAAGATCTAATGATAAGATCATCCCAGGTGAATCATCAACACTTTGCCATGGATCATTCCGTTTTTAATGGGTAGTTTCATCGAACTAAATGGGCCATAGCTTCCTCAGCAAAACGTGAAATTACCACAAGGATCCACACGGTATCTTCACTTCACATATCTTCAAGTTATTCTAAAAAAACGTCTCTGCCTTGAAACTCACCAAAATCAGCATCCAATGTCCAGAATCCATCAAACGCTCTGGTCAATTTCCTCACGAAAATCAGGAAGGCACCCCCTCCCTGCCTCTCGACAAGTTGCTGCCCTCGTTGCCAGGGACCGAGCTTCAGCCTGCCGGCTCCATGGGGTGCTGGGGGAGCTACATCTTGAAGGCCATCAAAACTCTGGTCAGCAATACTGAAGATCAGGCACCCATGATTGAGGTTGGGCACCCCCTATTTTCGTGTACGAATCTCATGCAATTTGTGGATCTGATAACGGTCAGTGCCTCCCATAGTTGGACAGCTCCCCCAAAATAGGATGGTATATAAGCTAAATACAAGTAAAACATGCAAGGCCATCTATGGAATCTATGGTTCTTTGATGTTCTTTGGGCCTTAACTCTTGACCACACACCATAGGGATTGGTTAGATATTTTATTAATCTATCTTTGTCTGATATGCTGTTGACATGTGCCCCCAGTTTTTATGGTTAAATGTGGTTAAGACAGATCAAAACATGTTAAACCCCCATTTGGAGCCAAGGCCCCATCCTCCAGGCGCACCTGGAGCCCTGAAGTCTCCGAGGCTTTCTTTGAGCTCGGTTTCCTGACCATCGACTGCTGGACGATCCAAATGATCCAAAACCGCTGATTCCGGAGGATTCTGATCATACCTCCACATGGTGAAAATTGCAAAATTTGCAAACTTTAGGGCAACCACTTTTGACATTTGACCTTTACAATTTGGGCATGTGTCAGAATTCGACACCCCAAACGCTGCATGGTTCAACAAGTGCTGATCCTTTGCAACAATGTCAGTTTTCGGAAATCATCCCCATGCGGCAGCCACGTCTTGTGCCTTCGGGACCGCGCAACTTTGGCACGCGTCCTTCTTGCTTGGACCTGCGGGAGATTGGGATGGCTATAAACCTGTGGGTCTGCAACAATGGGAAGTAACGGATTAATGACTAATGGCCTACCTTTAGTGTGAAAATGATGAAACCACCCATTTTGGGCCAATCGAAGCAAAGTTGTTTTTGATGTTTTTGATCTATTCTCGGGGAAGGATAGCATCCTAGCATCATCGCGGATGCTTTTCTGGCAGGCTCTGTTCCATGGCACCTCCTGACAAATGCGTCTGGCCGCTTTGGTCGCTGCTCGTATGATGTGCTTCGGAGAAGCACCCTGCACTCAAACCCAGCAGGATCACCGAACTGGCTGTCTGGGGTGGTGGTGAAATCCTCATTGAAAGTTGGGGCCAAGCCATGTTTTTTTGTTGTTGGAACGGAGATTTGGAATTGGACCCTGAGAACACTCTACAGAGTATACACCCCAAATCCTTCTGGGCCTAGGTATACACTACTATGCAACTTACCTATCCAGGGGGGCCCTTCCTGTATGGCCCAGATTTCCATCTTTGGTGACTAGAGGAATCTGTGTTCTGAGTCTCATCAACATTCCAACATTCCAACTGAGCCTCTCGGCTTGCCCCTTTCCTCTGACACTGGATGGCTGCGCCTATCGCCTTTTTCTAGATATCACCATGGAAACAACTTTCAAATGCGTTCTATCCATTCTTGGCAGGAATGGTTTTTGAAAAACATAGACTGATATAAACGCATAAGGATCTCAATGGCACCTCCCAAAACATAAGTCTTCTAAGATTCTACCCTCAAGGAACAAACCGTTCGCAAATGCTCCATGTATGGTAGATTTGCCTGCCGTTGAGGGTACATGTTGGTAAAGATTCTAGATACGGGAAGAATCTGGGATTTCCCCATTCCCTATTCTTGAAAACCACGTCCACATGAGCAATGAAAAAGAAGCATACTAGTTGGTCAAGAGGTATAACGATGCGTTGTCATCATCCCCAAGAAATAAATGTAAATTACAATCCCCAAACCCATCAACCATATCAACCGTCATGTATCAGGTATATTTCCTATCTTTGATAGTTTCTTTAACATACATAAAACCCCTTAAACGGATGGTCAATAAGTTCAATCAAACCCCTGGTTTGTTTTAAACCTCTACAGCTGTTAAGTCCTACGAAATCCTATGAACTCATATTAAGTATCCCATTAACATCCCAGAAACATATCCCAAAAACATATCCTATCAAAACATAAACTATCTCATCTGGTTGGTGGTTTGGACCCTTCTGAAAAATATTAGTCAGTTGGGATGATTATTCCCAATATATATATATGGAAAAATATAAAATGTTCCAAACCACCAGTCAGTCATTCTGGACTCACATATCCCACCTCCCGGCCATGACCTTCACCAGCCCCCTCTCTGCTGCTCGTCTTGCAGCTGCCATGGCACGCCAAGTGCTTTGACGGCTCGCGGGGCGAACCGCCTTGGTGTCTGATCGCATGAGTTGGAGCTGCTCCAAGGCAGGGCCTAAGGCTCTTCCAAAAATTCGTTCCGTTAACTAGGAAAAACCAATAAATGGAACAATATGAACAATGCGAAATGAACAAGGGGAAATTATCCATTTGAAAATTATCCACTAGAATTAAAGTCAAACAAGTTACTATGTAGATAAAACGTGGGATAGATAGAATCCCTTCGCCCGAATATTGTATGACACCCATATGAGACCTCAAATCATGAGTAGATCCAATATTGAAACAGCGGTTTCCGTTTGTTTTGGTGTCTTTTGGCAACCCTCTGAAACCTCCAAGTGGTTCATCGGTCACTGATGAAACATCAAGGGGGTCATCTCCAGCAAATCCAAGATCTTCCAGGCCTTTGAGAACTGGGAGTTTCCCACCATTTGGAATGTCATTCTAAAGGTCAGGCAGGCGCTTGGGAAATTCCAACATTTTGTTATATGACAGGTGTGAGCATGTTGTGATTCTCACCTGCCAACCATTCATACTCATTCACAGTTATGTTAGCCCAACGAGAAAGACAAACTATCACTATTTGCGAAGGATTTTACTGTTAAGATCTTTTTGGGGATCGCGAAAAACCCGATGTTACCATACTGCAAACAAGAATCTCTACTGAGCATCACCAGTGCTCCTTGAATGCGAAATGCGCCCAGTGGCCCGGCAGTGTGGTGAAAAATGGACTTTGAACAGATTGCCAAAATCTTCCTACTTGCATATTTTTTTGGGGTGGGGAAATCGGCTATGATATTTGCTTGATGTTTTTGATGGCATTTCCAACCGGGTCCAAAACTTATACAATGGGGACTGAAACCAAACTTGACTATATTGGCTGATGTACATCTTCTGATGTTTCCACAATCTGCGACTCTGAGCTGAGGGGTGATTAAGTGTGTGTGTGTGCATGTGTGTAGTTGATGTTTTTGTTGGCGTTGATCAAGGGCTATGGTATTGTTGATGCTATCTGTCAGAACGTCAGAACTCTCCTTGAGTAAGAAATGACTGTGGCAACGCGCCTAAAATGACAAGAGGCATCCGGTGAACGGTTTAAACCTCCAAAGGCAAACTCCAAGCACTTTGCTCAAGCAATGAATGATGCAAGTGAAGGGTTGAGTGCTCACATTACGGGGGTGAAATTCCAATGCGCATGTTTGCACATTTTGTCAACCCTTAGCTCAAAGACCCCTCTACAATGTCACAAAATAACAGAGATGTCATCCTATTTAAATTTAAACATGCTTTTACTATTTTACAATCGTATTGATGTGCCATCGGGAATGATGCTTTGCAGATTTTGTACATGTGGAACCAGCGGCAACATCTTAATAAAATATGGCATCGATCCCACAGGTGCCAACTTGTCAGGCATGTCACAGACCCCTTGCTTGGCGAGTGTCAGCATATATATATAATTTTACATGGACATGTGACACATCTATACAAACAAATGTATGCAAGTACTGCAATGTAATGCAATGCGATGTAGTGTATGTGTTAAGTCTACATTATATAATATATAAACATCTACAACGTGTCTACATATAATATGTATATATGATATGTATACAAGGTGTGTATATAATATATGAATGTATATGGAATATGTGTGTATATATATAATATGCCTCCAAAAAATGTGTTAGATATATAATATCTATACATATGGTATGTCCATATAATATGTATACAGTATACAATATATGACATGAAAACACAGTATTATATGAACATATGTGTGTATTGTGTAATTTAATTATATAATTGATTAATCTAACTATATATATATATATATTAATTATACACTGAAATCATTCCTACTGTTCTATTATAAAAGTGGCAAGACTTCTTGCTGTTCAGCTTGGGTGGCAGACTTTTTTTTCCGCCACCATTTTCACGGCAAACCTTGCTATGGTTGATGGCGACTCGGGTCCAGAGGATCCCACACTGGAAACTGGTTGGCTGCGATGATTTTTGGTCTGGAAAACAGGACACCCCCGAAATTTCATGGTTACCCTCTGGTAATTTAACATAGCTATGGAAAATCACCATTTTTAATGGGTAGATCCACTATAAATGGCAATTTTCAATAGCTATGTTAGTTTACCAGAGGGTAATCATCATTTGCCCCAGTAAGATGGCCATCCAGGGTTTAATACACCCGATTTTCAGAGCCAAATTGCTGACTGATGCTATTGATTGGGCTATTAAGAGGTCCCGAAGGTTAGCAATGTGATAAAGCCAATGAAGGTGAGTGGCAGCAAACTTGTCGTCCGCAAATGTGCTCCAAGAAACGTGGGTTGCAGTGAGACCCTCTGCGCACAATAACTGGATCATTTGGCATGCTGAGCCACAGGGCAAGAGCCAGGCAAATGGTGCGTGTCAAATCAGATAGGACTTCATTGGTATTAGAGCATTTTTGCAACATGTCAAGCAGATGTCAACAAGTCAAATCCCTGCAAATATGATGAACATATCAAAGGGCTAGTACATATTGAAAGGATGTTGACCTTTCTCTGAGGATTATAGGACCATCCCAGTGGGTATGGTCCTGACTACTTCCATGTGGGACAGCCACTACCGACCCCTGTCCTCACTGCGAGATGCATCTTGGTCTTTAGTGTACTTATTATATATTAATATAACTTCGCATACTTTTGGGAGCAACATCTAGACCAAACAGGTATATCTCCCGATTTAAGCAAATCCAAGGACGGTCCGGGTTAGCCGGCTGCTCTTACTACATCTAAGTGACGGTGACATCTCTTCATTTTCTTCACACTTTGACTTTTGCCTTGCTCTGCCTCTTCCTCCGCCGGCAAAAATGCACTCAGCGAAGCAACTGTCTAGGGTCATCTCCCCTATTGCGACAGCACCCGCATCGGACAAATGCATTCGAGGCTCCAGAAAGCTTCGAAGAATTACAGGGATGAACACATTCATGATGGTCACAGCATCAAATGGCAGTGTGTCAAAACCGTGTACCCCTGGTGAACATCAAAATAGCTGGTAAATGGATGTTCATCCCACTAAAAATGGTATCTATAGGTATTGACCCATACCCAAATCTGGCCCTGCTCTTTCATACTCTCGGAGGCCAGTGAGATGACAGAGACAGTTTGTTGGAAGATGTATCAGATCCATCGACCTAGGAAGACTGATTTCGCCCATCCAGGGAAGCCTATCCTGAAGTCTGCTGAGTGTGCAACGCAGAGCTTAGACCTATTTGAGATCTCAAGTTGGGCATACCGCGTGCCGCAAACATCCCCAAATCATCTGCTGTTGGGTTTTCACGTATAATATATATGTATATATATATATATATATGTATATATATATATATATAATATATATGTATATATTATAAAGCCATCTTCTAAACAAAAAAAAAATCAAAATCAACGTCAACAGGATCTTTCTGGAGCCAACATCCGACTGTTTGCCAAACGCAGCGGCAGCGGCACACTTTTGGCGCTGAGCCACCTCGCGGCATCCCTTGAGCCCAGCCGAGTCGCGAGTTTGTCTCGGTTTCGTGGGGAAAACAGCAAGCCATGTCTGGGGAATCCCCCACAAAGGTGGTGCAAATAACTCCAATTTCACTATTGTTTTTGTTGGTGATATATAGGTGATATATAGGTGATATATGTGTGATATATAGGTGATATATAGGTGATATATATGTGATATATCTATAGTATTCATGGGGTTTATGAAGCAATTTATAACGTTTGGGCACCACCTTGGATGGAACATGAACATCCCTGGGCTTTTTGAATCGAGGCTAGGTAGATCAAAGACCCACGTATACTTCGTCGAAAAGAACACATGGTTGGGTTTTTCTGTCCCTTTTTGATCCTCAACTGGGGATTTTTGGAACATCAAAACAAGTTTCTGTTGGAGGTTCTATCCCTTTTTTCGTTCGGTGATGTGACAGATTAGGACATTTACCAAGCCCTAACATTGCTGCAAACATAGTGCAAGGATACAAAACATAAACCTCAAGGTCATTACTGAGGTCATTCATTCATCACCTTTCTTTGGAGACAAACTCCAGCGTTGAGATTGTATGTCCAGGAATAAAAAACACATATGTCACGCGCCTTTTTGGTCATTCGACGATAGCAGCTGTCAGGCACCTCAAGGGGATGAACTCGGAACTGTGAAGAAAAGGTCCATCCTGACATCATCTGACATGGGGATGGGTCAAAACCTTGTACCCCTGGTGAACATCAAAATAGCTGGTAAATGGATGTTCATCCCACTAAAAATGTATCTATAGGTATTGACCCATACCCACATCATCTGACATCCTGAAACCTGAGAAACCTGAGACTTGAGGCCTGTGGCCTGACCTGTGACCTGAGGAATCCAAATGGTGATTCACTATGGGAAACCTTCGGAACTGTAGATTGCCCCCGCCTGAAAAATGCAAGGACGACATTGCCACCTGGGGACAATAGGCTCGGCCCCACAAACAGTTTCCCCACACTTTGGAAACCAAATCTTGGAGTCCAACAAAAACGCAACATCTTTCAATCTGTTCTTCTCATTTTCTAAGCAAAAAACCATGAACATCTCCAACCGATTGGTGAATGGTGGTGATCTCAACTCAAAGTTTAGTGGTTGGAGACCATCGTGGGGATGGAAACTATCTAAAAACCACCCACCAATAGCAGCTATCAGTTGGGTCAACTGCCATAACTGCCATACTTCTCAGCCAAGTTCAAACTTCTTCCACTGGTTTGTTCTCAAGTCCCGGATATCCCCAAATAATATGATTGAACGTATCAGTATAGATCAGTTGTATTCAGTTAACTATACTAGATTATAACACAATCATATAGCAAACTAACCATATAGTTAGTTGACCCATCGTATCTTACATGGTCTTTATAACTACATATATGTTAACAGTATAACTTATTTGCCACTAATATAGGAGCTAACTATGGTTTAAGTAACACATTTACTACTATAGCAATGTATCTTACATAGTAGAACTGTGAAATTTATTTAAGTAGAACTGTCAAACATAGTTAAACTCTTAAATTACTATAGTATACTATAGTTCTATACTAACATATAGTACTGTGAATTTAGTGAAGTCCATAGTGGTCATAGTGGTGGACCCCCACTTGGCCGGCTCACCTGGACCAGGTAGAGCGGCAAGGCCTGAAAGTCCTTGAAGACGCAAAAGACGCGGGGCCTGTGCTTCGGTTGGGGTTGAACCAACCTTTGAACAGTTGCTGAAAAATCCGGATTGGTGAACTTTTGAAACCTTTCTTGAAATTGGGATTCTTTGGGACATTTGATTGGGATGAAGTTCTTTGCAGAGGATCACCGACAGGAATCCAACTCCCCAGGTATAGCTTGCTGTAAAGGAGTCGAGTCATCTGGGGTAATCTGGGCTATGTCCATTTTGAATCATGTTGAAACCATTTGATCATGCGAACTTCTCATTTTAGATCATTTCGTAACCTTTTTTTTCTCAGCTTTGAAACGTTACAACCGCGCCTTTTCACATCATTGCAGGTGCTGTCGAAGCGAAAGCCACCCGAAGAGTCTGGGGGTTCAAGCAAGCCCTCCTGGCGGAAAACTTCTGGTGGGATCACTGCACAACAGAAATTGAGAAGACAGGGCCACAGGATGAAACAGGATGCCACAAGATGCCACAGGGGTATTCGAAACCTGGTGCCTTTTTTTGGAGATTCTGAATTCTAAACAATGGTTTGTACTTCGTAGGTGCTGAAATGTGGTCAAACAGTCAAGCAATCTCTTGTAGCCGCCACATATATGGATAGTCATGGATGCAAATATTATCAAATACGGAGTCACCATGGTGTGCCTCTATTCTCGCCTGTAGACTATCAACATCTCTTCATGTTGGTGAGATCTACTGCACCTTCAATGCTTCCATCAATATATGAGAGAGAACTGAACAACGTATTGGGCATGCAGTACTTAGCAATACCCAGCATGAATCCCACTTGGGTGCTTTTTTTAGTGTAGAGCTCTCAGATTCAGTGCGTTAAATCTAGAGATTTCCACCATGACACCGGCAATGTCGAGCGCAGAGCGCCTTCCCGCGAGTGTGCTTCCCTGGCCTAGGAGGTTTGGCCCGCCATGATCGAACTGATTTGTCTGAGAATTTTGGGGAAAACCAGGTGGTTTTGGATAATTTTGGATGATTTTGGGGTATACCTAATTTTCGGATAAACCCATTTTGGAATTTTGGAATACAAACAGGTTACAAACACCCCTGGCCCATCCGTTGAACATACTGGGGAGATGTTAAGGAGCAGATTTGTGCTTACTTTCTGTTCTCAAGAAGAGAAAGGACATGAATGCTTCGGAACTTCAACCAAGATGTCCTAGATTTTATGGTACCCTCCGGTAATCAAACGCGGCTGGCTGGAAAATCCTCTCTAAATGGAGGCTTTAATGGGAAAATCATTTTGTAAATGAGGGATTTCCAATTGCTACATTTGATTACCGGAGGACACTTCATGAGTTTGTTTTTCAACCCAAAGCATATGTTGCTTGGAAGCTGCCAAAGTCTTTGCAAGTGCCAAACCAACACGACGGTTGACGCCAGAGGCAAAGAAACATTCCAAGAGCATCACTGAGGCCTTTGAAGTACCGGCAATCCAACTGGCACGACGGGTCACACCCATGTTTAGTCTACAAGGTGTTCCCGCCCCACTGGGTCACCCAAACAAGACTCCAGCCAGCAGCATGGCACGAGTCCGTTGGGTCTTGCCGGCAAAGCGAAGGGCGTAGCCCTGCACGTTGGAATCACTGACTTTGACCGTTTCCAGTACAGTGACTCAGCGGTAAACCCAATATCATGAACCATATAATTATAGAATTATATATATATATTCATTATTTGATGATTTCCGGAGGTGTTCTGGGGCTTAGAAACCTGCAGGTTTTGCTATTGCAATTACAGTATTTTCTGTCTGAACCACCCAAGTTTTGGCTCTCGATGGGTCTCCGTTTGTTTGAAAGAAATATGGCTAAACAAAACTCAACGGAGCGATCAAACGGAGGTAGTTATAGGGATAGAATATGGGGATATTAGTCAGCGAGGCAGGAGAACACATGGACCAACAACAATCCTCTGGTTTTTGCTTGGATTAAGAATCACAAACACCTGAATTCATAGTATATATAATTATATATGAGCTCCCGTCGAAATCCTTTACATCTGAGTAGTTGCTATTGTTATGGTTATCGCTTTTGGGGGGTTTTGTGGAAATCAGCATATTCCAGATCCAACATGAAGCCAAAATCATCCAACATCCATTCCAAAACAGGCTCGGAAATCGATCGAGGAATTGTTTTGTTGGTTTCAGGTGCTTCGGCACAATGTTCCTTTCATTTTGCATTCATTTGCATGCATCTTTCTTCATGTTCCTTTCATGTGCATGCATCTTCCTTTGGTTTTGCATTCATTTCCTTTCATGTTCCTTTCATTTTCCTTCCTTTTCCTTTCATTTGTATTCATGTCCTTTCATTTTCCTTTCATTTCCTTTCATGTTCATTCCAATGTGCATGCATTTCCTTTCATCTTCCTTCCATCTGCATGCATGCTCCTTTCATTTTGCATTATTTTCCTTTCATTTCCTTCATGTCCTTTCATTTCCTTTCTAAAGTTATGGAACTCGCTCGTCTATGGCTTGGCCAGGGGACCAAGTGCAACAAATGGTTATCGCTAAGTTGTCGCTAAGGTTATCGCTAACTAACCCCTCCAACATATGACATTGTTCGAAGGAAATTTGCCACAAATCGACAGACAGAGAGAGAGAGAGAGAGAGAGAGAAAGAGAAAGAGTAAGAGAAAGAGCAAGAGAAAGAGAGCGAGAGGGCACCACAGGTTCAATTTCCATCAATTTCCCTCATCGGTTTTGCCCGTTCTGTGAATGTGCACAACAAACAGTATTTGCTTGGTTTACGCCAAGTTTAATGGACTGTCGTGTATGGTCCCTGGTTATCGCTTTTGGGGGGCTCTATCGCTTTACAGTGTTTCGTGCACATCTCTGACAGGAAAAAAAATCTGCAATACTAAAGTGGTCTAAAACCATTTTGACCGTGACTCATACAATGTGGGGCCCCCCAGTTATAAATTGGTTTATAAACCCCAGTAACTATAGTTATAAGTACCATAAACCATAGTTATTGGAGTTATAAACCAACTTGGCTATCTAGGGGGCCCCACTTTGTAGATATGCTGATTTGTGCGTATTGGACCATACTGGTTCAATACAATGGAGTCTCAGTGACAGTGATTCCATCAATACTTGGGATACGTTGGACCAGCGGATCAGGATCAGCACGACACCCTAAAAAACCCCCAGCCGCGGCACCGGATCTTCTGCGAAGTAGACGCCACGACCCAATTTCGAACCATGCCTTCGCATTGGCAGTGAGGATTTAATATATACATGTAATGCGTATATTATATATATATATTTAATTCAGATGCTCGATAATGCTGGCATATTTATCATTTTGGGGCTAAATCTTGGCACATATTCCATACATGGTTCATATATGGGTGTACGACCTGCTCTCTGCTACATTTTTGCTGAAACATCCCGTTCATGTAGTAATATCTGTTCAACCTTCAACTGATGCCAGCTGAGTGTTCTGTGCGAACTATGGCCGCCCAGATTCAAGTGCACATCCTGAAGCATATTGAACAGTTCGGCCAATGTGGATTCCATTGTGGATAGTTAAACCCAATCCCCACCATCATTTCAGTGACGTTGCAGTGAGGTATGAACAAAATCACCCAGGCTTTATCGGCACTGGACATCACTGGACCCCGTCTTTTGGTGCGCCTGGCATTGAATGCGTAAGCACGATTGAAGCCGTGCCGCCTTGTTGTCTGAAAATGGGAGATGAACCCTCAGTTCTGACCAAGTTTTCATTGGGAAAATGAGGAAAATTATGATCAACCATCTAAAGTACATGGGGTAGCCCATTTCCAGACAAACCCAAATCCTTTGAACCAGGCAAAGGCATAGTTGAGGCAGCGCCGCTGATGTATGTCTTGCGATATCTCTCCAAACGAAAATTTGCCCTTTCGGCTCCATCCTTCCGACTTGGATCCCTGAAAAGGATGTAAACATTGTAAACACTTGACAGAAGCGGCTAAGCCTTGTAACACCAGGCTGGATCAGGCTGGATATTGAGATCTAACTGATCTAACCATATCTAACCTAACCATCCATCATCTGTCACCAGGCTGGATATCTGTTGGATATCGATGATCTAACCGTCCCCACCCATCCATCATCGTCCCGACAACGGCACACGATGTTAGGCACACATTCCCAAGAGGTGCCATGCCACAAGAGCCTTTCCTCGGACCAACGTGGGGAAGCAAAAGCCCCTGGGGTGAGGTAGGGATGTTATGAGGGTCTGAATTTGTATATATAAACATATATATTTATATAATTATATATATATATATATATACATACATATTATCTCAAGAATTTCTATCTGCAATAAAAGGTGCAAGAATCATATCCATGCATTGTTTGAAAGCATCCCAGTTGCCACCAAAACTAAGAATCACCTGGTTGATCACCAGGCCAGGAGCATGGTTTGGGCCATGCGAACTTGGTCACGACTACTTGGCAAGAAAAAAAAACAGAGATGAGTTCCTTCAGCAAAATGGCAAAATGATCTGATTTGTAACGATTTTGTATTACCCAGATGCTCCATGTATGGTATATTTACCTACATTTGGGTGATTTTTTAGGGCAAATGTTGGTAAATATTCCATACATGGAGCATCTGGGTTATAACCCACTGAGCGAACCTAGCGATTTTCTCTGCATCTCCTTATGGTCCAGGCCTTTGTCATCATCATCTCGAAACAACGTCGCTGTTGATCCAGTGCCCTTTGCTACCTGAACTGCCTATGATTGAGGAGTAGCTGCAATATATATATATATATATGTATATTATATATATATATATTGGATTGTCCCCCCTTACACTAACAGTCACCAGAATCCAGTGTATATATATAATATGGATTTCATACAGAAAGGAGTCCCTCCTCATCTCATGAATCGGCTTGGTGATTCCAAGTGAGTACCTGAAACAAACATACCAGCAACCAACACACATCACATAAACATATCTAAGGATAAAATCTACCAACTAGACAAATATCATATATACTATAAATATGCAAGATGTCCTTCCTTAAACCATTTGAAGATGTGAAACAAATATAAACAAATTCTCCATCCCAACTGATCTCAACCCCTCAACTCCGAGCCCCCGCGCTGGCCCTAAAGTCTCCCGCGCCGCACCGTAGGCCGCAGCCAAGGCGGAGCTCGTGGGCATAGCAATGCGGGCCACGAAGCCTAGGGTACACTGGGAGGATCAGAAAACCCAACGGATCATGAGAAAAAACAAGAGCAATTTATAAAATAGTTGTTATGTTGTTATAGTTATAGCAAATAAGTTACTAATAATTCAATTATATTCAATTACCTTCATTAGAGATTAATAGTATTTAATAGTTATGTTTTCAATGATAATAACTAGTATTGAGGAATCATAGTTATACATTATAATTAATTATATAATTACATAAGATCATCTCATCTGAGGATATCCGAAGTATATCTGGTTACCAAACCACAAGAGTCTACTGGATCACATTGAGGTATCACCAAATCGACCAAACATAAACCAAGTAACCAAGAAGTACAACAAAAATGTTTGGTGGTTTTAAGCCCGCTGAAAAATGTTGCTTTGGCTAACGAGGTGGTCGAGTGACACACACGGGTGCCACGTGCTCGAAGCTCATCCAGAGCCAACAGCAAGGCGGTATCCATGGAGGGTCCATCCTTGGGATCTGATTCTTCGAAAACTGCTGCGGTTTTTAGATGTTTTGGAACTCTGGGGTGAACTACGAGTGGCATTTTGCTGTGAAAATCTGCATCATATAAATTCTACCGCATTGGGGTATGAATTACAAAAAATGGACACTTTATCAGTTTATCCATTCATACCGTAGATGGACGAAATATTCAAACCCCTTCTATCCGGTACCACCCCCTCGCCCCCAAAGTTCAGTGTTAATGTAACCTGAAGTGCATTAGCCCCAATATGCCCCAATGGACGAAAAAATATCAAACCCCTAACATCACTCTTGGTAATACGCGCGCCGAAACATTGAGATTTGGGGGTGCGGGGTTCAACATAATGCGTGCTGCAGGGTTTGAATATTTTGTCCATCTACTGTATGTCCTGATACGTGATGAATTCATAATATTTGTCCAAACATGTTGACCATAGAACCAACCATTGTACAACCAATTATCAATTACTATGTTACAAATGTATACAATAAATGTATTCACATGCTGAACATCTAATGTACTTAGCAATACTGCTAATCCTTCGTTCGCAAATGGATCTGAGACAGCCATTGACAACCTGCCCCGGCCACCTGGAAGAACCTGGAGCCTTCATGATATTGATATCCTGGATCATCCCAGCAACTGGTTAATATTTATGTTCATAACTCAGTTATAATATGGAGGACCCACCTACTAACTGGTTATAACTCAGATATAGTGTTTAATATCCAAAAGATGATGTGGGATAGCCCTCCTACAGTAATCTATCTTTTGGAGGACTACTGCATCCCATCTTCTCGTCAAGATGCTCCAGGTTCGGTATCAAGATGTTCTTCGACCAGAAGTCCTCCGTGTTTCACAACGGCAGTTGCCACGCTGCTGACTTCAGAGCTCGAATGTTGAGCAACATCGGATATGCATGACGTCAATGTCAACATTAAAGCCAAATAAAGCCAATGAAGTTATATATATAATATATAATATATATATATATATTAATTTACTTTAAGGTCATCAAAATCTTAACAATCTGATCTGATCATCTGATCCAAATTTCACCAATTTCTCCAACCCATCCTGGTGTCCCAGGCAGCTGACCCCGTCCTTGTGCTAACAGCTCGGACAAGACCAAGGCACCGGAATCCAGACCGCGTGGCGCTACCTGGGATGCCTGGGATGGGGCCAAACATGTTGGTGAAAACCCACAGTGGAACAGCAACCCACATTGCAAATGTGTCTGATGTATGATGGTATAGTACATATATAATATATAATATATATATAATATATAATATACATATATATATGTATATATATATGTATGTATATATATATGTATTATATATGTATGCCATTATATATGTATGCCATTATATAATATATATATGCCTTGTCTCACTGGTCTTCTGGGTTGGCCATCAAAAGAACAACTATAATCTGTGAGAGTGTTCGCCAGATCATCTCGTGAACAGAATGTGTTGTGGCATGATGAACACAGGTAGGCATGCGCACAAATTCCAATCTTCTCAATTGTGGAGATATCACAGATATCCTCCAAGTCACAGGGCCAACCTTGTTTCTTCGATTGTACCAAGTGAATACGCCCTTCACTATATTTCGCAACCCTGAAACATGTTGAAGAATAAACAAAATCCTTCTTGGAGCCCACCTTTACTTCATATCCCTGTGATGTTTTTCCTGGGTCCAAACAGTGAGCCATCCTCATCCGCAGCACCTCCTTCATGGGTGATGGTGACGCCTGAACCTGGCTGTTTTCGGCTACAGAATGAGCATATAATCTGCATGAGAGTCAGGAGAGTAGCCTGAAAAACACCAAACATCCTCCACTTGCAAAAAGTATACAGTACCATGATACCTGTGGGTATGGACGTCCTTAGGGTTTTAGACATACCAAACACACCAATCTATCTTGGTGACCTTTCTAGTTCCAAAGACTCGTTTACGACCTGGTCATTTGGCCAAGCTCAGCAGATTTTGAGCTCAGCCAAGTCGTAAGTTGGTGGCGGCCATCTACGTGTGAGGTCTGGCCCCCAGCTGCTCAGCTGGATTCTACGAGGTCGGAGCTGCAAGCATGAATGGCTGTCGGGCAGGGGGTGTAGCTCCAGAAAAGGTGAAGTGACGACAAAAACCAAAGAAATTTTGAGACATTTGATATCATGTGATTGACAGTTTCTATACATGTGTGACATGCATGCTGGTAGAAATAGATCTGTTAATCTGTTTGTTTTTTTTTTGTGTGTTTTGACCATTTTCGTTCGACCGTCTGATTCACAGTTGTTCCACTGGTTGATGATGCAGTATGCTAAAACAACTTCGGAACAACTCCCAGCAGATCTGGTGCTGAAAGTCCGCGTGGAGGTCAGTGTGGAGCCACCATTTCGCCCGGTCACCGTCACGGATGTTGTCCGCCCAGGTGACCAGCTTCCATGCTCAGCACGGACGTGTCATTTTGAACACGTCGAACACATTAACGAAGCTGCAGTATCCGGCTCCAGATTCTCCTCAGGATTTTCCTTGTAGGAGATATACCTGCGCAGGAAACACGTGAGTTCAGGTCCTTGGAACAGTGGAATGTCTTCTGCACTTTCTGTGGCTAATTCTCGCCATAAGGGGTGACACAAATGCATACAAATATATACTGCATGCAGTCTCCACCCAAAAACTTCCAGTACATCCAATCCATTTTGAACAGAATTTACTGTGAAGCCAAATTGCTGTTTGCCGTAAGATCTGGGCACTATCGTATCAAGCGACTGATGGAGAAGCTGACAGGACTTGCTGAAAGCTGGCGTGGCCCAAGTGGACACATTCCAGCAATACTGTCAGTAAAACTTCAATGACGATCTGCTGCTTTCAAACCAATTGGGCGGATTTTGAGGAGTCTGTAGATTCAGGACCTTCCAAGAATATCCCGGTTTCAATCAATCATCATATCAATCATCCCAAATTCTACTAGAACCATCGAGGTTCAGTCCAAGTTCCTCCATCACCGTTGAAAGCGGTGCCACGCGGCCACGCGGTGCCTGGTTCTGGGATCCACTGTAAAGATGTACTTCATGGGTCGTTTTCGACCGTCGAAGCCCCACGCTGGCCAACGGAGTCCTGGCACGCCTCAGCTGAGCTGCGAATGTTGGGAGATATTTTTGGATATTCCCAGATGGTTTGGGAGATCCAGGGAATTCCAGGGATATTGCCAGATGGTGAGGTGTTGGCCAAAAGACGTACAGGTCAAATGTCTTTGTATTTGGAAGCGGCAAGCATGGTTGGACAAGTAGATTCACAACGGGTGAGGAGCATCATCCGATGTCCTCCGGGTCTTGATAATTGACCTGTTCCCATGTGTTCCACGGTCAACACTATGGGTATATCGATATATCGATATATATATGTATATATATATATATGGGATATGGTCGCCCATCCCATCATCAGGGACCTTCAGTATTTTGACCCAGAGAGTGATCCCTCATCCCATATACCTCCAGCAGAGGGTCTGAGCCATTCCAAGCCGGCAAAGGGTGCGGCATGTTCGTAAGGCAAAAAGACGTCCTTGCCATAGTTCTTGGGGTTCACCTGCTTCGCAGCACAAGGTTTCGGCGCTGGAAGCAGGACTGATTCCAGGGGGAGTGACCATAGTGGAAACAAAGAATGGTGGACATTTTTGATGTCACACAGCCTTCACCAAGCCTCATTCAACGGGAACATAGTCCTGGGATGTTCAACTGGATATGAGCTGGCAATTTGGAACAGATAACTGGGAGCATCCCACGCTTAAAGAGAACCCGCGTTTGAGTTTGACTACTCAAAGAGTTTGACATCAACACATCCAAGTGTTCTTTGGAATTGAGATCCTCGGTCACCTTGCAGTTTTGTATGCTTCTATCAAATAGAAAGAAACAACTCGGAAAGCTACTCACTTTGATTTGGGGTTTCATCTTTTTGGAATATTTGGACCGGAGTCAGAGTAGTCAACTATTTCATGGCCCATCTTGGTGGTCCCAGGGAATTGCTTTATGTTTTTGGAGAAGTCTCCCAGATATTTAGACACGCCCAAGAATTTCCAGAATGTTGAGGCAACGATATATCCGAATTTACTTTTCAGCTCAGTGAATCATTTAGTCATATGGCATTATACGGTATAGAAATGTATAGAACGTCTTGGGGGTTTCTTGAGGGGATCTCAAGTCACCATGGTTTCAATACCTGGTCCACCTGGGAGGCGATGTCAAAGAGGCTTCTTCTTAGCTTCATGAGACCTGCGGCTTGCGCCGCATTGCAGTGGCTGGGGGGTGACCAAGGGGATCCAAGGGGTAAGTGACCAATATTGGGGAATCAAATGTGGCTGACATTTTTTTCAAGATCTGGATTTAAGCCATCAATAGGTCATCGTGATTTACCAACCACATCCAACTGCCACATCCAAGCCATCCAAGCCATCCAAGCGGGATATGTCACCATCAAACAATGGTCCATGTCACCAAGATGCTCGTCCCGCGAAGACCTTTGGCCCAACACCTCACAGGGCCGATGTTTCGTGAGATACTCGTGATGAACGTGCATTTTGTTGTCTGAGGAGGGTAGTATGGGGACATGTTTCGTTCCTCATGGGCTGATGTCATGTGGGGTTGAGTGCAAATGACACCAGCCAAAAGTGACGGGTTGACATCCGGTTTCCGTGCTGTTCACATCCCAACAATGCAGAAACTAAACTAGATATGGAATCATTTGTGACACGATCAAGACATGGTAGATGTGGTATGGTCATAATGGGAACCCTCACAATGGGCATGTAAACCCTGGAATGATGAACATCCCCCGAAAACAGAGCAATTTACTCAAGCTTTGACCAGTACATTATGTTTATATATGTATCATACAATAAATATTTGGGTAGATGATCGATTTGGTCACATTCATCCTGCTTTTTTTGGGGGCCTGTTCCCTACCCACACCAGAACCCACGCCTGACAGCCCACACAGTGTCAAAGGCACCCATGAAGCCGCGGCTGCAACCTGCGGCCATAAGGATGATCATGGCTCCGAAAAAGATGTTTTTTTCTCTTAGGACGGTGTGAAGGTGTCACCAAGTCCTTTTATGTGTATATATATATTATATTATTAATGATACATAACATATATATTATATATATTATATATACATACCACATGAAGTTCATAAACACATATGATGTCAAATCCCTAACAATCATTAAAGACAGATGCTTCGATCCTGAAATGGATATTTTACGTCTGACAATGGGGGACCTGACCCCTTGTTTTAAATGTTGGTAAACTCCTCAAACTGGATGGATCTACAGCAATAATTCTACGGCAATAATCACATTTGTGCCCTAAAAACATATAGCATCATATAGCAACGTTAATACAATAATAATCATCTTGTTACTATTCAACATAATCTCTTATATATTCTATTCACATACGATTAAAATGTTGATCAACATAGACGATAACTTGAAGTGAATAGATACTATTCACATCAAGTTAGAAGAGATCAACATAATGGTGAATGCGTAATCTATTTCGACCAACATAGATCATAACTTGATATTCATTTTCATGATGTTTGTGCGATGATCTACCGCGCAACCTTCGCCCATGGGCCAGAAAGGTTCTCGCAAGGCATCCCCCGCGAAGAAGACGGGCAAGTTCTCATCCTTGGAAGGCTCTGGTTCTTGAAGTTGGGCCAACAAAAATAGGGAGTTCAGCAACAAACATTGGGATATCATGGAAGTATGATGATAATGGGAGTTGATGGGTTCGGGATAATCTGGGGATTATGAAAAACGAGTAACAGTGATGAAAATTTCCCCTATGGACCAACTATTTAGTCAACAACTTCCAAGCAACCTCCAAAACTCCATGTAATTCGATACAATCTGAAATGTGTAATTACATATATTAATAATTATTAATGCATGTATAAGTAATATATCCACATTGGTGAAGTCGGAGCACTGGTCTAACCTCGGATTTTACCCAGCAGAAATTGGCTTGTTCTTGCTTTTGCGCTGCAGGCGCGAAACACGTTTCAGAGTAGGTTTTGATATCATTCATATGGTAGTTTCCTAAAATGGGGGGACCCCCAAATCATCCATTTTCATAGGATTTTCCATTATAAACCATCCATTTTTGGGTACCACCATTTATGGAAACCCCCAATATATGTGAGGCATTCTTCGACCCACGAAACACGTCTCTTCGGCGCTGGAAGGGGACGACTTTCTGGGGTGTGGTAAGGCAGTGGATCTAAAAGGCACACGTTGCAAACTAAAGCAGTCGTGGTTCCAGAATATGTACAACAAAGCGCCCTTTCGACTGTTTGAAGAACCTTCATCTTTGCTCGTTTAGATAAAGTTTGTATCCGGCAGGTTCTTAAAAGCAAGTGCCCACACACAGAACGAAATCATGACCATGTCAAGTCATCATTCCTAAATTATAAACATACGTATCGTAATTCATCTCATGCTAAACCATAATTAAACCATGTGCAAATCTATGGTCGATTTGGTGTGTGTCAAAACTTGAACCATCTCACCACAATCTTTGGGGATCTTCAAAAACTGGATCCCAAATCATTCAAAAATGAAACCTTCCTTTTTGTATTAAAAGCCATTAGTTTTCGGGATCCATTTAAAGAGGTTGATCCCCAAAGCCATCAAAATTCCAGGCACCCCTAAATCATCCATTATAAACCATTATAAACCTTTATAAACCATTGTAAGCCATTGTAAGCCATTGTAAGCCATTGTAAGCCATTGTAAACCATTGTAAACCATTACAAACCATTATAATGACTATAAACCATTATACAACATTATAAACCGTGATAAACCATTCTAAAACATTATCAACCATTGTAAACCATTGTAAACAATTGTAAACCATTAAAGACCATTATCAACCATTATAGACCATTATAAAACATTATCAACCATTATCAACCATTATAGACCATTATAAAACAATATAAACCATTATAAACCATTGTAAACCATTATAAACAATTGTAAACCATTGTAAGCCATTGTAAACCATTGTAAACCCTTAAAAACCATTATCAACCATTATAAACCATTGTAAACCATTATAAACAATTGTAAACCAGTGTAAGCCATTGTAAACCATTGTAAACCATTAAAAACCATTATAAACCATTATAGACCATTATAAAACATTATAAACAATTATAAACCATTATAAACCATTAAAAACCTTTTTAAAGCATTATAAAACATTATAAACCATTGTAAATCATCCATTTCATAGGATTTTCCATTCTAAACCATCCAGCTATACCCCCATTTCACCAGGCAATTCTGGCAGCCGCTGGCAGATCTGTCCAGGCTCGAAGAGGTACATAGGCTGAGAGAGCCAAGTGAGATCCTTGCGCGGTAAAGAAAAGGTCATCTTGGATACGCACCACAAAATGGGACAGAAATGGACAGAAATAGGGAAGATATGGACAAATGTGACTTATAATGACTCGTAAACACACATAACCAACAAATGTGTGCGATATGAACTTGAAATAAAACAATTCTTGGTTAGTGACTGACCACCCCAGTAAAGGTTGACCCACGATACAGTGCCGGTACGATTCGTGGCATGGCAATGGGTTCAGAATGTGCTTAAAGATACTGTCATAGTCAATATATGTCAATATACTACGTTACTACATACTGGCCAAAATTCTTCCGAAATCACTGTCTCGAGCACCTGATTTGGCAGTGTGTCAAAACCTTGTACCCCTGTAGTTCACATCAAAATAGCTGGGATTTATGGATGTTCATCCCCCTAAAAATGGTATTTTCATAGGTATTGATCCATACCCATTTCCTTGTGAGAAAGAATGACCTGCCTGCAATCCAGATGGGACCCTTTCCCCTCCGCCAAGCATCCGCATGGTAAGAAAACACCGACATGGCCGGCCGACCCAAGGGATCCAAGGCCACCGATCTGGGAGCATCGGAGCATCCAACTGCCCCGCTGTATCTGAACCGTTCGGGTACCCTCTGGTTATGTCAAAATAGCTATTGAAAATGGCAATTTATAGTGGATTTTCGCATTAATCATGGTGATTTTCCATAGTTATGTTAAATTACCAGAGGGTACACCATATTTTCATGATCAAGCAACATGTTCCCTGCTAAAATGGCAATGTTGGTGTGCAAAAAAAAACCGAATTTTCACACACGCAAGAATGATATTGGTATCCCGTTCATATCACACTAATTACATGCCCATTATATTCGATTATAGTCGGCTTGATAGCCCTTGATTGATGATTTAACTACCATTAATCTCCCATCCATATAACCTCAGCCCCCCTATTTCAGCTGTTGAATCATCCATTCTTTATGTTTAACCCAACATTTTTAAGACACGCCCAAATATCATCTTGGTTGAACCCCCATTTATCGAATCTACCCATGGCATCTCCCATGACCACTGCGATCCCCGCCTCCGCGCCCAAAAATCTCTGGGGATATCGACGCCAAACGCACCGTCGTGCTCGCTGTAGATTCTGCGTACCTTTTTGGAGACGGCTGGGCTGCAGATGCTGCAGATGCTGCAGGAAAGACGTGGCTTCATGGGATGAAAACCAAGATGGGGATACAACATGAGGATTTTTGTGGGATCTTCGCATGATGGAAATCTAAACAAAATGATGGGAATATCACCAACATGGGACGATTATTTGGAGATTAAATTAGATTTAGCTAACTAATATGCGGATAGAACATTGACAGTATGTATGATGCACTGCTGAATAGTTGTTGAATGTTGTTACCCTGGTAAAAGTTGAACACAACTTTAGTGGGACCCCATCTAAACAAATCTAAACCCAGTTAGAGGGATAGTTTTCCCATTTAGTGGGCTAAGTGGTAAATCCATGTAAATCCAACCCCAAGCCCACACTAAACATCTATGTGTATGGCTCTAATGATCAATTCAGGAATGGGTCCCGGAGAAGCCAAGATAGACATCTGGAAAATGACGCCAACGTATGACTAGGTGTGTTTTTTTTTAGTTACAAAGTGGGGTCCCCGAACAATAGCTAAGTTGGTGAACATACAGTAACTCCAATAACTACCATGGGCACCACATGGGATCAAAACAAAGGTTTTTTGACAATCAGCAGGTTTTGGAGCTGACAACCCTTCAAAAAAACCATTGGTTTTTTGGATGTCCCAGGTCCATGCCAAGAATCCTGATCACCGCAACGCGGAGGCATGGTGCAATTCATGCGTCCCAAGATATTCCATGGTTTTGATAGCTATAATGATAGCTATACTTACCCTCTGGTAAACTAACGTAACTATGGAACATCACCATTTTAATGGGTAATTCCACTATAAATGGCCATTTTCAATAGCTATGTTAAATTACCAGAGGGTACTCGGGCTTATAAACCAACTTATAACTGGGGGGGGCCTCACACGGTATAACGCTACTACCCAAGGGCGGTTTGGCGCAGGGAAGCATGACACCAGTGATTCAGACCAATGTGGTTGGTGGTATACCTACCCCTCTGAAAAATGATGGAGTTCGTCAATTGGGATGATGACATTCCCAGAAATATCAATGGAAAGTCATTAAAAATTCCATGGTTCCAGTCACCACCAACCAGTTGTTCAAAATTCTAAGGTACACTACCCTCTGGTAATTTGTTACATAGCTATTGAAAATGGTCATAGAAATAGTGAGTTTTCCCATTAAAACTGGTGGATCTTTCCAATAGTTACGTTAGTTTACCAGAGGGTATCCCACAATAAATCCCATTAAATCCCATTAAATCCCATTAAATCCCATTAAACCACCATTTTCCTATGGTTTTCCATAGTTCAACCACCATTAAATCCCACTTAGTGCTTCCCCGTTTTTTCGTTGGCCTCTGAGGAGTAGAGCTCCACGACCTCAGGCAGGTGACACGAGGCGCGGCTTTGCGGTCTGACTGGTCTGACTGGTCTGACTGGGGGCCCGGTGGACAGAGATAGCTATGTAACATGTATATCTAATTAGGATTATATTATATAACTATAATATATATATATATGTATATGTATGAATTATATATATATATGTGAATATTATATACTACTATATATATATGTATATGTATATATATATATATTGTAGTATATTGTATATATTCCAAACCACGCTGATCACTTGGGATATCTTGGGGTGGTTTCCTGAAACACGGACATTACCGAAACCTGACCTGCCAACCCTGTGGCTTTGAGGGCCTTGAATTTCAACCCAACTCCAACACTAGTATTCCATGGAAAAAAAACATATACATATATATATATATATATATATATCATACATATATATTAATTATATTAATTATATTATATAAATTATATTATATTATATTATATGATATTATACTATATTATATTATATTATATTATATTACATTATTTTATATTATATTATATTATATTATATTATATATAACCACCATATTGTTCCCAATAGAGTGGACAATGTGGAAACCATGGTTCGATGATTGGCACTTAACCGTTACCGAAAAACCATGGTGTTTGTTTCGTATTTCGTTTTCCGTTGGTTCCAATCCCGCTACCCAAATCTACCTAGGCACTTGATGGGACTGACTCCAACTGGTTGGTGTTTGACCTACCCCTCTGAAAAATATGAGTCAGTTGGGATGATGATTATTCCCAATATATGGAAAAATAATCCAAATGTTCCAAACCAACAACCAGCTCCAATTTCACCAAACAAAATTCTTCGCTCTGCTTGATCTACAGGTCACGCGGGGATCTTCTTCTGATTTGTTTCAAGGAGGATCTTAGTTTTTCTGCGCTTCCCTTAGAATAGAACCAGCGTGAGCATAACAGGGGGCCACGCCAGTTCGGAAATGAAAAACTCGTGTTTCGAACAGGTTTTTTGGATCATCAAAGTGCTTGAAAATCCAGACAGTGTATAAGAAAAACACTTATCCCCCACAGTAGCCAGGCATTTTGGTCACATAGCCATCTTGGTCCACAACCGATACTGACATCCCAGCCTGTCGTGCCAAAATCTCCAGGTTTTGCTGGTTCACATTCACTAAGTCCTGGCTGCCAGGGATGTAGTGGAACAGCCTTTCCACCAAAACGATGGGAATTCAATGACAGAAAACCCAGAAATTCTGTGCAAAAGGCAAAAAGAACGTCCAATTTTTTCCTATTCTCAGGATATTTAGAACTTGTTAGTTCACAACTTTGACTAGTTGCTTTCAAGTTGTGCTTCAGCATCACTGACTAAAAAGGTGCCTGGCTGGCAACCACACCATGCTTCATCAGGACATCAAGGTCCACGGTCATGATGAAATAATGCGTCTCACCTTCATTCATCTGACGTTGCGCTTTCCGATGTGGGCAGTTTTTCCATTACAAATTTCAGTAAATGCCCAATAAAAGCAACTTTAGGCGGCAACCATAGGCACAACTCTATGTAAATAGAATCATGCTGCTTGTATGCAACCCTCGACATGCAAATCAATCCAAGCAACTTCCGCCCTGAAAGGTATATTTCTATCAATGAATCTTCCACTACAGAGCTGACGCTTAGTTGGTACATGTTGGTACAATGCTTGAAGGATCCAATTTTTCGACATTTTTAACACATCAAACATGACATCTTAAGTTATTTAAAGCAAACCAAACAACTCTAGAGAATGTGAGAATATCGTGCCGATCATCAAGGATCATCCCTGGCTCACCTGCATCACATGAGGTTGGGAAGCACCCTGAGCCCACCTTGGAGATAAATCAACCTCTTCACCAATGGAATCTCATCAGAAGTAGCTCCACGTGGGCATTCCTGGGTACCCACCACCGGGCTGGTCATGCCCAGTGAGCAGATTCGAAACGACATAGGACTGCAATCGGCGCTTCCTAAAGCTCCAATGACGTCCGTATTCTGTGACCGTAGCAATTGGTGCTGCAGGTGTGACCTTCTCCTAGTAACATCATGCCGTGGATTTGTCTACTGCTTCAATTGCAGGCCAAGAGTCAACAAGAAGGCGGTCCTCGACCTCCTTGTGGTTCTGAAAATTTACCACCTCGGCTGTTCCCATACTGGCAAAGGTCATACTCCCTATGTAATTAGGTGGATTCATCACCTTTATTATCTTCTGCCAATTCGTATTTTTGGGCACTGTCAATACGGTTTCTCATATGGATGATTTTTTGATCATTCTCAATATGCAAAGGATAATATAACATAATAATTACATAACAACAATAATAATAATAATAACAACAATAATAATAACAATAATAATAATAAATAATATATTACATATATCCATATTCTCATACATATCATTATATAATATATATAATCATACATTATAATACATTATAATACATTATAATACATTATGCAATACACAATATATCTACATAATGCATAATAATACATAAAACTTAATAATACATAATACTGGTTGGTGGTTTAACCCCTCTGAAAAATATGAGTCAGTTCGGATGATTCTTCCCAATATATGTAAAGTCATAAAATTCATGTTCCAAACCACCAACCAGAATACATAATATAACCCTATCACGATCAACAAATGTTTCATGGCCCACGTTGACCGTCACAGTCCAGGCGCCACCGCGATCTCACTGCGGGGCTCTTCGCTTTGGCCGTCCGCACGGTGACGTTTGAGGCCCAAATGCTCGGCCACCCTGGGGCTTCACTGGAAGATCCCGTGCAGAGTTTGATGATTGTAAGGTACCATCGATGGTAGATGGTACCCTCTGGTAATTTGTTACATCACTATGGAAAATGACCATGTATGACCATAGAAATAGTGGATTTTCCCATGAAAAATCGTGATTTTACATAGTTATGAATTCCAACGAAATGTTGAGCTGTGAATTAGGGTGAAACACTAAAATCTAGCACCTTTTTTGGGGGTTACATGGGGTTACTAGTAACTATAGTAAACGTTAAGCAAAAGGACACTGAGATACAGATATATCTATTATTATTTTTGCTGATCGATAATTATAGTTGATGTTTGGAAATATACAGATTTGGGATGATGGGGTGGGTGACCAAATAGAGTGAGTTCTATCCACTAGAATTCACATGTCCCCTTTACGAAGGCTTACAAGCGAGCTACCAACCATTCATTCATTCATTCGTTCGTTCATTCATTCATTCATTCATTTCAGGGATCATCGACGGGTGTTTTGATCTGGCCTCAACTTGCTGTAGTTTAACTACAAATCGCATCAATTCGCCAACATTAAAGAATATGAAGTCATCCCACAAAATCTGGTGATTCCCCTGTTCCCATCTGCTAAAAAGCCATGTTTTTTTGTGGGCCTGGTCGATGGGAGTTGGCCACATTTCCTCCACTTTTTGGAGGAACAACTCCATGGAACAAGGATGCCAATGCTTGAATACCGCCATGTTAACAGCTACAGTATACAAATGTATACAGTTTAAGCAGTTTAGAATTTCCCCTTCCAAAGAGTGGGACGGGCAAAGGCTCGGATGCGAACATGGTCAGTTGATACCTCAAATACGTCACTTTGAAGCATGAAGGAGAGCTATTATTGCACTTCAATGCCAAATCATCTCAGGCAATTTTGGAGACAACTTCACGAAAGTCCGAAAGGGTTGGCTGATAAATTCAGTACAAGTGTTCAACAATTGGTGGATGTCTGGTAGTTCAGTTGCAACATGGATGCACTTTTTACTGGGTAAGTTATACCAGGTAATTAATATTTTAACTAAACTGAAATAAGAACCCCGAATAGCTGAAATTTTACGACCTCTATTGAGGGAATGATTCCCCAAATCCTAGCCATCATGACCCAGTGAGGACACCATTTTGCGTCACCCGAATTCACCCACCATTTTGCGGTCGTGCTTCTTGCTCTTGCCACCATCGCCTTAGGGTGCTGCGCAGTGCAACTCTTCATGTCGTGACGTAGTGGTCTCTTGTCTTTTGGACGATGCAGTATAACCACAGCTTGACACCGAGATCAACTCTTCGAGTCTACATGCAGTACTAGTAGGTCCACACAATACATATTTGCTGTTCAACAGTCCTCCTATCGCACAAAAGTGGATACGAAAGTTGGGATAAAACTGGCTGGATAGTAAGTCAGCTGCCAGCGGAGTAGATCATCCCAGCGGGGATTAAGATAGATATCCCCCACAATCCCATGAGAAAATTTGGGAAAAACATAGGGCAAATCCACGGAGAAACATGGAGAATCATGCAAATATGCGGTGCATTTTTCTTGGAATCTATCCCAGCAATACCCCCCCGGTTATCTGTCCATATTGGCATATATATATATATACTATATATATATATATATACATATTTGAAGGCATTGGCTTAAGGACCCCACGTTCCTTCTGCCCTCTCAGCCTTAGCGGGACTTTCCCTGCCGGGTCCCGCGGGCTCATACGAGCCTTCCTTGACGGCATTCCCTTTTGCGCTGCACGGTCTTGGGCTGGCCGGTTCTTGGACTTCTACGTCGGGGACCAGGCGGACCTCTACCTGCTCGGCTTGGGAACTACAGGTGGTGTATGTCATCCTTCTGTCACCTCTTCCTAGTCTTTGCCCTGGTGATCCTCCCTGACATCGGCGACGGCAAGCACTACACAGAGGAGAGCATCGCGCAGAAGGCGCGCGCTGGCTCGGAGAGCCTGGTTTTTGCATCGGACTGGAAGGTCGCCACTCAATTCGAAGCAGTTGGGAGTGATCTTCAGAACACTGCAAAGACACCACTCAGGAGACAGATTGTTCCTGCGCCGGATTGCAGACGCAATGGCTTCATCTCGGTCGACAGGGTGGCTCTGTGGCACGTGTCGCAAAATGAAGTCGCCGAATGCCTGGTATTGCGACCTATGTGGCAACTCGTGGGAAGACTGCGCGGTGCCCACGGCCAACCAGAGCAGTTCTACATGGGCACAGCCGAACAAGAAGCAAAGAGAGAAGAGCCAAAAACAAAGAAGACCGAGATCGCGAAAGAAGAATCACCAATGGGAGCAACAAGCACCCTATGGTCAATCGAGTTCATGGGGAGGTGGTCCATGGTCCACGACCTATGTCACAGACAAAGGGCAGGGCAAGGGTGCACAA
>Ga0126342_10000455_pt1 | contig 44241 bp, 39 predicted proteins | sample Cyp1metagenome_FD_92528 | JGI IMG/M metagenome (GOLD analysis project Ga0126342, IMG submission 92528) | Coral microbial communities from Lord Howe Island, Old Settlement Bay, Australia - Cyphastrea 1 metagenome | ecosystem: Host-associated > Invertebrates > Cnidaria > Coral ...
GGTAACCTGTGGTTCCCACGTTGGCAACCGTGAGTTCCAACCTTTGGGAACCGGCAGTTCCTTGCCATGAACCAAACGCAAACATTCTGGTACCGGTCCATTAAGCAAAACAAAGCGTTCTTTGCCGGTCCATTAAGCAAAACCATAAAGTTGCAAAGAAACTGTTTTCATATCATTTTAACATGCACCTTTTTCGTGCAAAAACTTTTTTTTGCCGGCCCAGCAGCCAAACGCAAACATTCCGCTACCGGTCCATTAAGCAAAACAAAAGGTTCTGTTACCGGCTCAGTAAACAAAACAAAACAACATTAAGAATTATCTAGATTCAAGAGCCCTGCTCTTGAGGCTACTTCGAGATTGGTACGAACCATGATTTTTCAAGGGGCAGTTTGTTGGGTACATTGGTAGCGATCAATCAGTACAGTGGGGCGACAAGAGTGCAACAAGTACATTTTGAAAAGTGCGATGGTGCAACATCGGTGCCGTTGAGTGCGCTCACATGGCGCAATGATTACATATGACTGGAACAAACGCATGTAAAAAATTCATCAGGACCATGTTAATTACTGATAAAGTGCATCATGACTCCTGACTCTCAGGGTTCCACTTGGCAAATATGTTTTTCCTGTCCGCTCTGTTCAAATTCAGAGTATGGTATAGTGGTGGATGTTGTTTGATGCTTTACATCACTCCACAAAAGAACCACGTTTTGTGGTCGATTCAATTCCGCTCTCGGCTTTTTGAAGTTTTAGTGAACGACCTTTTGGCGTTTCAAAGCCGAGACACGTGATGTCAATTTGTTTTCCTGCTCTTCTTCGGAGCTTGATGTGTAATTGAGTTCCAAAATGGTGGCCAAGAAAATGGCCAGCGGCCAGCATCACAGTGCTGGTAAACCTGAGTGACTGAGCAATCAGCAAAACAAAACGGTAAATAAATATAATGAACCAAATTACCAGAGATCCAGAGCATAGTCCAAATTAGTTGTGAAGAAACTGTGAAACTGAGAAACCGAAACACAGATTTTTGATTTTGATTTGATTGATATGATTTTATCTTCATCGTCATTATGAATTCAAAAACCGATATGATAATGGAACAGTTTGACGTTTGAAGTTTGAACATTTGAACTTTGAACATTTGAATTTGAAAACATAGTTCCTCACAGCAACGCGTTGCCGGAAAGTGAGCTCAGACTGACTTCACTGAAGTGAAGTAGATCATCTTCATGGAACTGCAATCCCTGAAGGTGCAAAGTCTCGCGACCTGAGAGCGGTAGATGTTGGAAACATAGGATCTGAAGACCAGATGAAGACTTTGAAAACTCAAGACTCGAGACTGAAGACATAAACGTTCTGATGCACAGCTAAGTAAATGAATCTGAGTTGAAGTAGTAAGATAGTAAACCAGTGAATTTCTAAATTCTAAATTCTAAATTCTAAAAACAACTCAGTAAACAAAGTAACTAAACAAACAGTTACTTGAAGCAAATGATAAGAGTCCCAACAAAAGCCGGCAACGTTCCAGATCAAAGATCTTCCATGAAGGGAGCAGAGTAGGTACTTCCTAAGTAAGAATAAAAATATAAATGATTGATTCAATTCTCTCCGGTGACAAGTGGTTCCATCGACTCTACTCTCTACTCTACATTGCTAAAGCACTAGCAACCAACTATCAACATCTCCCAACTCGCAACTATCAATAACATTGAAATTCAGAATGGAATCTTGTCCGGAGCTTGTAGGAGTGCGGTTCGCTGACTGATAAATATCACCATAGCGAATGATGTCCTTATTCTTGGCAGCCTGCATCGCCTCCTTTTCCTTCCGCAGGAAGATCACGTTCTGAGATGACAAACAGAGGGTAACTGATCAAAGTGTGAACAATGAACATTCACTACCATCGTACATACATTAAAAAAAAACTGCAACATTTCTTCTGACAAGAATCTTCACGCTCACGAAAGCTAAGTGATTGAAACCAAGAGCTTGATGCCAAGTCTGATGGTACTGGAAGAGGCCATTGCAACCCACCTAAGTCGAGTCTTTTGCATCACATCGAATGTAGCACTGGCCGTATAATTATATTTAGGTGCTATGGTTACAGTTGAATTATTGTTTTTTAATTTAGACTTTAGACTTAGACTTAGACGACCTTATAGTAGACAGAGAGGCTATGATTTGGTATTGGCTTGACTGATCATCAGTTGATGTTGATGCGGTTCCAACTATAGACCATCAAAAAATGAAAATAAAGAACATGGCTTCATCACACCAAAATACGTTTCTCAGCCAGATCCATGTGTAGTCCTTTCCACTTTGCTGACTCCTTTTCCGAAGCCTTACCACTCTCTTCTTTGCTAGCTTTGAAACGCAACCTTCGTTCCAACTCTGCTACTACCATTGGATGTTCATCTGGAAGCAAAACGTCCTCCTTAGCAGATAAAGTAAGTTGAGTTGAGTTGAGCAAAGTTGTCCACAAGAAACACGTGGTGTGAAAAACAAACAACAAGTATATAACTACTATCTAGAGTTAGTAAATTGTAAAAGTAAAAGTAATAAAGTGAAGGAGTCCTAATTGTACATTCTCTACTCTACGGAGAGAGAAAGAGATAGATGGAGAAAGATAGGTGCAGCAAAACTTGTGAAACAGTTCAAAGTTCAAAGTCAAAGCTCAAAAAAATAAAGAACTTCAAGAACACATATCAGGTGTGTAACATGGCAAGTGCTAAGGTCATGTCTGGCGTTTGGGTCTTGAGCTGAAATAACTTCAACCACTCCTCAATCCGGTGGAAAGATTTCTCATCCTGGGTTTCCTTGTTCAGACCGACAAAGAACAAGCGAACACGGCGTTGTGGAACGCCGAAATCGCAACTGCAAAGTTTGAACACTTTGACAAAGTAGCCGGATCCGACCTGTTCCAAAGTTTGAACTATCACGTTGAAATTGCTGGTGCTATCATCGGTTGAAGAATCCATGTCGACGTTCTCCAAAGTGAAGAAGTCAACTACGGCTTGATTGAGATAGTCTCGCACTGCCCGAAACGTTTGATACGAACTTGAATCCTGCACTTACTTACCAGACCTCAACATCACTACAAACAAAAACCAACATTGACTATATCCCGATAGTAACCGAAGGTAAAAACAAGCAATGACAATGAAACTGAAAAAATATAAATATGAATCTAAAATAATTAACAACTGATGACCAAAACATCAAGTTGTATCATTGTCAGTTTCCTAGCCGAGAACTATGATCACAAGTGTGTGAATTTGTATTGGTATCATGAATTATTATCAGCAGTCCTGGTTCTGGTCGCTCATCGCGGTCAGCATCTCTTTGAATGAATTGTTCAACTTCGACAAGGACTTGCATGAAAAGCCACCGTTGTAAGACCAAAGTTTTAGCGGTAGATCCTCATGTGACTCATCTGTTTGTGTGTGTGCTCAGTACTGTGCTTGAGTCATGCACTTTGAATTTAATAGTCACATCTAGAATCTATAAACAAACTAGAATGAGAATAAATATATTTATAGGGATAGAATGTAGAATCTAGAATCAGGAGACTACAACATCTTAGTTACAAGTTGTGTTAAAACAGCATTTAGTGACATATGTTAAATTTTCATCACCATGTGTCGCATATCCCACCATGACGAACACATCGCCTGTCATCTGTGTTCATAATCTTGGTGGCGTCGGTAAAAATGCAACACGTCGTGTCTGTAGCCGTTTGCAAAAGAAAGTTTTGCTTTGACTGTTCGATCAAGAAATAAGAACTCATGGATTACCTGTGGTGGCACAAGATGGTAAGGATTTTGATTTAACTTGATTTAACCAACTAACGAAAGCAACCGAAAACAAAAAGAGAACATCATATCATAGAATGAATGAAATGATTGCTTGATTTAAGTCGCCACAGCTGACACAAAGCAAAGAAAAAAACATAACCAAAACCCAATCCAATCCAATGTTCTTCGATTTCGGCCATTTCATTCGGGAATCGGTTCTTGAGAACGCGACAGACAGTGTCAACCACTTTGTCAAATGTTCCTGCTCCTGAAAACATATTTGCGACTCTGAGGATCTTGGGTAGGCATCTGAGTCGGTCGGCTAAACTTTTTTCACCAAGACGAACAGCAGCAGTTTCGATCATTTTCTACAGGGTCAATTCAAACTCAAACAGAAACAGTTCACGTTCAAACTTCAAAGATCAAAGTTTGTTCAAAGTTGTTGAAACTGCACTTCATTCAAAATGTACACACAAGAAGTTTACAGTTTAAGTTTACAGTTTACCTGGTTACATTGTTTTTAGTTGAGCTAACTTTGTATTTGCCTAAGTCTGAATCTTTGTGGTGTGGTGATGTTGTTCCATTTTGTTCCCCAACTGTCTGCCTCAGCTGCACTTTCCAAAATGCGATTGATATCTGGATGTTTGTCCGAAGGCGGTGCAGGATAGGTGTGTGATGGGGTAAAGATGGTGCCAGCGTTCGCTTTCGTTTCCGTCTCATTCTCATCTTCACCAGCACCATTGTTGTCCTTGCCATCATCACGACTGGAAACCCAACACCAAAAGTTTTCTAGGTCAGCCTCTGGGTCGCCGCGTGGATCACCAAATTCAACATATTCATCACCAAGTTCCTCTTTGACTTTCATGAGCTCGGTCTTCTCAAACTCTGGGAACAGTCGATGTGCCTTTGCCGTTGAAACTTGCATCTCCAATTTGGTGTTCACTAGCCCTTGATCATCACATATCATCACCAAATAGCATCGTAGCGTCTTGTTCTTTGGATTCTCCATGGGGTGTCTCGTCTGGCTGTGTCTCCAGCTCCATCATGTCCATGGCCTCTACCAAAATTGTGAGCTCGTCCTGATGCGATATTTTTGCAACGCTATTACTACAAATTCTTTTTTTTTTTAATTAGTAATTATAATTAGAACTTGAAACTATCAGCTCACTAAGCTAATAGGCTATTGTCAGTTCAAGTTACAGTTAAGTTCAAACTTAAGTTAAAAGGCTAGGCAAAGTTTGAAAAAATACAGCCCAAGCCTTGACATCATCTTTTTTTTCCATCTTGCTACCATCAGCATGTGTCGGGGATGAAGGAGTCATAGGTTTTGATTCTGGCTTCACATCATTCAAATTGCTCACCTCGCTAACTTCAGCATGCGCCTGTGAAGATGGAGAGGTCATAGGTTCTGATCCAGCAGGAGTACTTGTTGTAGTAGGTACAGCCGGAACAGTTTCTCCAGAAGTACTTGTTGTTGTAGATCCAGCCAGAGCGGTTTCCACAGAAGGAGTACTTGTTGCAGTAGAAGCAGAAGGCTTGGAACTCGAAGAAGAAGCATCAGGCTGATTCTTATCGATCTCCTGGCAAACCAAAATCAAAATATCAAAAAAAAACAAAACAAATCAGTAGAAATGAATAGTAGTAACCATTAGATCAATTGATCTTGTTAATTAGTAGTAAAGAATTTGAATAAGCAGACGCTTGAACCGAACAGCTGGAAAAAATCTTGAACCTGAACCTTGAAGTTAAAACGTAAAACACTTATCTGTAGCTTAAGATTCGAACTGAAAAACAACAAAAGCAAAACGAAAACCGTAAAATAACCCATCCCAACAAGCAATCCTTGGTCGGCTTCACTTTTGCAAATTGCTGGCCTGAACTGACTTTGGCAAGACTGGAATCGTATCCTCAGTCTTCTTTGCTTTACGTCCCCTACCTTTGGCAACAGGCTCCGGCTTGGCCTTTACCTTTGGTGTGGCCTTTGGTGCAGTGGTGGATGGATGACTTCCCATTGCACACGGTGGAAGGTCGATGAAGAAGAGATCCGTTCTAAGTCCATGATACAACAAAAGAGAAGTTATTGTTTATATCACGACAGTGTGTCAGGTTGTCATGTTATCAAGTTGTTTTGCCAATGTATGTGTGTCTGTGCATAGCGTGCATCATCCACCAAATAGCTTGAAGTGGTGAAAACCAAAAGAAGAGACCATAGTCAGAGTCAGTACAATAGTATATCAGTGTACAAAAACAACCAACTCAAATAACCATCCTGCCAAGATAATACATTTGGAAATCCAACATACTGCACCCCGGACACGTATTGTTATTTTTAACTTTCAGCTTTGCTCGACGTCTATGGCAATTTGCTCGCTTGATCATTGCTACTTGCTTCCATCCAACAGTACTACGAACAATCAACGCCTGTCTCGAGTGAATTTCTTCAGACCAAGGCGCTGATAAAAAAAGAAGAAAACCATCTAAAGCAAAGGGACGAAGGCCCAACATTGGGGACAATCTTTATCCCAGACATCCCACAGCAATCCCAAAGGGCCAGGCTTCAACTTCAACATTGCTGAGCTAAGCTGTGCTTTGAATTTGGTTCCCTTTGCAGACATACGGAAAACTATCTCACAAACAAAAGTCAAAATCATATACATATGATTAAATTTTCGGTTGATCGTGAGTGGCTAACTGGCTCGACCTCTGTTGGTTATGTGAGAACAATCTGCAATCTGGGCTATATTATTGTACTTTCTGCAAACATATTAAATTTTATACATTATATTTTATACTATTTATATTATATTTTTAAAAATTATATTTTATATTTTATTTATTTTTTTAAAATATTTTCTATTTAATATTATATATTTTATAATTCCCTACATGCTAGGTAACAATTATTAGATTTTATTAGAGCGCATGCCCGCTACTTCCTTTTCTTTTGTTTTCTCTTTTTCCTCCTCCTCCTCGATTAGTTGTTTTCCTCTTCCTCCTCGCTTCCGCCTCTTCTACCTCCACTTCCGCTAACTTCCTAGCTTAGTTACTAAGCTTTTTACTAATTTCCTAGCTTAGTGCGCATTATTGGACGTTAACCTGCGAAATGTTTAGCTTAATATACATCGCTGGACCTTAACCGCGGACTTGCCCAGCTCAATATGCACCACTGGACTTCAACCTGGGACCTGCGTAACTCAATATATATCCCTGGACCTTAATTTGGGACCTTCCTAATTTACTATGCACCGCTGGACCTCAACGGCTAGATAGAATACTAGAAAATATACCAGATAGAATGTTAAATAAAATGTTAGAAAATATAGCAAAAGATATGTTAGATAAATTACCAGAAAATATGCGAAAAGATATATTAGAAGGTATACTAAATAAAAAATAGAATATTAGTAGGTATGCTAGATAAAATACTAAAATATTTACTAAATAAAATATTAAAAAATTTGCTAAATAAAATACTAAATAAAATATTAAAAAATAGCAGAAGATATATTAAATAGAATGCCAGAAGATATACCAGAACAGGTTACAGAAAATATGTTAAATAAAATACTAGAAAATATATTAAACAAAATACTAAAAAATATTGTAAATAAAATACTACAAGGATCCCCGTGGTAATTTCTACTCTAGAACTGGTGAATTTGTGTATAATTTAAACAAAATTCTTAATATATTGGAATTTTAAAATTGATGTTAGGCTAATTATTTTATTGTTGGGGGGTTGGTTTAAGTATTTTATTGTAAAGGTAAATCCTGATAAATTTTAACATATTAAAATTTTATTTGTATTTTATTATAAAAAAATATTTATTTGGAATATTTTATTATAAAATGGAACCAGTGTTTTTCCAGGATCTTTTTATATCGATTTTATTGGGCATGTTATTTTAGATCCATAAATTTTAAGGAATTTGAAGGAATTTTAAGGAATATTAAGGAATTTTAAAGGAAATTTAAGGAATTTAGAGAATTTTAAGGACATTTAAGGAATCTTAGAGGAATTTTAAGGAATTTAAAGGAATTTGACGGAATTTGAAGGAAATCAGGATTTTTGAGGATTTTTACTATTTTTAAATTTTATAAGGATTTTTAAGGATTTTTTTGGCATTTTACGGAATTTAAAGGAATTTTAAGGAATTGATACGAAAGAATGCCACCATATTTTGTTACTATAAAATATTATTAAAAAAAATACACTAAATATTTGGGTACCTTCACTCTAAAATACCCCTATTTAAAATGGATTTCCTGACCTCTTTTAAAGATGCGTTTCTGAGGGTCTTCAAAATTGAATGAAATCGGATGATGTTGGATGTATATTTAAGCATGAATTTGGTGGCAAGGCATTTTATTACAGAGCCAATTTTTATTGTTTTTATATACTTTAATACCTGAGGCCTATGTATAAAAATTAGACCGCTCTACAATTCCTGCACAGCTTCACATAATGAATTGGCACCCCGATCTAGAAGGTATATTGGATAGAATGCCAGATAGAATGTCAGTAGGTATACCAGATAAAATGTCATAATATTTACTAAATAAAATATCAAACAAACAATTTGTCAGATAAAATATCAAATAGAATATTAGAAGATATACCAGAAAATATGCCAGATAGAATACCAGAAGATATGCCAAAACAAATTACAGAAGATATACCAAATAGAATGTCAAAAAATATATCAGATAAAATATTAAAAAATATGCCAAATAAAATACCAGAAGGTATGTCAGATAGAATACCAGAAAATTTGTCAATAATAAAATATATAAATGTCATGATGGGAATAATTCGAAATAAAATAATTTATTTATATTTTATATTTATAATTATATATTTTATATTTTGTTTTAATATATATTTTATATTTTATAATTAATATTGTAATTTATATAATTTATATTTGATATGTTATATTTTATTTTTTAGATATTAAGTTTTATATTTTAAATTTTTCTAAATAATATATTCTATATTTTATATTTTTTAATGTAAATTATATATTTAATAATTTATATTTTAGATATTTAATATTTAATATTTCATATATATATTTTTTTATAATTTAATTTTATATTTAATATTTAATATTTTATATCGTGGGATTTCCTAAATTTGGACGCAATTTTCGTCATATATTTGTATACAATATTTGAAAGAAACAATTATCCTGGTAATTAAGAATTCATCAATTAAAATCAATGGATAATTGAACAATTGTCCTTTCAGATGTATTGGGCATTGCCAATGCAACAAAAGAAAACACAATGAAGGAAATACTCCCAACAGAATTAGTTGCAGGGCATGTACATGGAGGCCCCGAAGACCGAGCTGCCGGAGCGGGGGCATACGTGACCCAAAAGCCAGAAGACAAGCGGACCCACGTGAGCTGATCAGAAAAGAAAGAAAACAGCCACAGGCATCTTGCAGAGTGGTTGAGGGCGCGAGTCAATGCGCGCGCTCCAGCTGCTGACAGCTGAAACAAAGGTGAAAGTGAAACCACGGGGTGAGAATGGCTTGGCTCAGACGTGGTCAGAAGAACTAGAAGAATGGATAGTGAACCCATCCCGTAAGACAGCTCTAGCGTTTTCGCGCTGCAGTGCGATGCCCAAAGTTTGAAGGAGGCGCTGCAATTCGACAGAGCTGCCTTCACCAGTGCGGGCGGAAATCGCCTCACCCAAGGAGCGCCAGGTTTGCAAAGCGATGGGCCCCCAGCCACCACCGCACGCTTCAACAACGAGCGGGACGAACTGGAGCCCTTCACTCGTACAGCCTTCCAAAGTACTTAGATGCTGGTATTTCCGTGCTTCATAGTCCGTAGATGTTCTGCTGCCATCTGTCACGGATGCAATCAGAATACTCTGTCTCATGCCTGAAGTGACGGCAATATCGAACGCAATTGAACCATGTAGGTGCCAATTGGGGAGCCAGACATCGGCTGGCCGGCGACCACCGCCACAGAGTTGCTCCCCATCTTTTGGGCCACCTTGAAGCTCAGGGCGTGGAGATAGGAGGTTGGGCTTTTCAACCTCAGGCTGAAGGCCTGCTGTTTTTGCCCGCCCCGCCAAAATGTTTCTGAGCTGATGGCGCCGCTTGACCCGATCGCCGCCACAGGGACAAACGCGCGCATGGTCACCAAATCTGTCACAGGTACCATCGCAGAGGGGGCAAGGGGTGTCAGAATCAGACACCGGCAAGCGGAGCCGCAAGCGAACTATGGTCCAAAAGAGCGGGGTCACCACGTAAAGCCCCAAGGTGGCGCTTGGGAGAGCATGGAGCCACGCCCCCGCGCCTTCTTGTTGCAAGAGCTGAAGACCCGACCAGGAGCAGGGGCCGCGAGCCTGGCGACCACGACACGGTCCAGCGCGCGTGACAACTCTTGTTGTCTGACAGGTTGCAGGGCTGGGACCGGGAGGTGGTCGGCCGGCGGAAGGGCCATGTTCACCAGGTTGAGAGCAGTATTGAAGTCGTAGCCTGGATCCATATCTTTGTACAGTGGCGTAATAGCCCACAAAGAAGCAGCGTAGCCGGCGACACTGTGCCGGGCCATGCTGCGGAGCCCGAGCCCACCACACCGAGTGGAGAGTGTTGCTTGGAGCCACACTTCCACAATGAGGGGCCCGCTGCAAGCCATTTCGAGGCAACCTCTAACAACATTGTCAAACACTTCCAGGGATCAAGAGAGGTGACTCTGATGGAATAAGCCATCCGACAATGGGAGGCACAGTGGCGGAGGAGCAAGAGGGCAATTTGGGCATCCGGCAAGAGAGCCAAAGCATCTAACAATGGCAAAGCTTTGGCAACTCGCTCCGATGTTGTGAATTGGTTGTAGAAACTACCGTTTCCAATGGGCGCCCCCAAAAGGCTGAAGGTCCCGGTTTGATTGAGGGGAATGACGGGTAGGAAGAGGCTCATGTCCACAGTGGCTGCGGTCCCCCCACAAGCTCGCATTTGGCGGGGTTGACTTGCAATCCGACCTGGCGTGCGGTCGCCGTCAAGCGGACCAAACCTGCAAGCCAGCCAAGCACACATCATCCAGGTAGGCCACCACCAGCGAGGGTCGAAGTTCCGGAGGGCCTCCACGGGGAGCAGCTTGGAGGGCCGGCTGCAATATGAGAATAACAAAGGGCCAAGCGGGTCACCTTGTTGTACCCCGGTTTCAGAATTCAAAGGCGAGCCTTGGAACATCAGCCGCGAATGGAAACCATAGCACCACTCTGCCAAAGGAGACAAGCCTGGCAGGCGGAGACGAGTCTCGCGGAGGAAAGAAACCCCAGTCGACCGTGTTAAAGGCATTACTGAAATCAATTTTGAGGAGAATTTGTTCAGCCTGCCCTATATACCTCTGCGCCCAATATCAGGCAATGTGGATTTATATTCTATATTTTATTTTATAATTATTTTATTTTATATTTATATTATTTTAATCCTTTCAAATTGTTTCGAACCCCCTTGGGAACCATTTTAGAACCCAAATATGGGTTCTAAAATGAAATCTACAAGGGGGATCTTAGAACCTAAAATTTTTGGTTACCATTCCGTTTTTGGGTTATAAAATGGGTTCTGAAATGGTATCTTCCATCCTTAAAAAAAATTATAAAAAATATCCAAAAGTTAATATATTCGATGATGCACTCATGCATCAAACTCTTCAATATCTTCACTTCTTGTAATGGTCCAGTGTTTCCAAATCAACTATTGGTATTATAGACCAATGCTAAAATATCATGAAATAATATTAAATAATTATATTTCTTTGTAATGTTCTTAAGGCCTTATTTGATCTTATTTGACCTTCTGTGTATAGAATTACATCTATGCATTCTGAAATGGAATCCATGGGCCACAGATATTGAATTACACTTTGGTACATAAAGGAAACCATTCTAGAATCCTTTCCTCCTTTCCTCAAGAAAAATTGGGACATTCCAAATCAATGGGTTTCCAAATCAATTCTTGGTATTATAGACCAATGCTAAAATATTATAAAATAACATTAAATAGCTATATTTTTCTGTAACGTTGTTAAAATCAATGCTAAAATATCATAAAGTAGTATTAAATAGTTATATTTTTTTGTAATGTTCTTAAGGCCTTATTTAATCTTATTTCACCTTCTATATTTTATCTACGCATCTCCTTAATTTCAAAATTCTATCTCGTTAATTCGGAATAACGTCGTAACGTCGAATTAAATCGTACAAATATATCATTATATGTTATTATAATATATTATAAAATATATTATATTATACAAGCTTCCAGGGTTCTACAATACTTACGGGACCGAGGGTTTTACAATAATTTTTGTTCATTCTAAAATCCTCCGTATTTATCCCCAAAAAGCATTCTAAAACCTCCCAATTTAAGAGTATTTATTTTATATATTTTAATTTATAATTTATATATAATATTTTAAATATTTTTTTTTTTAAAAATATATAAATTATTAAAAAAAATATTTTAAATTTATATTATATAAAATAATTAAAATTAATAAAAATATATTTCTTAATAATTATATATATATAATTTATATTATTATAATATAATAATTTATTATTTTAAATTTATTTAATATATATATTTAGAATAATATATTTTATTCAAAAAAATAAAATTAATTTTTTTAAATATATATATATATTTTTTTTAAATATAAATTACAATTTAATTCAAATATAATTTTTATTCTAATTTTATATAATTAATATAACATTTTAATTTAAATTATTTTTTAATTTTCAAAAAAATATTATTCATATAAATAATATTTTTTTTTCATTTCAATATTTCGTATATAATCGATATCATAATTTCAAATAATAAATTAATTCAATAATTTAATATTATCCAGAAACAACATATTAAATATATTAAAATTATTTATGAATAATTATGCATATAAGCAAATCAAGAACCCGCCCGGCAGAGCAGTTATATAAGGGCAACGAAACAGTTTAAATCGCTAGCTGTCCATGTCAATTGAAATCTTGATGCTCTTCGCTTTCCACCTGCTTGTTGCTATAGGTTGCTATAGGATGCTATAGGCTCTTATTTGAGCCGAATATTTTACCAGATTTCTGCCAGTGGACCCCTGGAACAGGTTTAGGCTTCGTGTAGACTTCGCATAGGCACCGCGTAGGCTCGGGTGCGCAAACTGACTACCAGCCGACGTGCGAACCGGTCCATATTCGACGCATTGAGCTGCCCAGAACCGCCCTTCGGCGCGTTGAAACACTAAGCTAGTGACCGTCGAACACGTCGTTTGGCTTGACTCCAGCAGAGTCAAAAATCACTAGTTGAGTCTTCAATAATCTTCAATGATCTAGTTGTGAGATGTTTAGTGTGCGCTTTGGGGTCTGGGTGCTTGTGCTGTTGCAGGGAGCAGGGTGCGGTTTGGAGCCTGCTGACTGGCGCCCCTGGAGGGTGCCGCAAGGCAATTCCGTTTCCAGACTTCCAAAAGCAGCTGGGAAAAGGACGGCAGAATCAAACAAATATATGGCGATATTATTTAATATTTTATACAGACGTTGGCCCTGTATAGGAACCCCTTCAAAGATATAATTCCCATAGGTTCCCACTGCGGCCGCGTAGGCGTTTTTTCGGCGTTTGCTGAGATCGAACCGAGATGCGTGAGACGCTCGGCCGTGAGACGAGGCAAAGGCATGGTGCCATCCATATTGGCGCCATCTCGAGTGTTCGACATTGGACACAGTTCAACACATCCACAGAACATCCACAGAACATGATAGTTGAATAATTGAATATATATATATAGTTAAATATAATTGATGCATTCTGGGATCATATCGAGGTAATTAGCTCTGCTCATGAGGCTGATGGCAAATTCAGATTGCCAATACAACAAGGTGGTCTAAGGTGGCAAATGATAGGAGCCTCAAAGATTTTTTCATGCTCACAGAGTTGGCAATGGGTGTAACGTACTCCACGGAAAAGGCAGCGCTACAAAGCACTACTGTTGATCGTAGGAAACCAACACGTCACCATGGTTCCAATCCTGGCCTGCAGTGGTGCTGAAGGATGATGCAATTTTTGCCAGCAATTCAGAGCTGTGAATGTCAAGTCTTTTTTCAAAGGCCTTTCAAGCAACTCAAGTAACTCACTCAAAGAACTCCGAATTCATCGTTTCACCATGTTTCAGCGTCATCTTTTTCAGAAGATCTCTTGGAGAATCTAACATTTTAGCACTTTTCTGCACTCTTTCGGGCCGCTTCCCATATGGTTTCATGTGGTTTCAAAACGTTTCAAAATAACTCAGCAAATCTAGTTTAAAAACTAAGAGCTTGTCTCGTCGTCATTGAGTTTTCTGGCTCTTGGGACCTTGGCGACGTGGATTCAGAATCCAATTCATCCACTTCAGAACAACGGTCCATAGATGTCTATAATCATTCTACAATATTCTAATTTTAATTCTATGTCTATAGATGTCTATAGATGTCTATAGATGTCTATAGATGTCTATAGATGTCTATAGATGTCTATAGACGTCTATAGACTCAACAACGGTCCAAATCTTTCCAAGATGTCTCCAACTTTACCACAACGGTTAACGAACGTTGCGGCCAGTTGAACTGAGCCGTTTGAGCCGTGGACTGGACGAGGTGGTGTTGGAGGTCGCTGTTGGATGATTTGTGGATCCCACATTGCCCCCAATCGTTCCACGGGGTAGATCAACCTCGCTTTCCCACCGGATGATCCATCCGTAAATCTGACATGTCAGAAACGAAAAAGGTGTCACAGTTCTGATATCAGTAAAATCTTTCCAAACTTTAAGATCATATTAGATCTGATTAGATATGTGATAGCTGATCTGATTAGATCTGAAAAAACGAAAAAAGGTGATGCTTCCGATGCTTCCGATGCTTTGAAAAGAGTTAGACCTCATTGAATCGAGGCCATGATGACCACTGAGCTCCCAACTTCGGCACAATCGTGAGATCACGTCGAACAAAGAGCAAGGCGCCAGCGTTCTTGTGATGGCCGCAATAGTCCTCATGTCATTTCCCATGACGGATCCATGGTGCTGCTATAAATGGTGCTCCATGGATCCCATCAATATACCCCCAATGTTAGTATATATACCAGCACCATGGATCCTATGGGTTTTAATACATATCATTTTATCGTCATATCGTTACAGATATATGATGATCAATCTATATCAATCTATATCATTCTATATCAAATATGCATTTCTACAGCCAAAGCATGGCAAGATGTCGCAAGTTACTCACGACCCAAGCGATTCGGAGTTTTCAGCTGCGCTCCGTGGCACTGAACACCGTGATCAATTTGCCATTGGCAAAGCGTTCGAAACCATCCTCGGTCGTGACATGTCGTGACCGTCTGACCGTCCCCTGGGTCTCCCATTGAGGTGTCGACCATCACACATTCGTGTGCGCGGATAATCATGGACAGTGGATGATTCTTTTCAAGGAACTCCTGGATCAAAATCAACAAAATCACAGCTGACAAACCACCAATATACATCTAAGATCATCTAAGTCTATATTCTGTTCATACGTTTTCTATACGTCTGGCTGTTTTCCATACATCCAAAGATATCCAAGTCGTCACTTTGCGGATTTTCGTCTCCAGCTCCAGCCTCCACCCGATCCGGGCCAAACTTCACAATTCGGCCAGTGCCATCAGGATCCCGTGTCTCGTTAGGCGTGACCCCTGGAACCTGGCACTGGCGGAAAATCCACCGTCGTCTCATTCAAACATGGAGCTCAAGCTCAAAGATCACCAAAGTGTTTAAGGTGATTTTTGATGCGATTTTTTACCATATTTTACCATATTTTACCATATTTTACGATATTTTACGATATTTTACCATATTTTACGATATTTTACGATATTTTACGATATTTTACCATATTTTACCATATTTTACCATATTTTACCATATTTTACCATATTTTACGATATTTTACCATATTTTACCATATTTTACCATATTTTACCATATTTTACCATATTTTAGATGCAAATTAAGAATGGTGTTCGAGAATCCGATGGTTTCTTTCTGACATCACCGGCAAGTTACGGAGTCATTGTCAGAAGGATCACTCCACCTCAGAGCAGTTAAAATCCGGTCTTTTGTCGCTACATCAACTGTGTGGAACTTTAGCAGTCCACACAGCCGGGCCCCTGGGCGTGAAAAAACACAGAATGGCAATTTTTATGCCACATCCATATCATTGCGGAATCTTTTTTAGAAAAGCCTTTCTGTTGATTGCGAGGCCGTAAGAACTGATAGCATCAGCGAACCCTCTGAGTGCCGTTGCAACAAATCTGTGATGCGTTGCTCCATGGGCGTCTGAGGAATCTGAGCTACATGAAGCGGCCTGGACAGCGATTTGCGAAGCGTCAAGCTAAAGCAAAGGACAAAAATCCACAAATCTGAATGGATTTCATGAGATGTTTCAAACACTGTGTGAAACAATTTCTGCATCAAAATCATTCAAAATCCATGATCAAGAAATGGCCTTTGCAAGGCACGAACTTCAGCTACAGAATTGACTGAGCCCCCGATACCTCGCACAAGAAATACGGATGGACACTTTGGGATGGCTGAAGCTATAGCTATACTGGCTATACTTGAAGCTATCTTAGTATCTCTTCCCATGCAGCTACTTTCAATATCTTTCAATATCTTTCAATATTTCTATCCCTGATCTTCTCTTCGCCCATACATAACTTTGGAGGGAAGCTGTGGAAGCTGTGGAAGCTGTGAGATGGCATCAACTTTTTGCGCACCACCGTGGAGACAAAGGATCTTATCCTCGATCACTGCTCCCACTGGAAGAAATTCAAAGGCCTCAGAAACGGGAAATTCCTGACCCAATCATAACAATCATGGTGAAGGAATGTGAAGGACGCCTTCCAAGAACAAAACATGAAGGGAAAAAATCCTGAACTCATTTGAACTATACAAAAAATGGACATATTTGATGATGTTAGATGATGTTAGAGGGATTTGGAAATCCAAAAGAGGGACCTAGGAAAGCCGAGGTTGCAAAATCAGAAGACACGAAGCAAAAAGAAGGTCCTGGACTCCTCAATCATATTGGAGATGATGCAATGGACAAACAAGTGGCAAGGTAAACTGGTAAACTCGTAAACAATGGCTTGTAAAGGAGGATACAAGAGAATCATATAGAATACACTTAAAAAAGTCACTTCATTCTGACACTTCTGAGATCAGATGACAGCAACCTGCATCCAAGGGACCCTGTTAAATTTGTTCCAGCACGATTCTGGATCTTCAGGTTCCTGACAGCGCTCGGATCTCGGATCTCGAATCTCCAGTGGCAGTGTTTTTTCAGCGCCTCGTTTAAGCGACGTCGGCATTCATCGCGGAAGCCGTAGATGGCATTAATTGTTGGATCCTCGAGGTGAGTGCCACCAGGAAACCCACATGTTCCACACATGTTCCACGTTGTGCCACAGTCTGCGACAGCGCCATGGATTTCTCGCATGTCGCGCCTCGTGGTTGCCCCTGATCAGATGGATCTGATTGGGATATTTTACCTGAGAAAGTGCAGATCGCAGATCGCAGATCGAGGTCGATCGCAGGAATCACTGAAAAAATACTCCCACCTTGAGGGAGAAAAGAAGACAAACGGTCTCCAGAGAGAATGCCCCCCGGTCCTTAGTTCATGTTAGTGAACAATTTCCAACAAAGAACTTGGAAACTGCTGTAGAAATGTGATCATCAACCGATTCATTCCGATCATTCCATGCATTCACGTTGACCATGCTGACCACGTTAATTAGGCGTTTTCAGGAACCGGCTACGAAGTCACCTAGGAACAGGTAGTCCATGGAGTCCTTGGCCGTGGAGTGTCAATCCAAGCCAACCTTTTGATCAATCTTGACTGACATCTGAAATATCATGACATATTTGATACATATATATGTATATATATAATGTATATATATATATATATATGTGTATAATATATATTATATATATAGATATATTTGACATATTTTAAACAAACTGATTGCATTTTTTTGAGGTTGCCACGATGTCGCCGTTTTCACCATCAGAAGGTGCTTTGTACCTGGCCGCATAAAACACTTGCTGGAGGGTTTCAGGATGGTTTTAGGACATGGCACTCGAATCCGAGTCGCAACGTATGGCACTCGCCTTGCAAAAAGCCGCATCAGGTCGAGGTACTGACCATGAATGTCACCATAGACCTGAGAACATTCAGCAACTGGCTGGCGTAGTACTGGCGGATTGTGACGCTACCGTGAGCTTTCTGTGTTTCCGAGAATCCCCTTCTAATGCCATCTGAAACATCCCATTATTGGTTGTATATTAGTGTATATCATAGTATATCATAGTTATATGATGTTTGTCACATCCATGGTAACATCGGTTCTCCATAGTTATATTGAGTTACATCCCAGCGGAAAACTATCTTAAATGACATTTCCTTAAAAAAATAACGTGTTTTTTCATGAGTTTTCATTTTGCCATTGTTAACTCATTGAAAAAAACGGATCAATTTTTTACAAAAATCACCATCCAGCTATTGGGTACCCCCATGGAAACCCCATGGCTGGGCCTTGATGGGTGCTCGAAGCCTAAGGATCATCTCCTGCGACTTCAGGACCTGGAGATGGCGACGGAGATGGCGACAGTCGGGGAGGTTCAAAAACATGGCGACCATACGGTTTCCATGGAAAAATCAGAGGCCAACCTTACCTCCAAATCATCTATTTTTATCATCCATCAATCATTAATAAGATGAACATCCATTGTAAATCATGGGTAATCATGAGATTTATGGAGATTAATATGCGACTTTCGAACAACAAAAGTTTTTATCCATTTCTTCAGTACCACCATTTTTCAACACCGAAAACACCACACTGACCGCGCCTCAAGGGTCATGTCACACAATCGACTCACCTGGCACTGGCAGCCAGAGAAGTCACCAATGGAGCCAGAAAATTCATGAATCATAAGATATGGTGAATCATAATCACCATTAATCACCATTAATCACCATTAATCACCATTAATCACCATTAATCACCATTAATCACCATTAATCACCATTAATCACCATTAATCACCATTAATCACCATTAATCATCATAATATATCATAATTGATTCATAATATATCATAATGAATCCAAAGTCTGCAACTGAGTCTACAACTTCTGAATGCAAGCATTTTCCGCGGAAAATGTCGCGCCTCTGCTGCAGTCAAGAGGAAGCCGTTTGGATTTGCGTCTGGTTGCCACGTTGTAGGCCTGGTTGCAGCAGAGATGATTTTCTTCGTTTTTCTTCATCTTGACATATTTCAGATATTTTCAGATCCGGTACGAACTGTTAAACAGACACCTTTCATCACCTTTCCACATAAAAATGGTGCCGATAGTCTGGCTGAGAATGTCTTAGATCTGGACTGCAACAACGCGTTGATGCAACGATTGTGCACACCATCATCTCCCTGGCGGTGCAACTCCGTCAGACAAGTTTCAAAAAGCCGGCGATCGGCACATGGCTTAAGACATGCCAAAAGTGGCAACGCTTCTGGCGATGTTCGCCATGACGTTGGCAGAATGGATTTTGCGACCTGGCAACGGCGGCCGGTTTGTTTCGCTAGCAGAGCTTGGCAGTGGCAGTGAATGGCAGCATATGGCAGCTGACTCAGCTGACCTTCCTCTGCAAGATTCTCTATCGCGACCTCTCCCAGCGATGAAAATTTCAGTGATTTCAGATCTGTGAATCCACACAAGGCCATGGTCACCGGTTGATGTGAAATTGCCCTAAAATGATCATATCTCAGAATTTCACCAAGGGGTCCCTGGTTTTCCGGGGCAAGCTCCATCCAGGAAATGAACCTCAAAGCTACAGCTAATGCCCAATGGATTCGACATAGTTGCGGAACCTTCTCGACCAGGTGCGTGAAATCCTTCTCATGGCTGACGTACACCTGAAACAATCAGCGATGACTGAAACGTCGAGAAAAGGCTTGCGAACATTGGAGATGGAGACGTCTTTGAAGTCTACACTTTCATATCTTTCATCTTGCGGAGTTCACCTTCAACGTTGCATCTGAGTGCAACCACGTCACACAGCATACTGACACCAGTAAAGTTGCTGCATGTTGCTGCAAAGGTGACAACACACTTTTTCAACACGTTGAAAGGGGTGTCACGGCGGTGTCACACCAGCACCTGCGGTGACACTTTGACGTCGCCAGGGGTAAGGTCCACCTGCAGAACTGCGAACAGAGCTGAAGACGGAGTTTCTGAGTTTCCGAATGAAAAAAAACAAACTGCTATGAGAGCTGCATAGAGCTGCTATACTCAATTTCTGCACTAAATTCTCCAGAGTTACACAAATAACAGTTCATTTTCTGCCTTGGTAAATGAAAGAAGATTAAGAAGGAAAAGCGGAGGAACAGGAGCACTCAAGGTGGAAGGATATATGAACATCCAGTCAAAGGAAATGAGACAGAAGGCCATCGAGGTTTCCTACCATACGAACTTCAATACTTTTACTTGGCATCACTTTGCAGAATGGCCTGTCTCCTTACTTTGTCGTCCTGTCTTAGTTCTGGCTTGGTACATCACAAAAAAAGGAATCCTTTAGGTCCTGCTTCAGGTCCTTTAGGTCTTCAGTCATGCTTGTCATTAATGTCACATGCACTGATCGGATCGTGTGGAATGGGTGGAATATGGCGGAATCTCATGTCATGGAATGGGTGTCCTTTAGACTTTTAAAAACGACACCATGGCTTCAGTGTGTCCCACGATTCTCACGATACACAAAACCATCAAAACGATTGCAATCCTATGGAATTCCTATGGAATTCCTATGGATCTACTGCTTTGATTGATTTGATCCTGGCTTTGCTCGGCGGAAAATATGTGCAACTTGCATCGCGTGCAGATGGTTCGTGTCAGCACAGCATTTATTCTCCATCGATCCTCACGACCTTTTGTGCTTGGTCTTACGATATGCAGTCCGATTTGCATCGTCTTGTTAATATGCGGATAGAGGTATCATCGTGAGTATTTTGAACTATTTCATAGTATCAATATGATATTCTTAAGATACTAAACATCATGTAATATCACTTAATATATGTATACTTAATATATATATATATATTTACACATTGAATATATACTGAATATATCACAATATGTCACAATACCTTCCAACTTCTGCCGGAATTTGTGGAATCTGTGGAATCACTGAGTCTTTGGCGCGCGCTGCAGGAGCAGGTGCTAATGCTCCTGTCAATGGATTGGTTTAAGGGAAAATCTTAACCGGAAACCCATGGGTTTTTACCATCAAATTTGATGGGGTTTCCTGCTAAAATTTTCCCATCATCCAATTCTATGATCCTGATGTTTTTTTCAAAAAAACTCTGTTTTTTTTTTACTTCTAACTTTGGTTCATGTTTTATGACTGTTCATTTCGAACCAAATTGTAGACTTTGGAACATGCTGAACACTTAAAACTAGACTTTGAAATGATGATGATGATGATGATGATGATGATGATGATGATGATGTTTATTGAGTTTTTTTGACGCATTTTGGAACATGTGTTTTGATATGTTCATCACATTTGGAACGTGTTCCTCAACATTTCATAGCTGGATGTTTATTTCCCCATATGGGAATGAACATCCAGCTATACCATCCATAGTTATTCCATCAATGGGGAATATTATCCATTTTTTTCCACACTATCCACATATTATCCACATATTGTCCAGCTATAAATGGTAGTTTTCCACTCATGTTAGTTTACCAAAGGGTATCCATATTATCCAACAGTTAATTAATCCATATTATCCATATTAATTAATCCATATTATCCATAGTTATGTTAGTTATGCTGAATTTTTCTATATCCAACAGTTAAATCACCATAACTAACATAAATTTATATGTTATGGACCATAACTAACCGTTTCTTCCATATCCCACTAATCATTTATCCATATCCAACAGTTAAATCACCATAATCATCCATAGTTATTTTACTTATGGTAATTTTTCTTCCATCTTATCCTTTAATTTTATCCAACAGTCAATAGAAAATGTAGAAAAATCACCATTTTTAATAGGTAAACCATCTATAACCCATAGGATCCATGGTGCTGGTATATATGCTAACATGACTGGGGTATATTGATGGGATCCATGTTGCCATATATAGCATACATGGATCCTATGGGTAAATGGTGGCGGCAATAAGGCTCTGGCGGCTGCGAGGTGGCGTGGCCGGACGGGTCTCGGCTGGTCGGCCATTTGGTGCGCGCCCTGATCCGAACAGGGAGAAATTGAAGAAATGGCATACCCATTATAGATATATATATATATATATTACATATATATCATTTTTTTAAAATATACATGTTACGTATATATATATATATTTTTTCCTCTAGCCCATAGTAACGAAGTTCGTTGCGGCTTTGCAACATCGAATTCAATCAGTCCAGACCTATGAAATTCCCAAAATCGTGGTCACGCATCTTCGTGCATAGCTCCAAAAACGAAATTGGGAGGTCTGGCAGGTCACCGTGCTCAACACAGGTGGAAGACGCACTAAAATCAGTGCCAAAACTTTGGGCAATAGCCCTACAAAGCCCTGGGGGATATTCTTTCAACGGAGCCGTGTTGAAATTTCCTTTGTCATCCTTGCCAGTGGTGGTTCCAAAGATGAGTTTGGAACAGAGCATGCCATCATGTAGAGAGCGTTCTAATGTAGGCAGTCTCAGCACTAGCAATGTTGTCGGCTTCGGGCTTGGCGCTCCGAAAAGCCCTTGGGACAAATGCCAGGAAATTGTAATAGCAATCGGAGGATCGGCAACCTCCATATGCTAACTGTTGATTCATCTTCGCTGTCTTTCGGATGTTCAAGCAATCCAGATCCACTGTACATGGCCATGGCCAGCATACATTCAAATGCAAAACCCAGCAAAATTGTACCAATGGTCACCTGATGGAGTTCACCCAAACGCAACTCGTTCAAACCCCAAGGTGCGTCAGGTGTACGGATGACTCGAGGTCCTTTATTGCCAGCCAGTTGCACTGCTCGCACACGACTCCATGTATTGCATGGTGGACCCGCAATGAATCCTGCCACATGGCCCTGTCTAATGTGGTGTAACCACATCACTCTTGTCTCCTCTTTGGCAATATCACCATGAACTGAGTCGATGACGATGTCAATGGATACAGTCAGTATGACGCAGCCCTCAAGCTGCTGTGAGAGCAAATCCAAATACCATTCAATGTCACCTCGTCGTCTCCTTCCTGCAAAGGCATGCAAAAGGATTTTCTGTCTGGTGAGTGACTGCGGTTGGGGAGTCCATTGGGTCCATTCAGGTGGTGGTTGATCCGCAAGATCCGCACACCACTTTTCCCATTCACAAATTGTGGCAGGCTTGTGGAGGATGACTGCTGCTTGATCGTTATGCAAAAAGTCCCAATACTTCTCCTGCTGCATCTGTGTCATGCAGTGGACAACAACAGGAAATGACCAGTTAAGGACTGCTGCATCTTCTTCGGTGAATTGCTGACAAAATGCTGCAAGTGTCTTCCTACATTTTGTCCAGCTGATCGGATAAGTACGAATGAAATTTCTCAGTGACACCGCCAAAACTCCCTGAGTCGAATCCTCAACAAGATGCAAATAAATTGCTTCAAGAAAAGAAATATCATAGTCATCCCAATGTCGAGGCATCGGAGCAGGCAGTCGGGGTCCCTGTGCTTGCATCGTGGGCAAAGCCCCATCATTGGTTTCAAGCTGAGCTCGATCGACATGTGAACCAGTACCAGGCTCTGGCGCACAATGCATTCTTCTGGCCCTCAATGTGTCACGACATCTCAATGAGCAACGTAGATGCGCAAGTACCTTTGAAAAAGAATGGTATTCTTTCAAGCAGCAAGGGCACTGTGTGCCATCAAAAAGAAATCTTTCTTGGGCAATGATTCCATGCGTCCGACACATATGGACACTTTCTCCTGCAAAGGATGCAAAATTTCGGCCACATTGCATGCATCCATAACAAGTATGGTCCGCAGGCGGTCCATGACGAATGTCACTTGTGGGGAGGTAATCGATCCAACCCTCCTGTTGCAAGAGTGTGCCAATTTTCTGGTGGAGTTCAACCGCATGGAATTCTTTCTTTCTCTGTAAACAAGCGTGCTGAATGCCTTTCCTAATCAATTTCTTCCAGTAGACACCATGATGAACAATGAGATCTTGCCAGACAGGAAAGTGATGGGCAGGGTCACTCAAACCAGTGGAACCTCCAATCTGACGCCAGAGCCATTGCAAATCATCTCTGATCATGTCTGTCCAAACTGTGTCTTCTTGCAAAAGCCCCCAATGAGAGTGGTGGCGGCAGTTATGCAATGTGCCGAAATAACGGAGCCGGGCCCGTCTCAGCAATTCAGTTGGATCAGGCATGTTGGTCTTGATCAAGACTTCAGCATCAGACATATGTGTATCCGGCGCCACACCAAGAAAACGTCTGTACAAACGCATGATACCATTGTGAATCTGCAGACGGCTCAGGTTCGTAGTGAATGTCCAACTTTCTAATCCATACAGGAATTTACTCATGATGAGTGTGTTGAACATGTCGCATCTGGATTTCCATGACAGCTGTGGATTCCGATAGATCAGGCGCTTGTGTTGTTGGAAAGCTTGTGTAGCAATAGCTAACCTTCTTCTGATTTCCGGGCGATTGATGTCACGGTGATGTATCAAGCCACCTAAATGGACGTATCTCGTGACAATAGGCACGTTGACCGTCTGTCGTTCACAAACAACTGACAAGCCGGCTTGTGCACTGTAGTACTCCCTACGAAATTTGCGCGACTGAGCTCCACGGAATGTGAACATGATTTCTGTCTTACCACGCTTGAGGTTCGGAGCCATTTGGAAATCAAGACAACCATCCAATAACAAGCTGACGGCAAGTTTAGTCTTGGTAACCAGTGCTGCATTACTAGGTGCAGTGATGAGTATACTCAAATCATCCATCCAGGTTGGCCCAAGGAGAGGGATCCTTGGGTGTGCCTCACGACACGGAATGTCAAATGGATTTGGAAACTCAAGATCGGGTATAAACTCCAGGATGCCAAAACTGACAAGACTGGCCTCTAATTTTCGGAGGAGTTTGGCCCACAACAGACCAAACACGACATCAGCAAAGCTGTCACCCGGCCTGGAACCAATCTCGGTGCGGATGAGATCTGGTTGTGTTCCAATTTGGAACCATGTGTCCCGGTGAAAGGCCTGGAGCATCCGTTGGACATAGGCAGGGGCCTGTGCTTCAGCTAATGCCGCGGGTTCTTGGAGCAGGTGGTTCAAATCTTGAAGTGCATCAGAATCAAGGCCAAGACGGGCACACATTAAACTAATGCTATGATCTGACATGTCGCCACCAACCGCAAGAGGTCTGAGGGTTCGATAGAAGGCTTCAGTCAAGTCAAGAAAAACAACTGCGGTCGGAGTTGCAATTCTGGACTTCCATCTAAGAAATGCACGTGTCATATGTAATGGTATCGATACTGGCATTTTCTGTTTTCCGCCCAATTGCTGTCGTTGCATATAGGCATCATAGAAGTGATGGGATTTTTGTCTGAGTGCACGGTGGATAGTCTTTCCAATGTGACTGGAAACAAGGAGTGATCGATGCGTATGGCAATCTCTCACGTCACCGCGTTGTTTCCAAGCAATTGCGAGCTTGCCTCCTTTGTGCTCAGCAGCTTCTTGGCCATGGATCGCAGCTTTGAGCAAAATCGGATAGCAGAGTCGCGCCAATTGCACTGGGCAATAGTGACATATTTCTGGTGGAACTTGGTCCAATCCTATTGCCTTCCCAATTTGAACTCGGCGTAGAGCAATTTCTAATTCACACAGTGATGGGACATCTTGGATTGGGATACATTCTGCCTCAGTCTGGAGGAAATGAGAGAGACCTTGCAACCAGTGATGTCTGTACTGGGTTTGTGGCATTCGCGTACCTCCCTCCATGTCCTGGAAGAACTCAATCCACCTGTTCTGTGCCTCTGTTGGATCATTGCATATACTACCTTTGGCTTGTTTAACGATAGGCAAGCAAGCTCTTTTTTGTTTCTTGGGGTTGGTCGAACCAATGAATGGTTTCATCAAGTGCAAGAGTGCACCAGCTGAAGCATTGTGTCCAGCTTCCGCAATAACAGTTTGCATGGTACGGCTTTTCAGAGACTGTAGTTGTGCTTTCAGTCGGCGTGTACATGACCAGTAACTGCACGACAGTTTCAACAATGCGCATGAAACTGTACACTGGTGTTGTACAAACTCTGTATGTTCATGTGCAGTTGATTGTCCTTTCCATTGTTTGAACCACATGCTCATGAGATCCAATCGGGCTTGCTTGTTGGCTTGTGAAATTCTGCGTCTCAAACGAAGCTTATGTGATCGAAGGGCCCAGGTTGCCTCATCAATGAACGACTTCTTAGGTGCCCGCTTGTCAATTGGACAAGCTGCTGTCAGAGCAGAATGGATGGTAGAGTTCAAGGCTTGGACTTGGGTCTCAATGTCACACTGCCAGGTGCAATCTGTGTGGGGCTCCAGGCTGATCGAGTTACGCCTACTGGCAATTCGAGTCCGATCATGACGTACTGCTGGCAATTTTGGAGCATGTCGATGTGAAATTGTATCTTTCCAGTTGAGCTGCAGCGCAGTGGCAATATGGTCGTTATGTACATTCCCTTGATCCAATGTATGAACATTTCCTGACCAAGTGCAACATGAAAGCTGAGATTGCGGAATAGCTACAAAATCAATCCTATGGTCATGTATGCCATCAGGTGACGTCCAGGTGTTCTTCCCACCCTGATGCGCAGGGCCAGTGCAAGGCAGGCATAAATTGAATGACGACAGAAAATCAAGGAAAAAAGGAGTATTTCCAGAGCTGCTGTCATCATTTTCAAAAACTATCGGATGGTTGACAGGCCCAGTCTTCGCATTTGCATCAATCATGACATAGAGAGGAAGATGCCGACATGTTTCCGAAACTATAGAATGCGTTGTGTCCCACCAGGTTTGTCTTTCTTGTTTTGGCCGTCCACTTTGTGGTCCATGGAGGACTACCAAAAAACAGTTAAGACATTCATGGGAAACCCGTGCAACTAACCGTCTAGGATCGTGATGTAAGAGTTGGACGTCCGAACGAGACAATTTACTGCGTTTGCCATCCTTGTGCAGCAGAGGCTGTGTCATAGATATCCAAAGCTCAACACCCAGGTTGCGATTGTCAGACCCACCCGAAATCCGGAGAATGTCGTCGAGTCGTCGGCAGTACTTACTCCAGGAGGGCTTCTGGCCTCTTGTATGCCCATGATGTGAATTGCATGTGCATTCATCTGCTGTCTAAGGTAGGTCAATTTTCCACTGAAACCATCAGGCGAGAGGAATAGCGAACCCACATTCAAAGACGCAACGCTGAGATTCACATCTTGACATTGGGATAGACCTTGAGGATCTTGCTGAACTGTTTCAGATTTGTCAGCGGCTGGCAGATTCGGTGGGCTCACATCAAAACCATGTCGTGTCAGTGACGGCAATCCGGAATTACTGTCAAGGAACATCCAGAGATATGGCATGATGGATTGGAGCTCCAATAGGTTGATCGATTGTCGATGCAAACGATGACCATTGGCGGCTTCACTTTTGGCAAGAAAGTCAGCTAGTTCGTTCCACACGTCACCCGCGTGTCCTTTCACATGTGAAACCTCGAGCTCTGAGTATCGCATGCCAGCTGTAAGTGCTTGAAAAATTCCTCTCAAAAGGGCGATGGTTGGGTGTGTTGCAGCAAACCCCGCTCTGCCCATTGATTGGTCTGCAGTCGTGCTGGAATCAGTTCTGAAAATTGTTGGAATAGTCGAATTGAGAGCAAGTCGCCAAAGTCCAGCAAAGATTAAGGCTTCTCTCTCGGCAAACTCGGCTCCAATCTGGTCAGTGCCTGTGAATGCCCGATTTTGATGCTCATACATGATCTGCTGTGCCTGCCATCCAAGGAAAGTGATGCTTCCTGGTGCGTCATCCGTTGGATACATCTCTCCTAAGACAACAAATGCCCAAGCGTCGGGATGGTCATGCTCAGCGACAAATAATGGTGGTTTTCTACGGTTGAAGGATTTGGAAGATCCATCTGTATAGATGATCAAACGATCAAAGTCATTGGGGTCAAAGATCTGTCCTTCAACTGCCGTCGCGAGTTGTAATCCCTGCCAAACAAAATCAGGCAAATCAAGGTGGCTAAACCATGGACAGATAACACCATGTGCTGATTGGAAAAAATCTTCAATGTAAGTCCATTCAATTCCGAGTGTCAAACACTGCAACGGTAGGTGTTCCTGGACCTGAGAGAGGTCGATCATGGTATTCCGCAGAATACGCTTTTGTGGCAGTGGCCATGGAGTGGGCTCATTGCGTTTTTTCTGTGGCCCTTCAAGCTCAGGTTGATTGTTATGGAATGTGATCATGAATAGCCCAGTTCTGAGGACTCGGACATTGGTAATGACAGCACGCAAGAATCCACATGAATGTAAAAACCGCATGTGTGTCAATTCATCCATGGGTGCAGTCTCGGTGTGCAACAGGAAATCGTCATTTGTGGTTGCATTTGAATGCCAATAAATGGCATGGTTGGCATCTGTAGTCCAACTGATTGGCACTGTGACGAATTTACCTGATGATCCCATCGCATACACATGTCAGCTATATCCAAGTTTGTGCAATTCTTGTTCTACTTCTTGTTCCGTGGTGTCATCTTCCAGAAACAATTCCTTGGGCAATGCTGGTGAAAAATCCAAATGAATGAGCGGCACAGGAATCCAGGGGGCCTCAGGACAAAGAGCCTTTGGAACTAATTCATCCAGCAATAGGATACGCTTGCGGCTGAGCACTGTCTGCAGGAGTGCAATTCCGTCATTGGCTGGTTGTGGAACTTGTCTGACTGGAAGTGGCACGACAAGGCGTCTGATTTGCAAGGTGATTGCATGTCCTGAGCGGCCAGGCCAAGGGTGCCCAGGCAATAATTCATGTCCATCAATCCACACCTGACTTGGAATGTTGGGATCAAGTCGTCCTTGTGCAAGGTCGTAACCACAGCTACTAACGACATGCTCAATGTGAATGTGTTCAGCCGTGGTAATAACGAGTCTTGTCATGTGCTGTGATCTTCTTCCAATGAAGTTATCATAAACAGTCACAAGACCAGATACCCATGATACATGAGGTGCTTGCACAATCAGTATATGACCAGCAATACCTCTTTCCAAGTTCGGTGGGATGATGACATACATTTCATGGATCTGACCAGGATCAATCATGTCATGCCAGACCGCTTTGATAATAGCTTCCCAGTTTGCAAAATTACCAGCGAGAGTTAGCCTCCTACCCTCCAAACATCTTGGGAACCAGGTTCTGTGGTCAACAAACCATGAAATGAATTCCGCAGTGGGCGGTTCACGCTCCCACGAAAAGCTAGCTCGCGACCAAAGTGCATGCAGGTCTTGAATAAACTCGTTCATGCTGGCTAAATCTGGGAGTTCAGGCGTGAAAACAGCTGCATTGGGATCAAATTGGAATGTTGGACAGGTTGGCTCAGTTGCCGGTCTCGGTGAGACCTCGCCAACTTCTTGGGGAGCATTTGAATCCGGTCGTTGCATCAAAAAAGATTCATCAAAATCACTCGGCTGTGATTGCGGTGAGATTGGCAGTTGCAACTGTGTCTGAGTGACCTGAATCTTGATGCTGAAACCTGTGGCTAATTCAGTGGCTTGAACCAAATGGATGGGTTCAAAATGGTAAAAGGCTGTGCAACTGTTACCATCACAATATGGTTGAAGGCTCATAGTTTCGATGAGGTCATCAATTCGGACAAATCGTGGCACACTGTATGCTCCTTGAACGATGTCATTCTCTCTGGAACCAGGGAGTACAGTAGTCAGAACACCTGCAGATTTGCCCTGTGGTCGATTTTGCTCAATGAGGACATGGCAACTGTAGTCCTGATAACGCCCCTGTGGTGGCCGTGGACGAATGACAAAGACTGAAAAAGGAGTTGTGGGATCAAGTAAGTCCCGCCACAAGTACCGGAATTCTTCCAGCCACGCAACTGCACACTGATCCAATCTGAGAGGTCTTGGCTGTCTGCAATGAATGTAATGTCGATGATCCACATACCAAGTCTGCAGATAAAGATACGAGTCACCATCAAAAACTTCTTGGACAGCCTCCGCAGAAAAAAATTGACCAAGATCCCAAAACCACTGTTCAGTTCCATCATGTAGCGGCCGTGGTCGTCTACTTAGTCGGGTGGTCGGGTGGCTTGAAGTCATTGGGACATCGATATCCTCTTGCAAGTCAGTGCCTTTACAGGTATCTGGCTGTACAATAGTTGGGAACTTCGGTTCCAAGCAAAACTCCGAAACTTTAGATTTGTACTGCAGAAGATTGCTGTAATCATCTTCACTCTCCAAAACTTCTGCGCTGAAGTCAGTTTCCGGCTGAATCGTGACCTGAATACACTGACCATGCCGCGTTCGAAATTCTTGATCATCAGAATGCAGTTCTGGTTGTTCCCAGTTGATTCTGTTTTTGGAATACAGTGCAAGAAGTGGTGTCGCATGCATGACATCATTTACAGTGCATTTCTTCGGCACGACAGTGGCAACACGAATGAGAACGTCTGGCGGGTTATCCCCCTTGAAATTCATAGAAATCAAAACAGACGATTCTGTCGATGGTCTCTGCGTCAAAATGATGTGTGCTAAGTGATCTTCAAGATCTGAGGTAGGTGGTGTCGGCAGCACAATATCAATAAAGACAGGATCCTCAGGTCTGATCAGATGCCTCCAAGGTCTAATGACATCCTCAGTCCAGTCAGCTGGATTGTCGTCAAGGAAGACCAACTTGGAGCCTCTGCAAAGGCGTTGTGATTGGTGATCTAAGAGCCATGTATGAACTGAAAAAACGATTGCATCCTGTGTTTCTTCTTGACAAGTGTCCACATGTACTTGTACAACTCTCTGTAAGTCAATGATCCAATCCTCAGGGATGATAGAATCGGCATGACTACTGTTGGAATCCAACACAGGATCAAGCAGTGGCAATTTTTCGGTATTCAGTTGCATGGCATGGAAATGATCAACGTCATTACTCCCATCTGGTACAGCTGGTCGCTGAGGTCTGATGAGATTGTGCATAGTATCCACGGCAATGCGTCCAGCAGCTGTCGGCTCAAAAAGATCATAGGCTTCATGGAAAATTCGGAGAGCATGTGCAATGTCCCATGTGTTGTCCAATGGTGGTGGAACAATGATTCGGAGGTACGCACCATGCTCAATTTGCCTGGGCGCAATATCCTGTTGAGTCCAGACCTGATGATTATGAAAAACAATGCAGTTTTGTGGGTGCCAAGCACAGTAGCCAGCAGTGTGGGTCATCATGAGAACGTGTTGTCTAACGATCGTGGGTACTGTTCTATGTACTTGGCGCTGCACTGGTGGCGCTCTTGGCACAGTTCCTGGTCTGAAAGGAAGATGCATTTCAATATCAATCAGCACCAGTTTCTCAGTTGAACCAGCAGGAATGTCAAGAACGTGTTGTAAAATGATGGATTTCTCGGCTTCAGTTTGATCAGCCGGATTCGTTTGTAAGTGATGAAATGCAACCAAATCATCGACTGGCAAGTTCAAAAGACGACTGATGTCCATAAGAACATTGTCAATTGTATCCCATCTGATCCTTCCATGACTTTGTTGATGTCCAAGTCGATGGATATGCACACTGCAATGAATATCACCAGATTGACTGCTGTTTGCAAGGCTAGGCGAGGGTACGTCTGATTCATCTTCCTCCTGAGGTGGATCGAAATCATGAACATTGTCATTCAGTGTTTGCGTTGAGAGGCAAAGCTGTGTATCATTAGAACCAGACGCCCTACTGGCTACACCAATTGCAAACGAATCGCCATCTTGTGTTGCATGAATGGGCTCCATCGTGAAAGGGATGTGCACATGTCCATGTCTAATGGTGCATGAATAGATATTGCATCCATGTAGGTATTCCGCACATTGTACAATTTGGTGACCACTTGTTTGTTCAGAGAGAGAAGCAGCGACAGCATATGACGCTCGTGCATCTCTGTCATCTCTTCGTAGGACAGTAATAAGGCCGGCTCTTCTCGGAGCAGCAATTCCCTGTGAAACTATCAAATCAAAGAGGAACTCATGGTTGTCACCAGTACGTGGCGGATTTGGATGAACAAGGTCGAAAATGGTTTGTTGATTTTGCTGTATTCTGTCTCTCCAAGCATCAACAATGTCTTGGTACCACAATCTCCAATGTCCATTGATTTCAACCACACGATATTGGAAGCATTGAGGCGCATGGATATGATGCACAAACCATGTTCTGAGAAAGATACTCTCATGGATTCTTGGCCCTTCTACAACTCCTGCAGCTTGCAACGCATCAAATAAATTTGGGACAGATTCTGGTGCTTCGTGCAAGAAATGATTGGCATCTTCTGGATCTTCGAGGTTTTCTGCAGGTTCTTCATTCTGACCAGCATTCCAAGAAGATGGGACATTGTAAAAGGCATCGGTGGTTCGTAACAAGATCGGTTCAAAAGCACAACTGCTATTCGACTGCAGGCACTTACGGGTACGGCCCTTCCTGTCTGAAGACTTCGGATGCATATCACGGTCTTTTTTGGAAGGTTTTTTGACCCACGGTTTATCCGACCATGTAGCCAATTCAAATGTGTCCATGAGAGAGGTATGCATGTGGAGAGTGTCATCAAGGCCAATATGGATCGAAATCTTATCATGAAAACGAACTTGCTGTTTGGTATGTGACACTTCTTTGCAAGCAGATCGGATGCAAGAGAAACTACAACTGCGGGGCTTACACGTATCACGGAGCTCAAACGCAGGAGGAGGATCAATCTTGTCCATGGTCCGATCAATACTCATGGAAAGAAAATTCTGGCAGTGCAAATAATGATCATGGAATTGATCACAAATGACACTCCAATCCAATTTCCAGGCAGATAAAACAGCTTCAAAAGGATTGAGATAGTTGGGTTCATATTGAATCGAATGTCGCCAATGGGAAAATCGATGGAGATCAAATTCTGTAAGTTGGAAATGGCTTGCTGCACATACTGATGGCGGCAGTACATAGGCATCAGCTACTCCAACCTGAGTCATGGCGCAATGCACATCATGCCTTTGCACTGGATGTACACCGCCCGAGATCACGATTTGATAGATCCACCAAACGGCTCCATGGATCTTTGTCTCTTTTTGTCTCGCTCTGCATCGTCCATAGCCATATCCTCCCCATCTAATGTGGGTGTTGTGCACTCTCTGCTCAACACCGCTGCACAATCTTGAAGGACTGTCTGAAGTTGCCCCTGCAGCTTCTCTTCCTCTTTGTCGGCGTCTGTGGCTCCATCTTCCTGCTCGGCTGTCACAGGTGTGATGGGTGGCATTGATGCCAACATTGCCTGTGAAGCTGTGGATGAGAGCGTCTGAATCGCTGATCTCGCCAGTTCGATATCCTCCTTGGCTTTGGTGATGACTTCCTGAAGGGATGCCTGTTGCTTCTGGTATTCCTTCAGTTGTTCCTGCCAGGTCGTCACAGCCTCGGTGATGTGTTTGATCCACCTGGTTCTGTGAGCTTTCTTGGCTTCCAAGGTCTCGGTTAAGGCTTTCTGCGCCTTCCCAAGAGACTTCGGGCGGAGTGGATGTTTTTTGTGACAAACTTGTTGTTGTCCTTTTCGATCTTTTCGATGTCCTTGTCCATCTTGTCGATCAGGTCTTTTGTCTCTGATGGAATCGCATTTCCATCTGGATATGCTGCACGTAATGCAGCTACACATTCTTTCTTCTGTGCAAGCTGCTCTGCAGTATTGGGATTGAAAGTCGATGTGGCAAAAGGCGTATTGCTTCCAGTGGATGCTTCGGTGCTTGTCCAAGCAGGCATCTCCGGAGCCAGCGGTGCAAAAGGCGATGTGCTGAGGCTTCCAGCACCTTTTCCTTCTGATTGCTGGGATTCTGTCATTTTTGCTTTGCCTTTTTTCTTGGTCTTTCCTGATCCCTTTCCTTTTCGGCCTCTGGGACTTTGCGAATTGTGCGTGCTCTGTGAATGAGAACGACTTTGGGCTCCATCTAGAGGCATTTGCCAACTCCAAGAATTGTCGTCGGCTTCCCACTCCTCCCATTGTTCCCAATCGAAGCGACGCGTTGTCGGCCATGCGTCTCTGTACGCAGTGGCTTGATACGTCTGCTGCTTGGGTTCCGTTTGATGTCGCACACCAGTTGTCCAGTGTACATGGCATACTGCGCGATGGGTCGCCACTTTTTTGTTGATGCGTTGGCACTGCGTACACTTCCAGGGGAATAATTCTGGAGTGTCCATTGTGATTTGCTTCTGGATGATTCTGAGAAACTGCTGATCCTTGGAGTGATGTCTCCCAAGGGTTTTCTTGATGCGTAGGAGCGCAAGTCTGGTCAAAGGCACACGACCAATGCGGTGCAAAAACCAGCTTCTTCTGGCGGTCGCTCTTTGTCGCCGCTGTTTCCTCCTTTGGGCACCAGTGAGTAACGGAATCTTGTAATGTGGAAAATGTTACCACAAATAGAAGCAGCACCAACAAAATTGAGCACATAAATCACGCAAAATTTCCAATGTAAAATGATACCAGAGCAAGGCCAGTTCAGTATCAATGACAAAGGTAAATTGAATTGCAAATAGGTGAACCTCCTCACGGTGCAGTTCACAAAAAGATTGTCCACAAAATTCACACCAGCGCGTAGCAGTTGAGTGTGTAGATTGTCAAATACAAATGCAAAAATAAAATTTATCCGGTAGTCGGCCACCGCAGAGCCAGCAAATCCACCAACAAATTCCGGTAGTCGGCCTACCGCAGAGCCAGAAAGTTGGTGAAGATAACAATGCCAGGCAAGGGCCACCGAAAGGCCAGATTTAATTGTAAATGTCACGCAGGAAACTCAGTTGTACAATGCCCGAAATGAAAAAGTCTGGGGAAGATCAACCCAGTCTAATAGATCAAGCAACAACCAAGCACCCAAAGGACACACCAAATATCACCGGAAGGTGTTGTCCCGCGGGCCAGCAATGCCCGCTCAGGTAATGGCACTCAGAAACCCCTGTGTTCAACGGCGGGGGGAATCCTGAGCCGAAACCTATATATATATATATATTACAATTACATATCTATCTATCTATCTATCTATATATATAAATAGCTAGTACATATATGTGTTACATGTGTTAATTGATTATATCAGGTTATAAGACGTCATAAGTCCAAATGCGTAAGAAAACTAGTCATAAGACTGAGATTCTGATAGATCAACACCGTTGAAGTATCAACACGGTTGAAAGAAAACAACATAAAGTTATAACGAATAAGTTTCTGAATTGACAATTACAGAATTACACAAACCACATTCCACAAATTTGGGTAAAAGAATGTCATAAACCACCCATGAATGGGGACTTGCTTATACAATGTGGTGTCCCCTAGTTATAAATTGGTTTATAAAGCCCATTAACTATAGTTATATCTGCCATAAACTATAGTTATGGGAGTTATAAACCAACTTAACTATCATAAATGTGCTATAAATCCTATTAAATCCACAATTTCCTATGGTTTCCTATGGTCAAACGGGGGCACCACTTCAAAAACCTATAAAAATGATGGAACAAATCCGGTGGATCCGATGGATCCCAAGGCCTCCTGTGTAGGTGGGAGCCATCATGTCCAGAGTGCTGGGCGCCTTACCAAACGCACAACGTTTGGACCGCAGAACGACCGCATGTTGCGATCTCATTCTTACATCAAGACCAATCATGGACACACACACACATGTATATATGTATATATATATATATATACAAATGTATATGTATATATATATGTAACATGTGTATTCATGTATATTATGTTTTTATTTTTTTCCCTTTGCAAATGTCATTTCATGTCGTTTCCACTGCTCGACGCCGGGGCTTTGGCATCTGCCAGGGAGCCGGTGCGATTGGCATCGTCTGCTGGAGCAGCCTGTGCTGCTGATTCAACGTGTCAAACATTGAACCAATGACCTGCATCATTTAATATAACATATGTGGGAATATAACATAATTACATAATGATATATGATACATATGGGGATACTTAGTATGTAATAATAATAGGTAATAATAAGTATGATATTGGATAATATACCCCTTCCTTATCTAGGTATGAAATACACATCAGCCTGTTTGGGCCTGGCCATCCCTCCACTTTCGCAGCGCACCTCTCCCTCTGTTGAAACTCCACTCAGCGAAGCGGCGATCGCGTTTTCAATGTCCATCGCCTACGAGCAACTCAACCATAAACTCAACCATCCAACGCAAGCAGCTTCACCATGCTTCACCATGCTTCACCATGCTTCACCATGCTTCACCATGCTTCACCATGCTTCACCATGCTTCACCATGCTTCACCATGCTTCGCCTGCAAATCTGCTGTTGGGAATGTCCTGAAGCTCAAGACATCACAAGACCGAAAACGGAGTCACTGATGGAATCTGCTGGTTTTGAATCCAAGGTTTCCCCTCTGCGCAGAGCTGGGAACCACGCGGATTCTTATGGTCAAAACCACCATAGGAAAAAAGCAGGCCACCCATACCTACCATACATATCCATACATGCCAAAACATGCCAAACAAAATGCAGTGACAGTTTGCAAGCTTCGCAAAATTCAAGGGATCTGCAAGGGATTGTTCTCACTTGGTTCGAATCTGATGCGTGGTGGGCACCCCATGATGAGTGGCGAAACCGCTGGACGCTGGCAATGTTGTGCCACTCGCAAGTCTCGGTATCATAGACCGCCGTTGGCAAAGGCCTGACATCGAAACATAGTACGTTGCAACACTGGCGGCGACAAACGGTGTACATATGCTAAACAAGAATAAAACACACTTCTTTATTGTTTTATATTGTTTATATATATATTGTTTATGCAGTTTATGCATGTCTCCCCAAGGCTGTTCGTATCAACGACAATATCAGAACAATGCTGGAAATTAAAATTGCAAAGAAAAACCTGGCGTTTTCTGGTCTTTTTGGTACTGAGGAAGCAGCTTGCTAACTTCTGGTCCACGTCCCCCGATGATCAGCAACTTGGAGTCCACGAAAGTGCAGCTGTGCTGAAACCTTCAAGTTTCAGGATGAAACTTCCAATTCTCCCAATTTCTCCAACTTCTCCAGTACCCCCGTGAACCAATGAGACATCATCATTTTTTTCAAAAACACCTCGAAATCTTCCGTTAAGTTCTGGAAAAACCAGTAGTAGGCCCTCCACTCCATCCAACTTTCATCCAACATGTCACATTAATCCAACTAATTCATCCTAATCCATGTCACATCTAACATGTCAAACATCCACTTTCATCCAACATATCTTAAAGATGTCTGACCTCCGTTAGATGTCCAACCTCGGCTCGGGAGGTGGTCCACGCTTTGTGGGAGCCTCAAAAAAAATTGGCCAGCGAGTTTGTAGGATCCAAAAACATCACAAACCGATGTAACATATATGAGATATGCAGCAATATATACAGCATTATATAGCACACAACAGAAAACATATCTATGATATATGATATATGAAAATGATCTATGATCATGTATATATATATATAGATATATACACATAGATATTGATATATGACAGGCACGGGCACAAGCTTTAGCTAGCCTCCGTTCGCAAGCCCCTGTATTTCAGGAATATCCAATCAGGATTCTTTCTCTGCCGTGTCAGCATCGCGTACAATTCAAGCAGCATCCATCTTCTACTTGGACAATCTTTTGGCGACCGCTTCTGCACTATATACCAGCTCCTGCTTGTTGTTCTGGCTAAATTCTTCTACATCGACGTTTTCTCCAATCACTATTTATTTCCTGGATTTATCGTATTCAACTCCTTCCTTAAGCCTGCGGGGGAAGCCTCGCACAGTCTCTTCTACATCTCATTCTCCGAGTTTGCTGGAACCAGCGCCAACTCAACCATCTCTCACTTGGTGTCATTGTGTCTCGTTTCACTTGCATTATTATCCCGCTTGCAATTCCAGCCAATTTTCTACTTCATCGACATTTTCTCCATGCACGTTTTTCTGGAGTTTTCACATTTCACTCCAAGATGAAGACAAAGGGGGAAGTCTTCCACATCAAGTCCTACTTTGCATTCTCTTCTTTTGCTGGAATGTACCCTCCGCGTCATTCTGTGCTGAAGGGGCCGTGGCAATTTCCATGTCCTATTCTCGCGGGACTGAAAGTCCCTGTTTATAAAGTGAAATTTGTTATAAGGAAATTTTTGCCTGGAGGTAACTACCACCAGGTAGCTGTTATCATCAGCTCCGACCACACCATGCCACATTACACGTGGTGAATTTACTTAATCTCTCTCCACTTCAATTTTAGGGGCCAAGACAAAACTTTCCTTATCAACTCCATTACCTTGCTGCTAAAGCTCGCAGGTCCGCCAGAGGCGTGCCGGGAGACCACGGTCACTCCATCGTTGTTACTTTCTCCCTTTTCTAGCTCTACTCTCCAAAGCGAGAGACAAGTGGTCACGAACCCTGCTGCGCGTCACGGGACCGATTTCCTCAGGTTGTTTCTCCGTCGTTTCGTTGGTTTTGGGGTCCACCTACACAAAACCATCGGGTCCCGTGTTATAGGTGCTGGTTAGTAGCTTATCCTGCAGCCACAGATTCGCCCGTTCTTTTGAACTTTTCTCTTTTTTCATCTTGTTTCTCCATTCGGCTGATGGAAAGCTGCTGCTGACGTGTAGTTCGACATGAACTGCATATCGCTTCCGAAAAAAAATGCTATATGACATATGATGTGTGTATATTATATATATATGATACACATATATATATATATATATATATGTATTTCATTACATATACATAACCATATGATATAATAGTTGAAATATTGTGTAATATATCTTCTTGGATATGTATTAGTCTCATTTATAAACATTTATTTATTTCTATTCAATAGACAACTATTCACGATTTTACCATCTGGTTATTTAACATAGCCATGGAAAATCCCAAAAATAAATGGAGATTTCGTTCGCTGGGAAATCATCTATTTCTACGGGCCATCGAAATCCCATGGCTATGTTCGTCATAACCAGAGGGTACTATTATGTATATTAACATATCATATCATTATCATATCATTACCCGGTTTACCCGGTGAAGCGTCACTGGGAAGTGTGATCAGTCCGTGACCGGCGCACCTCGACCCAGTCCCAACGGCCATCTCGATGCTGCCGAAGCCCCCATGTGTCCTGCAGCGGTGGGAGATTCGTTGGGAATGTGCTAAAAAAAAAGGAGGCCGAAACACCTAAAAAATGTGATGGAAAAATGTGATTAGAAATGTGATTAGAATCACTTGAATCCTGGGACCATTGGGTCTCATATCACACCAGTCTCACGGCCCGTCTCGTGTGGTCTCGTGATGTCGGGACTCAAATCCAGCCTGTCCTTCAAGGACTTGTTTTCTGCTGTCCGGCCACCAAAAACTACCATCATGCCAGCTGCCGGACCGTCACGGCAAACCTGCTGCAAACTGCAGGGAAGGGAACTGAAGTGAAGGATCCGCTGGTTTGTTTTTAGATTTTAGATACATCCAGCGATATCAATAGATATCTTGATATCATGATGATGTTATGAGATCACATTCTCTCATGACCAAATGATTTTGAAACTTAGATGAAACAGCAAGACATTTTGGTGGATCTACAGTTGACACCGCACTGATCATTGCCTCTGCAGAGTGGTAGATTCGCGGAAGCGGCCCACGCTTCCCTATAACCGTGACCTTAGCGCTGCCAATTGCTTCGGGATCAAGAAACATCCAAAGCATCCAAAATCGACAGGCGGATAGAGATACTTCCCTGAAACCCCACTAAAGATCTATGAAGACCTATAAAGATCTATGAAGATCTATAAAGATCTATGAAGTATGATTCAGTATGATGTAATTTGTTTAAAAAAACATCATTCTGCTGAACCATGGCGATGCCAGGCTTTTTTTTCGAATCGATTTTCGGCCCCGCCGGCGGCCCCGCCTCTTGCCATGCAAAAGGAGATCGCTCGACGTCAAGGATCCAGATGTCACACTCCGCCTCGACCATGGAAATGACATGCATCAGGCCATCAGGCTTTAAAAAAATCTTTGACAAAAAGCATACATTGCCATGAAAAAGACTTTCAAAAGGAAAACAAGAAACACATATAGAAACAAATATAGAAACCATATGAAACCATGGCATTTAGACACTTGAAGTGGGATGAACGATGTATCTTTAACGGCTTCAACATGCTTCGATTATGCTTCAATATGCAACCAACGTTCACCTGCTGTCCATTGTTGCCACCAAAGACGATCAACAAGGGCTTGTTGAAGATCATGGTGTGACCTGGCGATTCCACGTGATCCCGATCGCCAAAAGTCTGCTGGATTTGATCATGGTGTGATCTGGTTTTCGCTGGGTTTTTTGCTGTTCAAAAATTCCAAGCGCAAACTGCAAAGCATTCGAAAAAGACGATGTGTCGTATATTTTCCCGCTAAAAAACTTTTCGGTGCAATGCTGAGATATGCTGAGCATCATATGGAATCATATGGAATCATATTGGGTTCACGAAATTGACTGCAGTTTGGAAAAACAAGTTCATCTGACAGGGTTGTGGGTGGAGTATGGGTAACAAAGCACTGGTTTTGGAAAAGATCAAGGGGAAAACTCCCCAATAGACTGTTCCGAAAAGCTGCAAACATTGGACAAAAATCTCGGGCCAATGACACTAATGACATAGTGTGGCCACATTGGAAATTCGTCTCCCAAGATCTTCCACATCACTTCAGCGAAGGGTGTGAAGGCCAAAGAAGTAGAACAAATATAGAACAAAACCAAGAAGATCCAAACATCCAGAAAAATCCGGAAAAGGGCCAACGAGTTCAATCATGTTCAATCAAACCAACAACATCCAACAACCATCAACAACCAGTTCGATGTTGCATCGTTCAGCGCACCATATCTTCGGCCAGGAGTTGTGCCCATTACTGGGACGGACATCCATTGGGTATGCTCCTGGAATCAATGGAATCCACCGACATGGCCGATGTACATGGCAATCCATGGTAGAAATCTGGATACCTCTACTAGTTCGGCATGAAAAGTCCAGGAAAAACAGTGAAGACCCTGGAAGCCCTGGAACAACCAGAGCTTGGAAGGATTTCTTGAAAAACTTGCCTCGTTGCGGATGTCCAGCAAGTACAGCTCATCAGACCTTACGCCACGCTGAACACTTGGGAACGTTGACACGTCAAGTCCGACCAAGCAGTGACTATGGAAAAAACATGCGGTGTCAACATCCACGAGCCAAGTCGTGGCTGCGATCTCTAGCAAACTTAGCAAAAAATAGAAAACCATCCACGAAGATGAAGAACAATGTGAACATGTTTGCTTTCGACCTTACGGATCCTTATGGACTGGGTGCCGTGGCGATAGACTACCACCTCCAGTTGCTCCTCCGTAGATGACCTCGGAGCGTCGCAAAAATTGCATTGCTCCTCTCAGTTTTTCTCAGGTCCTTCAGCCACCAGTCAGTACCAGTAAGTACCAGTAGCTTCCTCTCTGGGAAAGGCACCATCTGGGAGTGGTCTACACATGCTGCTGCGTGAGCAGCTCGGGCAAAGGGCATCGTTCCTGGGACTCAAGAGGACTGATCCAGGGACAGGCACTATGGCACGTTTGCATTGTGGCTGCTCCTATAACATCGTAAAACATATTAAAACATGCATGTGCACACACACAAGACTAGAGTTCGCGTGACCTAACTCTATATTTTTTCAGAGATTACATGCATCTTCGATGCAAAAAACATGCTGTTGGATCTCAGCAAACATTACAAGTCAATGGTCACCACATGTCACCAATTGTGGCTGTCATCATGTCATCAACGCTCCACTGGAACTCCAGCCTTCGGCTTCTATTCGAGACCATGTGTTGTTCGCAACCTGCAGGCGTCACTCTTTGCGTCACATTCCATTCGTGTTTGATCCCTTTGAAATACAACGTGTTTTTTTCCAAAGTTTCACCGGGACTGCACCCTGGCTTCTAAGACTTGGACATTCAGCATGAATGCATCTGCAGTGATGGTGTATTTGCCTTCCAGACTCTAACGAAAAACTCCACCACAAGCACCCAAAAGCACCCGGAAACTAGAAAATGACGTGTGCTCTAATGCACACGGCAACACACACTGCAATCTCAGAAAAATCTCATGCCTGTATCACCGGTGGCTCCACCAAACAGCACTACTCGGTTGTCTCCCACAAAGGTTGTGGTGTGACCAAATCTGGCGCCGGGAGCAACCAGCAAACTGATCTCAAACTCGAACTCAAGCCATCTCAAGCCGTTTCTGCTCTCTGAAATCCTGATCTCGATCGAAACCCATCCATAGCCTAGTACTTAGTCATCAAGATTATCAAACCATATCAAACCTATATCCAGCCAGTCATCCAGCCAGTCATCCCAGTGCATCTGATGTCGTCTGAGCCTCGGTGATGGAAGGTCACCATTCTGTGCTTCCTTGACATACTCTGGTTTGGCTGCTGTGCCACCACGGCCTCTTGCCTGTGCAAAAAAGTGACACATAGTGACACACTCCATGTTTGAATCTGTACCAAATCAATTTTGACTATAATATATGACACACATATATATATATAGTATATATATAATATACGTATTTCACAATGAAATGATCACTGAACTGCTTGGGACGCCCCTGCTTTCAAAGCCATCCATAAACATCAACAAACATGCAACAAACATGCAACAAACACGCCCCATTGCCCCAAGGATCCACTGTCGGATACACTTAAGGCATTCTTAAATGGCAACGACTGATCCACGGACTGATCCACTGACTGATCCACTGCCTGACTCATCGTATCACTTCACGAAGATTCACTCCCCAGACCTCGGGTGATCGAGCCATGCTGCGCGGGTCGATCGGATCCACATCGGATCCACTGAGGACATCTGAGGACCCTGCGGGGAGGCGGAGGCAGAACCCGCCCTTCTCCCGGACGGACCCATGTTGTGTCACAGCATCGAGAAGTCTGAGCCAACAAGCCAACGGAGCCAACGGTGTCCAGAATGAAACGAATGAAACGAATGAAACGAATGAAACGAATGAAACGAATGAAACGAATGAAACCTGTGACACCGTGGAACCAACTGGAACCAACACAGTGCTGCACACAAATCTGGAGAAACCTGTGAGGTGTGCAGTAATGCAACAAACAGTTTTGCACAGAAAAAACACAACCTGTTTCCCTGCAGTTCTAAGTCAGGGCACCTGTCGCACGGGTTGGATCTTTTTGAAGTCCAAGCACTCTGGGCTCACTGCTACTCACTGCTACTCACTTTGGAGCTTTGCACGGTGCACCTGTGACAGAAAATCACGGTCTGGTCCATGTGCGGCATGTGCGGTGCCGGAAACACCGCATACCAGGCCTTTGGATTGACTGGTGTCCCTGCAAATGCAAACCTTAACAGCATTCCATTGGCCATGAGCCATTGTGAGCCATTGTGAGCCATTGTGAGGCATTTTGAGGCATTGTGAGCCATTGTGCATCGAAATGATTGCAGTCCAATCTGCTCATGGCGTGCTCTTCATCCATTTCATCCTGAGTTGCAAACTCTGAGAGTAGAATGCCCTCACGGCCCTTGCTGAGCTCGATCTGAGGGAGGACAGGACTGTCACCGTGACGGTCAAAGGGACAATTTGCAATTTGGACTGCTTAAAAATCATGGTGTGGTGGGAGCTGTTTTGCCCAAAAAACGTGCCTTGGCATAGCCTTTCTCTCCCCATTCCTGATGTGGAAACACTGCAGGTGCCCACATCATTGACATCTGGAAACGTTTGGAATTCCTCGCACCTTTCCGAAAGAGTTTTCGATGATCCAAAACTCTCTCCCTGAAGTTTCTTCCGCACCCCAACCTGAGACCGAATGTGAATTTGCCAAAAAATGTGTACTCTCTCTCTATATATATATGTGATTAAAATATATATGTTTATAATATATACTTATGTATATATATACACAGTTATATATATATACACATATATATACATATATATATATATATAGTTATATATATATATATATACAAATATATATATATATATATATATATATATATATCAATGAAGAAACTACCCAGGGGACGGCA
>Ga0126342_10000456_pt1 | contig 44213 bp, 33 predicted proteins | sample Cyp1metagenome_FD_92528 | JGI IMG/M metagenome (GOLD analysis project Ga0126342, IMG submission 92528) | Coral microbial communities from Lord Howe Island, Old Settlement Bay, Australia - Cyphastrea 1 metagenome | ecosystem: Host-associated > Invertebrates > Cnidaria > Coral ...
AATGGAGAATGCATAGAGGTTTCGGCAAAATACATACAAAAAAAACATTCTGGGCAAAATACAATGGAGAATGCGTAGAGGTTTCGGCAAAATACATACAAAAAAAAACATTCTGGGCAAAATACAATGGAGAATGTAGATTCACGCCAAGAAAATTTAAAATATAAAATATTATAAATTCATCTTTTTAAAATGATAAGCAATATTTTTTTATAAAATGGTAGGCAATATTTTTTATAAAATGGTAAGCAATATTTTTTATAAAATGGTTACAACATTTCAAAAAATGGTTGAGAAATTAACGTTTATAAAGTGGTAACACACTCGTCTCGCAGTAAGATCGATAGATAGATAGATACATAGAAGATAGGCTGGTAGGTAAGTAGATAATCAGAGAAAGAGAGAGAGAAAGAGAGGAGACCTCAAGCACCTTTCGGTCCATCAGTGGCTTTGCTCTGCCATCCCTCATTCACAACCACCAAGCTCTCCTATAGGTTTCCTATTTTTGAAACTTCCGCCACCGCCTTGTGCGGTACTACTGGTATATATATATAAAATGAGCTTTCAATGAACTGGTCATTGTTTTATGACCCATAGGATCCATGTATGCTATATATGGTAACATGGATCCCATCAATATACCCCAAATGTTAGCATATATACCAGCACCATGGATCCTATGGGTGATGGTTGATCATGATTCTCCAATTTTCCGCACATTGGTCCACCGTTTTTTCCGTACCATACCCCATTTCAGGACAAACCCTCGAACTGTGGCTATAGTTTGACGCTTGACCGCTTCAACCACGATGGGATCGTGATAATCCTGATCCTCACGTTTGAGAGAATCAGAGTCCTAAGGGATGATGACTAGATTTAAGTGGATGCATGTTTCAACATTTTTCCATAGATCTGAGTAAATTTTATCACGACCTCAGTGCGACCGAACCCTGGAATCATGGTTAGTAAGAGAAATCATCCCCAAGATAGCCGCAAGTTTCAGGTTAGTGAATTATTATAATTTACCCAGATATATGTCTTCAGTGTTCATCAGATGGGTTCGACACCTGCGCGTTGGTCTAGCATTTTCAGAGTTGGCTTGGCCAATGTTCACTTCCATTGATCCCCTCCCCTCTTAACGGTGTTTTTCAGGCCTTCGTTTGTTTCTACTATTGCCATACTCCATTCTCACAGCAAACCACAGGCACAATATTACTGTACTGATTACTCACATGTGATGATTGTAATATTATATATATATGAACTGCACTTTACAATGTATTATGTCATATTAATGTCATATTATGTTATATAGAACTGTAATGAACTGTATGTATAACTTATACCCATGGCCCAATGCCCCATGTCCTCGGTGTTTCTGCGCACAGCTTCGCAATGCTCAACGGCTCAACGGCTCAACGCAGGTTCGCGTGGCCCCGCGAAGCGCTGCAGCCGGTGCCTGTGGAACGCTCACCCATCTGGGACCACCCAGAGGTGGGGTTCGGTGAGCCTGAAAGGGATCCCTATGGTTATGGGCCTTAGAATTCCTTAGAATTAAATAATTATATTATAATGAATATAAGTTATATATAAGTTATATATAAAGTTATATCATGTTGTAACTGAATGGTACTATGATTTTTAGATATTTTTAGATATTTTAAGTATCTATAGACTTAATAGGAGTATGGTCATCATTCCCAACAGTAGTGACTGTTGGGTTTCAATCTCTGGCTTTGGGAGTGGTGCGTGTTTTTGTCAGAACCATGGCACCTTGGAACCCTTACTGCTGTTGGGTTGCAAAGCTAGGTTACTTTTAGTGTTTGATATGTTTGAGGGGTTGCCAACTATATTCTTGGGGATTGCTATGGACCCAACCGAAGAACAAGGATTGAAGGAACCCCGGAACCCCATATTGTGAGAGGTTTGGCTGGGCCGCGGGGACATCCATCATTGAAGCAGCTACACTGCTGCTTTTTGACATGTCTTGAACTGTTTTTCTGTGATGGTTTGTGATGGTTCGTTTGTTTTTTTCATGTCATCCCATTTCTATAGTTACCACCCATAGGATCCATTCATGTATGGTATATATGCTAACATTTGGGGTATATTGATGGGATCCATGTTACCATATATAGCATACATGGATCCTATGGGCCATGAAGCCTTAGTAACAGACATGTGGTTTTGCTTGTTTGGAATGCATTCGTCGCCCTTACGTCAGCAGTGTGCCCTTGCCACCCGGGTTTGGATCCCGAAGCTCCAGTCCTGATGATCAGGGATCTGTACTGTAGATGGGTCAACTGTAGGCACCTCGAAAGGAACAGATTACCCCTTGATAGCCCTTGAAATATACTATATGGGTATGGATCAATACCTATGAAAATACCATTTTTAGGGGGATGAACATCCATATGGATCATTGTATTGTCCCAAGAATGTTACCCTCTGGTAAACTAACATAAAGCTATTAAAAATGGCCATAGAAATAGTGGATTTTCCCATGAAAAATGGTGGATCTTTCCATAGCAAACTGTTAGTTTACCAGAGGGTATACGTTTTTTTGACTTTCTCACTTTTTCGATGGAAACCATTTCCCTTTGATTGGCATGAAAATCCATGAAATTTCTATAAAGGTCTATGAAAATTCCCATGAAAATCCATGAACATCCTCCAAAAAACCAATGCTTCTGAAGGAATTGGAACCCTTGAAGCAGTACACCTTTCGGGAGGTGGGACCCGGGCTGGTAGACAGAGACAATTACAGTGGAGAACTACCCATTTGCTAATTGATAATCACTGATGTTTTAGTAGGATTCTTATTTTCTATATCTCGTTTTTGGGGAAATGCTATAACATGCTATAACCAATATATGTAGATGTGCAAATCTTTCAAATATACCGGGTTTTGAATGGATTTGTGACTTTAGGGAATGATAGTTGATTGCTGCACGATGTTGCATCAGCGACGGCTTCGCGTCCACCATGGATCTTATGACCCACCATTGTCGTAGTCTAAGGCCAAAGGATCATCCCTTTAATGATGATCCAGCTCTTTAAAAGCGATGACTTGGAGCCATCCATGTTGCGATATGCCGGAGCTTCACAGGTGTTCACAGTTTATACCACAGTTTATACCAAGGATATCGCAACTCTTGGGGTATCGCTAGAATATCGCACTGCTATTAGATGCTATTAGTATTTCTAGTACTGCTAGTACTTCTAGTACTTCCAATACCTTAAAATCACTATCATTAGTATTACTGGCGCTGCTACTACTTCTAGTACACCCAGTATTTTAGTACTATTGATATGGGTAGTACTACTAGTTTTACTAGTACTACAAATACAATATCATATCTATTTTAGCTGCGTTTAGGCTTAGCGATACCCCCTGTAAATCAATATGGCACAATGATTCATGATGGTAAAATTGCTACGAAACTGTGGTTGGTGATGGGACCTTTCCAAATGATGTTGATGTCCTTTTCATGAACAAGGAGTTTTGACAGCCGCACATCTGTACCTGAGCTTTCATCCCTTCCAGGTATCGAGGTCTCCAGGCGAAACGGACAGGGTTGGGAAAAATGAGGCGTCAACCCACTAAATGTAGCCCTCATTTAATGGGATTTAATTGGATTTATCAGGATGTCATGGGATATCAGGGGATATACAACAATCAAGGATATTTGTTTGATTGTATTTGGGCATGTCTGACAACGCGGGATTTTCCCCAAAATGGCAATTTTAGTACGGAAACTACTGATGAATTGTGGGGGGGACTATTTCGTTGCCACCACCGAGCTGAGAACGAAAGTGCACGGCACTCCAGGTTCGCCCCCTTTTATCTGGGCTATCCATGCGATGGGAACCCCTTTTTAAGCGTCAGGTAAAGCCCTGGATGTTGCACAGTTGGACACGTACCGAGAAGATGGCTTCCTGTCCCTCGGATGAACCATTGAAGGGGATGAAAGGGGGTGACACCTGTGCTGTGTGCTGGTTCATTCGATGGTTACCCTCTGGTAAACTAACATAGGCTATGGAAAATCACTATTTTTAATGGGAAAATCCACTATAAATGGCCATTTTCAATTCAGTAGCTATGTTAGTTTACCAGAGGGTATGACCCAAAGCGACCAAAAGTGTTCTTTCCTGGGGGTCTTCAACTCAAGAAGGAACACCAGCAGGACCAGTTTAAAACCGTGGGATAATACTAAATGAGCCATGTGTCAGATGTGTCAGAGCTCAAGACCGGGACCCGGCAAACAATGGTCCCAGCTTTTGTGGTTGCACCGTACTCGTACTGAGTGTCGAGCCGCAATTTGCTGAAAAAACAAGTCTTAGTAAAGTACCCCAGTCAATGTGTTGATTTCAGGCAGAAATTGCTGGAAACCAATTCTATCCGCTCCTTCAGGTCCCAAATCCCCAAGTCATGGATTGAAATCCACCAAATCGCCAAATTTTCGTGGGCAAAGTGATTGTTTCTACATGTTCAAGCAATTTTCCATGGTTTATGTATTAACAATGTATGCCATATGTTATAGAATATTATATATAATCATATGTTTCATCCATATTTCACCAAGTTTCTGGCATTCTTCTTTCAATTTGAGCATATTTTACCCTCTGGTAAACTGTTACATAACTATGGAAAATCACCATTTTTCATTGGAAAACTCACTATAAATGGCCATTTTCAATAGCTATGTTGACATAACCAGAGGGTAGCCATGCCTTCCAGCCCCAGCCCCAGGCTGAATCTTCCGGTCCTCTTGGGTGAAGCCTTGGCCACGGCACGGGAAGACTTCAACCAGCTGCTGCTGGAGCGAACCGTCCGGGCGCACAAAAGCGGTGCTTCGTGCTTCATGAAATATGTAAGTGATCATTAGAATTCAATACACGCTAATATCATGATATATATATATACTTATATATGTATGTATGTATGTATATATATATGTATAATGACATTTTGCGATGTCTTATTTTGATGATGGTGATGTACCTACAGGTACGGTAATCAAACAAGGCTGGGAAATCCCGGAAGTCAATGGGCATTCATAGTAGCTGGGAAAATCATTGTCATAGATGGTGGGTTTTCATGGATTTTCCAGCAAGTACCAGAGGGTATCCATAGCGCAAAGGATTTAGAAAAAATTACAGGGAAGAAAAATTGTGTTAGGCCTTTTTATTAGCATGGTGATATTGATTGACAGCTAGGGACTTTAGGCAGATTTCGCTTGACCAGATACTAAAAGGGATGATACTCCAAGTGCAAATTCTTGGGGTTTAACCTGAAATGCCGCAGACAAAAAACAGACAAGATTGTTCATGATGTTTGTTGTTCAATAGATCCAGAGCAAACTATGGCTACACATCCTCATGTTTGGCAACAGAGTCTGTTGCTATTCAACATCTTGAGGCTAGTCGTTGTCCCGTGCTTTTGGCAGTGTGGGAAATCTGAACCTGAGTGGTACCTGGTAGAGAAAAACATCCCACTTGCCCACTTTGAAATTCAGTTTAGGAGCGCGCAGCTGCGGGAGGCTTAGAGTGGAGCTTCAGGATTGTTGAACCCCTGGTTGACTGATGATTGACTGTGGGTAGCTGTGGGTAGCTAGTATATGGGGGTACAAGTCCTAATTTGATAGCCAAGTTGTGGAAGTTGGAAGAGAATATGAGGCAGGAAGTCTGGAAGTCTAGAGCAGGTGCTGTAGTGAAGCAAGGCTAACGAGTCAAGAATTAGGACCCAGACATCAACCGATTTGGTTTTGCTCCTGGCTCTCATGAAGAAACTTGCTGCCGTTTCGGAATCTCAAGAACCCGCAGCTATATTTGCCCGAAGATTCTGCTTGAAATGTATCAGCGTGTCCTCCTGTGTGAATCGTGACCTGATGCCAAAGCTCTACAGGCGTTGTGGTCACAGGGGCATAGTGTTCCCTTATTTCTTCGAAGAACGCCAAACCTCACATGGGTGGTTTGCAAGGTACCAGACCTGGGTGTATATATCAGAGACCGAGCATGGAGTGATGGAAGTGTATCACGCAGGCATCAACGACGATGTTGATTTGCAATGGGCGATGGATCATATATTGTCCACTTTGGATTCTATGTCGACACCATACTTGAACCAAGAGACAGATCAAAACAAAGAGAACAAGTTGATGGTGGCGAAGTGGTTGTGCGACTTGCACGAGAAGGTCAACCAGGATTTTGTGGCTGGTCGTACCATTGCTGCCAAAAATTTGCTCAGCAAACGTTGGCTTGTAACGCGTGGCATGGGAACGGAGCTGTTCACACTCAAGAAGGATGTGGGCGTTGGCAGGTGCCGTTGGGAGACCCTGACTATGCCATTCATAGTGCCTCGATTCATCTTATGTTCGCTCTTGAACTGTGAGAAAGCCAAGGCCGAGGCAGAATTGTCCATCAAGTACACTGCAGTAGCTCATGTTTTTGAGGCTGAACAGCGGATCCACTTCGAGTCGCACTATTCCGTCCGCGACGGTGCATCAGTGGTTGCATCCTGTGCTCAAATGGGCAAAGGTGTAGCTGGAATTGTGAGGGTTGCAGCTGCTTTAGGAGCGTTCCCCTCCATGTGATGGTCCTGCTCTAGGAAATGCCTAATTAGTGCATACTGGTGAGCTGGTGTCTTCAGCTGCGCAATGTGGTACATTATGCAGTTGCAAGACTTGGCCATTTTAACCCTGGGCAAGAGAGAAAACTTTAGACAAGGTGCCACACTTCTGCAGTCTCTGTAACTTCGGCAGACCAATCCTCTTTCTTGCCCTCTAAGTTGAACAAGAGTCTGTTGCCCATTTCAGAAACAACATGTAATGTATGGAATTATGTAATCATATTCTGCCTAAGTTCCAACATGACTCCCAATTATTGTGTTGCAAATGACCCGTCAAGACTATTGGTATAGCCGGTATAGCCCAGTGCCTTGACCACGGCTGAGGATGAAGATGCCAAATTTCGTGCAGCCCATACCTTGGCTCGGCCACTGCACCAGGTACCTGATTCGGGAGATAAATCCCCTCCATTTGAAGGGGATTTGCCATCAGGCCATGTTTGAAGAACTAGAGGGTACCTCAAAACATGATAAAAACATGCCTATTTCTTGATGGCGAAAGTTATATTAGTATTTGTATATATATATATAATACATAATTATAGTTAGTAAGGGGAATCATCCCAAATGGCCCAACAATTCAGGGTAGTGAAATAGTTCTGTTATTTTCCTTGATTTTCCAGACCATGAGATGGAGTCCAGGTTCAAATCCTGGGAGACAGCCCCCTGTGATGAAGTCATCCAATGATTTGGGGAAGTGGCTTGAACAAGGCTCTGAGATCGGGAAAAAATGATGATTTTCATAGAATTGGATGATGGGAATATTTACAGGAAACCCCTATAATTGATGGTAAAAACCCATGGGTTTCCGGTTAAGATTTTCCCTTAAGCCAATCCATTGAGATTTGAAATGATGCCAAAACAAGTGGATCGTGGGCTGACTTTAACATAGTTTAACCACTACTAGTACAGGCATTTCGACCATGACACATACTTGCACAAGCAACCTCACCCTGTTTTTGTATCTCAGAAGTGAAGGAAGTACAGTGTGATTTCACCTGTTCAATTTATATAAGGTGTTCCAACAGTGTTGACCCAAACCTATCTCTGCTCCTTTCATGTCAGAGAAGCCGCACGGTAAGAAGGTTGAGATTTGTGTACATGAATTTACATGAATTAGCGCACAACTGTTCCAGAGCCCAACAGAACGAATAACTTTGCCCATTTCGAATGACGCATATTCAACAGGTGAATGGAAGGACCGAATGGTATCACGAGTTGGATCTGCTTGAAGTTGGCAAAATATTAATATAAAGGTAATGCCCTTAAACACGGATATATGGTTTTTCACAATGTGGTACTTGGCCACAAAACACAAAAATTGTCAACCAGTGAAACTATCCTAAACCATGCCAAAGCATCAACTCTTGGGGATTTCCCCACAGGTTTCCCATAGCTTTCCCCCAAACGTCGACCGGGACTTTGCGACAGGACCTGGTGCAGCGCTTGGCGAGGCATGAAAGGGTGCTGCACATCGTTGAGGCCTGGCGATGCCTGCTGAGAAGATGTAATAAATGGGCTATACCCCCATATCCATCTGGGTGAATTATAACGACCTCACTGCGACCTCACTGGAATCATGGTCAATAAGGGAAATCATCCCCAAATGGCCTTAATTCAGGTCAGTGAATTATTATAATTTACCCAGATCCATTAAATCTTATCTGTTTTCAATAGTATGATTTACCAGATGGTATTGAAAATGGTTAGATGTGATAAATGTAAACTAACAGTGTGCTATTGATAATAGCAATATAAATGATGTTGATTTACCCAGCCATAAAATGATGATGACCGACCGAGGGTAAATGGAGGTTTCCTAAGTCATGGGCGATCCCCAAGTCATGACTTCCCATGATATGGGGCTATTCCGATTTAGGAAACCTCCATACCCTTGTTGATTGGTTAATACAGTATAGGGAGTTATTCCCAATGTATCCCAATAATGATTGTGACAATCCCAAGAATGATAACAATATACAAAAATCAACCGTTGGATTACCATATACTGCTTGATACATATCTATACATTGCTATACTATATAACTGGATATAACTGGTTTATTGGGATTACAAAAACATTATATTAATCCGCCATCGGAAAACAAGCACCATGATTTTCTGCACCAATCGATGTATTCTTTGGGATGGTGAACAATAGCTATAAATTGGTTAATATGGCAACATGTTGTGGCGATATTAATTATGATATGTTAAAAGGTGATATAAGTTATATTGATACAGAAAATGGTGATTAATCTTGGTATTATTGGTGATATTTCAGTGATAAAAAAGTCAGAGTTTCCCATGCAATTAGATGGCCCATTTAGTTCGATGATTTGAAACCACCTATTTAAAAGTGGTGAGTTTCCATACCAAAATGTTCAATTTCCCAGAGGGTATCCTTATGGTTAAGGATACAACATGATACAACTATAGTTACTTATAAAACTATCGTACCATAGGATTGGTACCATAAAAAAATTGGATCAATTCACCATTTTGGATGTGTTTTTTTAATGGAATTCTGGATGTTTTTTTTGGGTGAACGATGATATTCCCCACGAAATGACCGTGGCTGGTCAAGATGACTCAACAAAATCGGGTTCAGACACGACTGGTAGCGTAGCAGATTTGTTTTCTAAGAGGAAATATATGGCAATCTACTGTATCTGGGTATGAAAAGGGATAGGTAATCAGGAAATACCAGGAATATTCGGAATATGTAAGACGGAATATGTCTATGGATTTTAGTCACGGAATATGTAACGTGGTAGCCTGCTGTTCACATCAACCTAGATTGTAAATTGTTGTGTATCTTCGAAGATATGGTGTGTGTATATATTATATATATATGTCCACGCATCTTAAGCTATGAGGAGTTCAGCAGTGACCATGGCTCAGATTTCTTAAAGCATCCCAAAATATAAAAAAATGCCCCAGTCTGGGATGAACAGATCCAGTACAAAGCATCCCAGGTAGCCCAGGTTTCTAAGGGAGCTATTCGAGGGAAGGGATTTTTATGCACATTTTGCCTAAAATGCTCACATTTTGAAAGCAGCTATTTCAGAATAGCCAGAAAGAAAAGAAATTTCAGATGGTTCAGCTATGTTCAGCTCCTCCCAGACGTGCTTCGCAGGATATCCTCGGGTGCGGGGGCTTGGGGTTTGGTGATCCAGGTGGAAACAGCGCGGAATGGTTCGTCTTTTGGACAGTTTTAGGGATTCCAAATTTCCAAGTAACACAAGAGATTTTCATAGATGTTCAGCCCAACTGTGGTCTTTGGATTTTTTTTTTCGGGTGATCATTGGATTGGACACCTTCACTTTTGAAGCAGGTTCGCAGTGGCTTTTCAACTCAACAGCCTTTTGCATAGAATAGATGCTTTACACTTTCCAGTTTTTTTTTGAGACAAGTGTGCCACAAAACATTGCCATTCTCCGAAGGGTTTTACGATAAAGCTCGTCGATTGGACGGTTGTGATATTATGTTTTTGTTTGCAGGTTGTATTGGACAGTCAATGAGCCAAGCATCATGGACAAATTGATACAATTTCCGCCTTTGATCACTACGCAGCTTTCTTTTCTGACCGAATGCATCGTCAAGTTCACCCTGCTGCAGCATTTTCCATCAATATATCATGATATTTCCAGGTTTGTGGAAAGCATGTTTTATTTTGGTAAGGTTTGTTTCCTTCTTCTGCCGCTGTTACAACTCAGAAGTCTCTAGGTCAGTCCTTCCTGCTATCTTTGCAGTGCGTAGTTTGATAATCCACGTCGCCCATATGGTCACCTTGCGATCCTGCTATTTGATTCAATGGCTGTGTTGTTGTGCCGCCATACGGTTCTTATCGGAAAAAGGGTCTGGCGGAAGAGGTGTGACGAACACAGGGTATACATGCGACGAGCAGGATTTGCGTCAAGCGGCCGAACTTCTTGAGCTGCCGTCAGTACATGGAAGTTTTCGCAAGGATCAGTTGGCAAATGCCTTGCAGGCTTCTAAAGAAGAGATTCAGAGACTCTTAGAGACCTTGGGTTTGACTTCCGAGATCCTGCTCCAGCAATTTTGCCAAGCCACTATGAACCGAAGCGCAAGAATTCTTCATGAGACAGTGCCAGCAAGAGACATGGCTTGCCTGGACACTGGATGCTTGGACACGATGAATGTCTCTATCGATGAGTTGCTGAATACGCCCCTGGTCGCAGCTCCATCAAGCCCAGATCTGGTCTCGGATGGCACCACAACTGCTATGTTGGCGGAGGATTTTCAACAGCCCAGAGATTTGCTGAGAGAAGTGCTGCAGAGATTCTTCGATCGCTACCCTTCCCCGTCCTTTCAGGCCTCGACTTTGTCCCTGCTGCAGGGTGGCAGCCGCCCCCATCCCGAGTTCCAGGCCGGTGGGTTTCTGATCAGCGACCAGGTGGAGCAAGAATTCACGAGGAGTGCCTTGCTGGCCACACGCTAGGTGGAAGCATTGGAGATTTTGAAGCTGGAGTACCACAACGAGAAGGTGGGATATTATGTTTTGGTGGACCCCAGAGATAGGGGTTGCAACCTCTCCGACTCATGTAGACCCATGTGTTAATGGAGAAGTTCAGATTCTAGACCTATATACTTCCATCTAGATCCATCTAGAGTCTGACCAGAGGAGCTATATAATACATTAACATTATCATATTTCCACAACAGTTGGGGGAGCATCTTGATGGGATGTTGCATGGATTTATCTCATTTATATTCATTTATCTCAAGCTGGATGAGAAGAAACTCCTGTGAACCAAACCGCTATTTTTAGCATGTCTCAGGTGAAGAACCTCTTCAAAGGCTGGTTGAAGTCTGCTGCGGATGTTGGATCGATTTGGTTGTACCCTCTGGTTATGTCAACAGTTTGCTATTGAAAATGGTGATGGAAATAGATATTTAGTTCGTGGATTTTCCCATTGAAAATGGTGGATCTTTCCATAGTTATGTAACAGTTTACCAGAGGGTAATGTGTTTTTCATTTGGACAAAAATGGATGAAAAACCAAACATATTCCAACATCAAGGTGGTTCAGAGAGTGATATTCCGGGAATGGCTTTTTCATGATCCCTGTTTTGAGCTGATCTCTTACGGATGGCTGAATCATGTCAACCCCTGATGAAGGAAAAACCCTGACTCTGAATTGTTTCAGGGTTTTCCCTGTGTTTCAGTGATCAAGTACTATGAGAACTGGTACCCTCGCCTATTGATAACTTGCCGGCTTTTGAATCCTTGGTTGACATTCGTCAGGATACCACTTTTCGCAGCCCCTACGCTCTACGTGATCCACATCCAGGTCCCATCACCTGGCAGTCGCCCTCTCTGTTTCACGTGGGCAACATCATTCATGAAGCCTCTCATCACTATGGTACCAAAGATTTGGCTAATATGGCATCTTGGATGGGTTGAGCTGGTTGATTTTTTTCCGTTTGAAACAATGGACCTTTCAGGAACTATACTGGGGATACAACCTGGGATATACAGTGGGGTGGTATGATGGTGGATTGGATTGGGGTAAGTGTCCCACAATGACCGTGTCCTTTGCAGGTTAGTGAATTATGATGTTCCATCCAGGTGTAGGTGTATATTTGTTACTCTCTGGTAATTTAACATAACTATGGAAAATCACCATTCTTAATGGGAAAATCCACTATAAATGGTGATTTTCAATAGCTATGTTAGTTTACCAGAGGGTAAATGCAAAGCTGTTCTGGATTTGATGAAAAATGATGAACAGTACGGTAAGCACCCAATGTATCCTAGTCCCATTATATACTCCAAGTAGCATAGACCCTCCAACTATCCGCATTGGGTGTTCGAAGACTACTTCATCTTTGAATGGACTATTATCAGGGCCCAGCTGTTAGTCGGAGGAATAGTATATCCATTTACCCTCTGGTAATTTAACATAGCTATTGAAAATGGCCATTTATAGTGTATTTTCCCATAAAAAAATGGTGATTTTCCATAGTTATGTAAACGTTTACCGGAGGGTATATCCTAATTGATCATCAAATCTTTCGATCCCAGAGATTGATAATTTCCATGTGATATTTGAAGTCAAAAAACCTGGTTTCCAGTGAAGATCTTCCCTCAAACCAGTTCAGTGATTGGAGTCTTCAGGGGATCAAGGCCAAGTATCCAGGTATGAAGCCCTGTTTGGATCTGGCCACGGCCCAAGCGGTGTCCAATGCTGATCAGTACGTCTACTTTGTACAGAACCTGATGGCCTTGAAGTATCCAGAGAAGATGAGGAGCTACCGTGGAAGTGGAAACCTGGCCATGGGGCATCGCAAAATATAGGAAACATCATGGAATGGGGGAATGTTCCACATTGCCATCTTTGATGACCGGAGGGTCAGGGTGATTTTCCCAGAAAATCCACATAAATCCAGGGGAATCCATAAGGAATAGATCGGAAGAGTTTGTTTTCATCATTTTTTTTAGATTTTTTTAGCGCAACTCTTGAAGAGCAAATCCCAGGCAAGGGAGACCATGAACTTGATCTGAAGATCTTCTCCAAGTCGTAGCATGTCGTCTGGGTAAATTACATCACGACCTCACTGCGACCGAACCCTGGAAATCATGGTTAATAAGGGGAATCATCCCCAAATGGCCTTAATTCAGCTTAGTGAATTATTATAATTTACCCAGATGTCGTGGATTTTTCTCTCGGCTCCATTACACAGAAACTATGTGGATGACCAGATGAACAGGGTGAAGTCACCCATTTGATCGATAGCCTATGGCCTATGGCATAAGAATGCCACTTAAGTAAATAAGAAATGATAAAATTAATAAGAATATATATATATATATTCATGTTATAAAGAATGATAATGTGGTATCTTTATAACCTTACGCAATATCAAGAAATGACATAGACATGTTAAAATATCTAACATCTAACTCTCAATGACTTGGGCCATTGGGTGCCCGGGCCAACTGAGCTAGCGCCTTCTTCGACGTGAGGCCACACTTTTGCTGCTGGAGTGCCCACTTGTTCTGCAAACTGCCTGCGGATCCCACGTCACAACCGTGGCACCAGGCTGGACGAATGGTGGGATTGTTCATATCCCATGTGATCATGTGACTATTTTATGTGTTTGTTAAAGTTGTTTTAAGACTTTAAGATGATCCATATTGCATGATTGGGCATGTCATGTATAATATCTCCATTCATTCCATTCATTCCATTCTCGTGCAACACTGATTCTGGGACGTATTGATATACTAATTTCACGGGCATCTAAGGCTCGCCATGACAAGGTCAAGTTTACCCCCTCCTTATTTTGGGCGCCGCGTATCATATCAGGATGCTGGCTTCTGGTCACTCTCTGAGTTTGGGACCCGGTTGTCTGCCTGGGATGGCCTGGGTCTCAAGATTGGAGACCCAAAAATCCAATTGTCCACAATGATTTTCACTAAAAATATTGATTTTACATGATTTTACTGTACAAACGTTTTGATCTCTGGAAGATGACTTAATATTTTCTGCATGCGGTATAAATATTGTTAAATATACATGAAATCATTTTATATAGGTACGGTATATATACAATATACATATTATGCTTCTATAGTTCTATGCAATGAATGTTGATCATGTTTGCTACATGTTCAGTTGGTTGGATCCATCCGTGGTTCACTTCTGGCACCAGTCGTTCCGCAGCTAAACAGCTAAACCACATGTGGCTTAGTATTGGATCTATTCATTTTGGGATTAGGGAGAATGGATTAGTCAGTATTGTTGGATAGTGGGGTTGGCAATCAAAAACGGGATGTTGTAAATGAGCCGGGGGTTTAACTACTCAAGGTAACCAAGGTAGAGGGTTTTCTTGCTGAGTCATAAGTCAAACATCAGTCAAAATACATTTGGATGTTGCCAGGTGTCAGTACCCTCTGGTTATGTCGAAATAGCTATTGAAAATGACCATAGAAATAGTGGATTTTCCCATTAAAAATGGTGGATCTTTCAATATGTTAGTCATAACCAGAGGGTAACTGTTTCAGATTTTTCACAGGAGAGTGAGCACCCCAGAAATTCCGGGCCCCCTACTGTCGTCATCAACTTCTACTCCCAGGATCATCAGCCGCTTGAACAGATCCTATCAGTATCACTCCCAAAAGCGACATTGTCTTCATACTACCCGGCCTGGTAAACATACAAAAAGCTATTGAAAATGGCCATAGAAATAGTGGATTTTCCCAGCTATAAAATGGTGATTTTCAATAGCTATGTTAGTTTACCGGAGGGTATAATGATTGATTGACATCATCATCATCATCATCATCATAGGGTTTTAGCCAATTATTACTAACGATCGTCATGATCACTATAATTTTACCCTCCAGTAAATCAACCTAGGTATGGACAAGTGCCATTTCTCCATGTTTTCTTACATATCTACTCGTATGTTTGTTTGCTTCAGGGTAAATTCCAATGTTCAATTCATACCCCCCAAATACGTACCCCTTAAATATCTCATGACTATGCCAAAAATAACCCGCAAATAAACCACAAATAAAGAACATTGTCGTTTTGCAAATAATTCACAAATAAGGATGTATTTTTGGGTGGTCCGTTTTTTTGGGGGACCCCTTAGGGTTCTATGATCAATGGTTTCTACTTGAATACATGTCCATGTGAAACTTTGAAACCACCAGAATCCCAATTTTTCTGGTGTGTGAAACTAGTTTCCGCATTTTGGGGAGCCACTCTTCGATCAGTTCGCCCATAGGTCTCGCGCAGTGACTCTCTGGCTGGCCTTTGACGACACAGACGAGATGAATGGCGCTGTGCGCTTCGTCAAGGGTTCGCACCGTTGGGAGCCGTAGGGGATGAGGATGAGGGGCCTCAAAATGGGGCAGTTGAGTCATTGAGTTAGTATAACAATGTATAATATATGTTTATCTGTTATGGCTATTCTATTTTTTAATAACCGGATGCCCTACTTTCAGACAGCCTTGTTCGTGGACGGGATGAGGACCAAAACCACGAGATGAGAAAAGAATTTTGAACAGTTTTAGCAGAAAGGAAGTATATTCATTATATGATTTTATAATATTTTATATATTGAGGACAACGCAACGGTGAAAATGTGTGTCCTTACAGCGCATAGCGTACGTTACATTGCAGTACGGCGAGATTTTTTCCGAGTTTTGAGTTCGTATACATCATGTTCTGATAGGAATGCGATCGCTTGTGGATTAAAAATACCTTCCATGTTCCATTCTGTTATTTTGGGAGGATCATCCCAAAATATATTCTATTTTTGTTTGCCATGTTGAAACAAAAACCGGGTTTGGATCGATGTTCTACTTCGAAGTTGCAAAGAAATGTCGCAAGAATCTTTCGGGTACAGCATACAGTGTTACTGTAGTCTTAGGGCCTTACGCCCAGCGTACAACGTTCATTTGCAAAAAATACTTTGTATTTCAGAAGTCTCAGTACGGCTGAACCATGGGAAAACAAGTTGTTCACTTGTTTTAAGCACTAGTTCAGGAGTTCTAGGGGGTTTGCGAACAATCTGGATGACGGGCTTCAAAACAATCAGGTCAGGCAAGGGTCTCTGAGATCTGCATTATAGCATATCAGCCAAAGAAAATCGGCTTTGGTGTGGCAACAGCACCATTCAACATCAGAAAAAGGTGGTTTGCATCTCAAATCCTGGAGCAAATTCTAGAACTGAACCTTGGGAATGTGAAAAGAATTCAACAACCTGGACTGTCATGGACGATGTGGTCGTTTCCAGAAAAAAGTGGTCGAGTGGGTTCAGCCAGCTATGTGGCTGCAGTGGCAGTGAAGCCTATGATACATTATGATACAGTATGTCAGTACATGATACCATAGATCTACTGTAGATCTACTGTAGTACATGTGTTGTTGTTTTTCTTCGGGAATATGATAGTGCACCCAACTTTGACGACAGCTATAGTCCAACGCTTAAAAGGGCTTAAAAGCTCAATTCAATTTCAAGCAGGAGTCATTGGGCATCGGGCACGACCACGGAAGGATCAGAAACAACATGTTTGACATTGTTTGACCAACATTTCCTCTTTTCTTCTGATGTGTAGCCGTTTGATGCTGTTTGGTTTTTGCATGTTTTTGCTCGTGTTTAGTTCTGAAGGTTGTTGTAGGCGTTTTAAACGCAAAACTGGTCGCGGATTTTCGCTTAAATTCAGGATTTGCAGCACCTTTTTCAGGGGTTTTCTGTCGTCGCTTCTCTTGGAAACAAACCTGCGAAAACCAGATCCAATGGAACGCTGTATGATGTATAGGGATGCTCTTCAAACCAACACTGGGCTGTTTTTGCTGGATTGAGGAATTCTGGGCAACAAATCAATACACATCAAACATCGACAAATTGATGTATGTTGATGCCAGTTTTGCCAAGCACAATAGACAAGCAGTCGTTTTTGGTAAACGATTGTGCTACTTCTGTAGTCGACTCTCAACAAAAGCGTGCAACAACCGCAGCAACCAAGAATGCTGAAGCGATTGAAATTACAGACGTAGTCCTAGCACGCCGTGTTTAATTTGTCACATTGAAATGTGCCGCGGATGCCCTTCCAACGATGGATAACAATGGAAAAAATGCAGCACGCATAGCAAACACAAAACAAATCCCAGATGCCCGCATGGCCAAACTAGGCCAAAATCATGATTTGCCGCCCTGGCAGTGAAGGTTCCTTGCTGTGAGGAAGGATCACACATTTTGACGCTGCACGCCTTCGGTTTCCTGGGCTCCAGGGCGCAAGCGAGCCCTGCCCAACTGGCAACTGACATCTCATAAATGGGCGTGAGGCCCAATAGCTCCTGGCCTTGACGGGCGAAGTTGAAGTTCCACCAGCAGCGAAACTCCGAGGCACCAGCGCCACATGACAAATATCAGGGCTGCTTGAGATTCAAGCTAGGGTATGCTAGGGTGACTTTGACAGCCCCGGGAACAACTTTGTTATAAGCCTGCGGGTTATTGTTTTCATATTGGGTAGGGGGCACACGAATAATAGGTTTGGCCTCGCCAACCCGGCAGCGTTCAAAAAGGCGTGCTTCTCACCATCACATTGGTCCAGCTGCCAAGGATTAGGAAGATTGCCGTGGAAACCCACGAGCGCCAACCGCCACCTTTTGACACAGGCAGGGCCATACTTGGAGCTGCCGCGAGGGGCGCCGTGTGGCAACTTGATTCTTGGGGGCCTGTGGAACACTTGTTGGTTGGCCTTACAACCAGGAGATTCCGGACGTGGATCTTCTGGGAGAGGAGGCGGGCACCCAGCAGGCTTTGGAGATGGTTTTGTGGCATGGTGGTTGACCATGGGCCAGCTCAATTTGCACATCTAACATCTTACCGAAAGAACCTTCAGTAAAAATTGTGTTTTTAGATTGTTTTTATCCATGTATTTTTACACATGAAACATACATACATATATATATATATATATATATAAATCTTGCGAACTGCCATGATATTTTGGACATTCTAAATGACATCACCCAACCACAGCATCATCGTTGCATGACCTTCATCATCCGTTTCTTCAGGTTTGTGCTACCCTGGCCGCCGGCCATGCTTCAATCCACAGCGTCGGGCGCACCCAGGGATTTTTCGCGAGCGCTCAGATCAGTAAAACCTGGAGGGTCTGGGGATATGGTGGTTTCTAACATGGGTTTATTTCATGGAAAAACACCCCAAAAAACTTCGCTGATTACCGTATTATTGGGTACCCCTATTTTAGAGAACCTCCGTATTAATTCAAGGGCTCTAAAGAACGCGCCCAAACCCAAGTCAAATGATTCTCAGGGTCGATGAATTGGGGAAATCCATGCATTCCACCCGGAAATTGGAACCAAAATGGACCAAATTTTGAGATCTTCATGGATTGGACCAAGGAGAACCTACCCAGGTGATATGTTCAGATTAGGGAAGGCATTCCATGTGAAATGGGGCAATCCAGCAACTGGCGCAGTGGTTTCACTTTGCTGCTGACCATACGGATGTGGTCAGTGGATGTCAGTGGTGTATGGTTTATTTGTTTTGCAATTTGAGAATGAAGTGAAGTGATGATACCACATGCATAGTAATTTATTTAACCCATGGATCGAGTGTTCGACTAGATGGTCGTGACTCCATAACAAGATTACATAAAACATATAAATATATGGTCATAGGATGTCATGGGGATCGATTTAAAGGCCCTTGTATTTTTTTTCAAGACCCTTTAGGCCACTTTAGGCCAAACTTCAGGCCACAAGTGTAGGCATTTTGCGGCATTGTCCACCTTTTAAAGGGCATGAAAAGCGTGCAGATGTTGCTTTTGGAGCCAAAACTGTTGAGGTTTGCTTCACTGTGACCAGTGAGTTTTTTCATGTTTTTTCACTATATTCCATACTAGTGTGTATATATATATATATGATACATATACATACCAGTATATATATATGATACATATATACATATGATACATATATATATGATACACATATATATATATATTATATGGATATGGATGTGTAGTGTATATATATATATGTATATAGATAGATATAATAGTATGATAGATATGTGTAATCATTTAGAAAATGCCCAAATTGTGATGACACGGCAGGACCTCACGGTGCACGGCAGCCCTGGCAACTTCAGTGAACGCCGTAGAGCTGGGCGCGGAAGCCCAAGGGGCCCAAGGGGGCCCCCTGGGAGGTGGCCAATGGAGGTAGAAAAATGCCATCCCAATGGGGATTTACCCTCTGGTAATTTAACATAGCTATTGAAAATGGCCATTTATAGTGGATTTTCCCATTGAAAATGGTGATTTTCCATAGTTATGTTAGTTTACCAGAGGGTAAACCAACAAAAAAATGTGATTTCACCATATTTCACCATTTTTTTAAAAGGGGAATTCAGCATGTTCAAAGATGGGAAAAGAGCCATGAGATTGGTATTTGATTTTCACACAAACCCATAAAAAAGGGCACATGGTGGGGGGGAGATACTAACATACATGATGGTTAGGGGAATCATCCCAGATTGCATAGACTTCAAACTTGTGGACAATAGTAAATTGCCATGAACTGCCCAGATTTGCTTAAGGTGGTTTTGATTTTTGAACGATTTCCCCAGCGGTTAATCATGAAGATCCCTTGGGTTTTCCGAAGATACCATGGGTGGCCTGCCCATGGGTGACCCCCTTAAGTCATAAATGAATTAAATTATATTCTAAATACCTCAGTTCCCACGGTCATCTACCTTCTAAAAGCGATTACTGTATGAATTTGCATCGGGTCTGAAATTACCCAAAGTTGTTTGATCACTTTAGTATATCTGATAGATCTGATAGGGACACTGATTTTGCAAACACTTATATAATTTCCTGATTGTTTTCCCACATGTTCTGACAAAGGCTCGCACTCCGCTTTGTGGGCTGTGATGCCAGCTGCTTGGGAGCGATGATCAACGGTGCCCTGGAGCCAGCTTATTGGATGTCGTTACAGCGACCTCAAATCAGGTCTTGTTTTTTCGAGTCATACTTGTAGAAACAGGTATGGTTGTTTATCATAGTCTAGTTGTTTACTCTACTGTTTTATTTCCTGATGCGCATTGATAGTGTTTGCGGAGCCCTACACCAGATTTACTTTGTTTATTAAAAAAAGAAATTATGATTTACTGTATCCGTTCCTTCTCAACTACGATCCCAAGCCTGTCTCCATATTGATCATCGAATGAGAGACCATCAATCCAGATCAGGTAATACTTGGGACATATGTAACTGTCATGAACCCATGGATCATAAATTGAGAGCCGGGATAATATGTATTGAACAATCTCAATCATCTTCATATGTTATTTAATGATAATAAAAAGGATATCAAAGGTAAGTGCACCATTGAATTAATCAATATCATTCCAACTTTTATTCAGATTGATCATTGCCATTGACTCAGTCCCAACAGTGTAACATATTATAAAACATGACACATACATACAAGTACAATATCATGTGCAGTCCCAACTATTGTACATATACGTTGCCAGTTTTATCATTGTATCAACTAATTACCAATGATTATACCATATTATTCTACTATATTCTATAAAAAATGGCAATCATGGCTAGTTTTATCATACTAATTACCTTCTGGTAATTTAACATAGCTATGGAAAATCACCATTTTTATTGGGAAAATCCACTATTTCTATGGCCATTTTTAATAGCTATGTTAGTCATAACCAGAGGGTATACATTGTCATTGTCATTGGCCTTGTTGGACAGTCGTCCTATGCCATTGCTGTCCCAGGTTATGAGATGAATCGTGCGGTCATCCTCCCCAAGGGGCCCAAGTCAGATCCCAGAGGACATTGGCGCTCGCTGAAACGCAGGCACCTGAAGGAACGGTGCTTGTTGAGTTATATAGTATACGTTTATATATATAATATGTGTATATAGTAGATTAATTGTACACTGGAGACACGGAGACACACACATATATATATATGTATATATATAATATACATATTGAACATGACTAAGTTTAGAATTGTTGGAGGACTTTGAAGATCTCATGACATTTCCCGTTGGGTTTTGGTAAATTTGATCTGGGTCGTGGGTAAACAAGTATACTGCTTCAGGCAAGACAACTGCAAGCCTTGGAAATCCTTTGAGGTTAATTTAACCACCCAAATACATTCAAACCCTTCAATCAAGTATTCAAAGATTCTCAAGGGTTTCCCCAGGTGTCTATAAAATATGTATATATATATATATGTCTATATATACATATATATATACAGATTATTATATTTATATACCTCCTTGGTGTGTTCCATCACCATTGTGGTCCTGGAAGTTTTCAGCGCCGGGTTTTTCGAAAACCATGGCTCCAGGTCGGGCGCCCGAGAACGTTCCAGGACCAGGGGGATTCGTTGAAAGGGAACTTCCAAAATTCATGGGAAAAACTATTGGAAAAATATGGGAACATATAAATCTTCAAAATTCAAAATTATAGATTTATGGGAAAAATATTGGAAAATATAAATCTTCCTAGATTTATGGAAACATATTGGAAAATATCAGGGTATGTCTGAAAATGGGGTTAATATTCCCAATAAAATAGCCATTGAAAATAGGGATAATGATCAGCAAAACCATTGGGTAAATGGGGTACACTATTTTCAGACACACCCATATTGGAAAATATAAATCTATAAATGGATGATCTGGGCATAGCTATTTTAGGAAACCACCTTATATGGAGATTTCCTAAGTCAGGGGGGTACCCCAGTACCCCAAATATCCTGAAATATCCCCAAATCATCCAAGTCAGTAGACCATGACTTAGAACTTGAAACCCGACTTGGTGACTTGGGGATCCCCCTTTTTGGGAACCCCCCCCAAACCCATATGGGCTGGGTTTGTCTGAAAATAATTAAGCCACCCCCAATTTCAATGGATTCTAATCAATTTTTTCCAATCAGAATGGCTATTTGCCAGGAGTAATTATACCCGCCCGATTTTCAGATACACCCATATTTTGCAACAGATGATGGTTGGTAAACCAGCAAGTACTAGGTTTTTGTTCGTGAATCCTCGTTGAGAACCCTGCTCTGAGACCTTCAAGTCATCGCAAGTCCTCTTCGCTACCATCTCAAAAACATGTTGAACCATATTGAGCCTTGTTTTGAATAGTATCAGATTATCTTTTGAATAATATCAAGTTATATCCGAGAACCAAAGTGGTTAGACTGCAATATTCACATCCAATCAATCTTTTTTTGCTTTTCACAATGTGTCCCTCAGCTACAGAAGCATGCCGTGGATGGCAGGATGTCGCAAGTGAGCGCGACGGAGCAAGCTGTGACTTAGAGCAGGGAAAAGATCACGGTTGGTCAGACGCTGGTCAGTGGGGAATGATGAGGATATAGATCATCAATGATCATCATACCCTCTGGTAATTTAACATAGCTATTGAAAATGGCCATTTATAGTGGATTTTCCCATAAAAAAATTGTGATTTTCCATTGCTATGTTAGTTTACCAGAGGGTAGTTCCAAATCATTCAGCATCGTTGTGGATGAAGTTGATGTGGGATGGCAGTTTCCACACTGAGAAATCGGATGGATCAGTGTCCTTCGTCAGCCTTCAAGCGTGGCTTGAAAACCAGACATGCACTGTAAACACTATACAATATACACAAGGAACATCACAATTAGAAATTAGTATCACAATGTGTGACTTGAAATGTGTTGTTTTCCATGCCTAGGATGAGAACTCCATTCGACATTTTTTTCGGGTATATGTTGAAACCACCGCGATTGGATCTTGGACAATTTCCATCGATTTCCAATATCAAGGACTCCACGGTGGCACAAGAACCATAGGTAAAATTATGGTATACCGATATACTCCACAAATATATCGAAATATTCCCAAAATAGCATTAGTTACACAGAAAATGATGACAAAAGCACTGAAAGTGAAAGTGTGTTTTTGTTCACCTTTTTCCTCATCATTTTTGAGACACACCCGGAGCCATGCCGTTGGAGCTCACATGTTTGGTTGGAGCTAGTTCCTTTGCCGCTGGTTGGTTGGGGCGGAGGTGGTTCCCGTCCGTTGGAGCTCCAACGGAGCGATGCTTTCGTGGCAGTGTTGCAGGCTCTTTGCACCGGAGGCTCTGCGAAGATTTGCACGGAACATCTGCAGGGGCCTACTTGAAGCTGTGCACTTCGATGAAGGAGGACGATGTTTTTTGGTGTTTTTTGATGTTTTTTGGGGATGATGATCCCCATTGAGCATATTGTTCAAGGGGGTTGCAACATGTTGAAGCCAGAGGACCATTCATATCCTCACACCAACGTTCCTGGGGACGTCCTGTACTCCTTGTTCGAACGTTTGCGGCCTCGGTTTCTGGTGGAGGTCGGCTCCTTCAAAGGTGGCAGCAGCATCCGCATCGTCTCGGCTTTGTTGCGGCTCGAGCTGGCCCAGGTAGAGGTCAAACCCTGCCTGGTTTGCATTGACACTTTTCTGGGAGATGCTGCGATGTGGTTGAACAAGCAAGCAACTGGGAGATCAAGCTTGTTGCTGAAAGATGGCTGCCCACAGCTCTACATGCAATTCATGGTGAACACAGCGAAACTGCTTACTTTGCGTTCAATCAAGTTGTTTTTTTTGTTTTTTTTGTATGTTGCCCCGTCAAAGCAAGCGCGTTTATAATTTACTGTACATGGAATATGATCCCGATTTACCCTCTGGTAATTTAACATAGCTATTGAAAATGACCATTTATAGTGAGTTTTCCCATTAAAAATGGTGATTTTCCATAGCTACGTTAAATTACCAGAGGGTACATGGAATATTATCCCGATTTGCTCACATTTGTACGTGCTGTGGCCCAAACCTTTTGTTCATCCCAAGTGATTCCTCCAAATGGGTGAAACCCTACGCAGCCCTATGGAATGGATTGAGTACCATTGAATACCCTCTGGTTATTTAACATAGCCATGGGAAATGACCCATTTATAGATGGTTTACCTATTAAAAATGGTGATTTTCCATGGCTATGTTAAATAACCAGAGGGTACCATCCATCCCCCAAAACTACTGTGGCTCAACCTCCAACCAGCCAGGAAATACGCAGATATCATCGTGCCATTTCCGATTGCTTCCCTATGTGGCCTGCGTGCTCTTCAGTTATTGGCGGCGGATGGAAGAACGCCTTTGGTTGTCCCCAAGCGGCAGATTCCCGATGAGTGTTTTTTTTTGATTTATAATGATTTATATACACAAAGTATAGAACCAGTCAAAATGGGAATTTACCCTCTGGCAAACTAACATAGCTTACATAGCTATTGAAAATTGCCATTTTTCGCTGATTTTCCCATAAAAAATGGTGGGTTTCTATAATTATGTAAACGCGTACCGGAGGGTACATGGGGGATGTAACTAGCCAAAATGGGACCTTCAGGATTTCACCATTCAAAATAAAAATACCAGGAGCGTTCCGACATGTTCCGACCAACAATTAGAGATTCTTAGAGTTCCTGTAATTAGGCAAACTGCTATGGTGTGTTGATCCTAAAGGCTTCATTATCAGCCTCATCCACATTGCCAGGCGTTGGCCAACCGGTGACCTCGTTGATTTGCTTGGGGATGTGCCATTTCTTCAAGATTTTCCATGTAGGCGTTCTGAAAAGAGGGGATTACCCCCCTTTTTGGCATCCTATAGCCACATTGAAGATGAATTAAGTTAAAACGGGGAAATCATGATTAACCATGATTAACTTACTGATTAACCAATATTAATCAACCAGTTCATTTAAGGATGCCCTATTTTCGATAAACCCATGTGTTCCAAAGCCAAGGACTTTCTGTATCTGGATTCCGCTCACTTGAAAGGAGAAACAAAACTGGAAATTACAGAGGCCTTCAAGTTGGTGCGACCCGGTGGTATTTTGTTGGGAGATGACCTTGATTGGCCTGCAGTGGAAGCAGATCTTTCTTCCTGGCAGATCATGCGGAAAGCACAAGTCAGTCCCTGGATTAGTTGGGTCGATGTTGGGTCGATGTTTGGATTGAAGATTCTTCGTAGCTTGTCCAATATACAGTTGGTAACAGCCCGCAATGACCTCACCATCAAGTGATGGTAAGGGGAACCACCTCCAAAGCACAAGTAGATTGAGGACATTGTATGAAATTGTGATATTGATCCTGATCTGACCAATGGAAAATCCACCATTTATAGATATTTATAGATGATCTTTCCATGTTTCCATGGATTTTCCATGATTTTCCGAAAGGATTTCCAGCTACCCAGAGCCCAGAGCTGTGCCTGGCTCAGGTCGGCGGATGACGCCCTCCTCAATGCGTTGCCCGGTGCCTTCTTCTTTGCAGCAGGTGCCAAGATTGATAAACAAAGGCAATGCTAAACAGAAAGATAATGAAGATAAAGAAGGATAGTAATTCCCGGAGAAGAATTTGGATAGTGAAGATGAGGCAATGCTTCAGACTGTGAAGATAATCGACCTCTGCGGGTCTGAAAATGGTGGATCTAAGCCTTCAAATGGGTGTGTTTGAGAATGGGGGATGCCAAAATTGATGGCCTGGGCCACATAGCATGTTCTGACATTGGCACTTAAACGGCCATCAAAAAACATGGGGAAAATGTATTGAAAATGTAAAAATGTACGAATATCTCAGGTTCTAAACCATGGAAGTGAAGTTTGTGGTTTTCCCGGCATTTTTTGACGAAACCAGGTGGCTATTGGGTGGTGGAAGCCCAGCCCCGTCAGTGGATGCTCCGCAAGCCGACCAGCCAGGGGACCAGCCCTGGCAGCCAGAAGACCTTGGAGGCAGCACGAGAGGAACTGAAAGCAGAGATTCTGGCAGCTGAGATGTGTCATTTGGTCGCAAAACAATGCAGAAAATATCAGAGAAAATATGAAAAAACATCGTGTCCAACTGTCCAAGCCACCAACATTGTCCGAAATTGCCATGTGAAAAACGGAAATTTCAAGAGAAAAATAATCCCAGAATTGGTTGATGGGAAAAGGTACTCGGGCGATTGCCCCTGTACTTTATTGGGCTAAAAGTTCCAAACCGTAACAAGAAACCAGGTTGGTGTAATCTTTCCCTTGACCCATTCCATTGAGAGTGGGTTGCAGGGTGTTGGCCTCTATTTGATGGTCAAAAACCCTTGTTTTTTGTGACAGTTCCTTTAAAAGATCCATTATATCCATTGATGTCGGCAGCATCCAAACAATAACGTCAGTCGCGTCGCGCTGCAATATAAAGCAGTGACAAAACATTCCTGAATCCTGAGAGGTATTTTTTGATCAGCAAGACGTACATCCTGCAATGGTAGTTGGCAAATGAATGCATTAGATTGATTAGATTGGGTCACTTCCCATCCTAGTGGTTTGAAACAATGATTTGTCAACTGCAGGAGAATGCGGCCAGCACATTTTATGCATTTTTTTTTTGGCTCAGTGGCTGTAGAAATTGGATGGCATGATCCAAAAAATACATGGGTGTGGGTCAGGTCATGTCAGATACCCATGGCTGTGGATGGCTTGGATACTTCAAGCTTTCGCTGGGTTTGGCTAGAAGTGGGGCCCCAAAATTGGCAAGGTGAATGAAGAAAATATGTGAAAATGTGATAACACCTGCATTGACCTATGACCCATCAACTGGGTAGCTGTTTGGGGATCTCGATTCGGATATCGGACGTCTCCTTTCAGGTGAGAAGCCTGCAGAATTTGTCGCGGCGACCGATGAAGACCAGGAGGCTTTTACAAACGTGAAGTTGGACATGTGTGGATTCAATGGATTGGTTTAAGGGAAAATCTACAGGAAACCATAGATTTTCCCATTAATTATGGGGCTTTCCTGTAAAATTTCCCTTAAACCAATCCATTGATGGATGGGTCAGCTTTTTTTAAGGCCCAGGGGACTCAGATCTTCAGATTTTATGGATTTTTATGATCTCCATCATGGGCATGCCTAGCAGAGTACCAGGGTCTTGACCAGTATTTTTTATGTTAAAAAGGGAACTGTGCCTCCTCTGCAGCAGATTGCCAAAGATAGCCATCTGACATTTGCAGGCCCGCATTTGGGAAAAACAACTTGGTAGATGATAGCACGCAGTGGTGAGGATAGTTGGGGATTTGAGGCACGATAAGTCATTCCAACACCTGCGCTCCCGCTACTGGCATGATCCTACAAAGAGTCATGTAGATGTGGGTCAAAATGGAAGACCTAGGGGACCACAGATGTTAGTCTAGTTTAGTATTCACTATCCAATTATTGGGGTACCTAATTTTGACCCATACCCATGTAGATGACCATGAGGATGAAAGTGATGACAGAAAGGATGAGGAAAGGATGATGAACAGGCACACTACGACATGAAGTCCTTGATGCTGATAGAGGCTGTGATGGTAAGTGAATATGATGGTTGATAAGAGTTTCACAAAGCTCAAGCGTTTCGAGTTCTTTCTTTTATCAAATAGCAATCAGCAATATGAAGTTTCGCATCCCCTGTGGACCGTATATAGCGCCTTAGGCAGCAATTGTGCATGAGTTGCTGGGTGCTTCCATTCGGGTCAGTGGAAGCAGCCGCTCATGACCGCTCTGGGGCAGCACATCACCTGCGGAATATCTATCTAATTATACCCATAGGATCCATGTATGCTATATATGGTAACATTTACCATCAATATACCCCAAATGTTAGCATATATACCATACATGGATCCTATGGGATATAGATCATTCTAGATCCACATTTATCGTCAACCATAGGGATGATGATCCCAATGGACTTGGACTTTTGGAGGGCTTGTTGCCACCAACAGATCCTTTTATTTCAATGTATTTCAATGCAACGTGAAGTACACTGCCAGTGTCAGATGCATCGGAGCCCCTGCGGAGTCCACGACATCTATAGCTTTGTTGAATCTAGATGCTTTGGATGGAGGAATTTGGGGGACTGGATGATTAAGCCAAACTCGCCGGCCATCCGAACAGGCCATGGCAGTGTATCAGCAGGGTATTGCGAAGCTGGAGATGGGAGATACAGCAGAAGGAAGTCGGCTCTTGAAGGTCGCTGCAAAGATGTCACCATCTTTAGAGTATCATTTTTTGTTGCGATGATGCGGAGGAAACATAAAGCAGAAGGCAGATGAAAGTCGAGGGCCGTGCCATCCTTTGGATGAGCTTCGGCAGGAAATCCAGGGGCCAAGAAGAGTTTCAGCGAGCATGGATCAATAATACACAATGGATTGCGTTGGGAATTCTACCCAGATAAAAATTGATTAATTTACATATTGGAAAAAAATGTAAATTTTAAATATTATTTGCACCTGTTGAAGTCGCTCCGACTCTGGATACATGTTGCGATTAGCTCGGGGAAAATTTCAGGTAAAATCGCTCTAAATTGCGTTTACGTGAGCGGGAACAATTATAAAATTATATTTATTGAAATATCAATATCCAAAAAAAATAAGAATAAAGAAAAACAAAGAAAGGATGGGAAAAGGGAAACAAAAAGAAAAGGAAATGAAAAGGAAAGAATAAGAAGGAAAAGGTAAGAAATGGTAAGGAAAAAATAATAATAAACAATAAATATTATAAATAAATATATATACCTGCACCTTCAAACGATCAAAATAAATTGTCTGTTTAGGCTGTTGACTATTTATTTATGGATCGCTTAAAAAAAGTGGCCTTTGACCCTGAAAAGCTACTTTCTGAGATTTTCAGTGGTTTGTAGTCAGAAGACCCATTATCATATTATAAGAAGCCACAGGCCCATAAACCTTCCCAAACCTTACATATTTGGGTGGATTCATCCATCCATCAGTCATCCATCCCGGCGTGGCTGGAAGTGCCGCTTCTTTCCTCGGCTGTGGCTCGGTGCCAGGGAGCGGTGGCATGGGGTGCAGGTGGCCAATGATGGTCAAATTAAAAATATATCCAAAAAACACCAGCTGGACACTAAGCTATACATGTATTCACACAATGCTATGTATGCTGTGTATTAAAAAAACACATATGCTATGTATTAACATGTTCCTAGCCCTACAAGGCATATGATATATATATATCTATATATGCACGTAGGGCAGGCAGTGACTTTACATGCACCCGTGATGGCTTGCCACTGGGGTCTTTGACCAAACTTGGAGAGGCAGGCTTTGTGCTTGCAATGGCAGTGCCACACACCATGCAGTTATTTGTGGCATTTCTCAAATGAACTCATGACTGCTCTTCTTGCAGACTGAGGGAGGCTCGAAGCAGCACATCAGAAAATGTATGCTATCAGGCTGCTAGCATATTATAAAATATGTACGGCAATCCTCCGATACCTGTCATATAAAATGCATATGCCATAATTACATATATGTTTTGTTCTCGCAATCGTTGTGTAGAATGCTGACTGGTGCAGCCATGTCTTTGGACTTGGTTCCACGTGGTGATGAAGACCGAGAGTGTGATGATACTCGTGGTTCGGGCACAGATCTGGCCAGGGCATGGGAGGCCATTTCTTCGCTTCGACGTCGGGCTCAACTACACCAACTCGTTGCTAGGTTTTGTTCACAACGTTTGCGTGCATAGAGGAGCTCTTGTCTTGTTGTATGTTGCATGTGTAGACACATCGATATCTCATATTATGTTATGTCCATGTGCATGTGGGGCATCCAGATAGATGTGCTAGATAGATTGAAATCTTTACACAGATTTAGATAGATACGCAGATAGATATACATGCATGTATATATGAATAGATGCATGGATACAGATAGAACTAGGAATGTCGCAAAATAGGAGTGCCCCAAGTTTTCCTTTCTTCATCAAAAAAGAATGGTTTGGGGCACTCATGGGCACCCCTATCATGCCTATCATGAGATATTCCCAATTTTAGATAGGTCGTCTAACATGTAGATGAATGGATAAATATATGCATGTATTAGATACATGATAGATCGATAGACATATATATATATCAACTGGTGTTTCCTGATGCATTAAAGATTCAAACAATGGATGGGGTACCCTTAGGTTTACTTCAATGAGTCAAATGCCATCACCCGGGCCACGCTGATCGAGAATGAGAAGTTGGTCACCATAGCCCTATCCCATGTGGGGACCAGGGTCAGTGTTCGCACACTGGAAGTACATGTGCGAGCCCTCTATGACTTGATGTCAGTCAATGTTCCAGGACACTCTATCGATACATTTAAATCGATTTTTTTGACACAAATATGTGAATGTGTTGGATTTTTGGTCCAAGTTTTGGGTGCATATCATTTTTTTTTAATACCCTTTTTTGGGCTCTGAGGAAATATTGTTTACATCCAAGCATGGGCCTTGAGACGATTGATCAGCACTTACAACTACCTGATTCGTCGACCCCATGTTCCACGTGAACGAGCACTGAGAAGGATCATGATCTCCCAAGGGATTAATATTGAGCTTGACCCAACACCACCACAATCCATTTGCGACCAGCCTGATTCAGACCCAGAGGCACCATCTGATGAGGACGAAGACATGGACAATGCAACAATGGAGGACGAAGGAGGGGAGGAAGAGATTTGCACGGACGATGAAGAACTTGAAGGTTTCTAAGCGACAACAAATAGACTGAAAAATCTTGAAGTTGAATATGTTACCATTTGAGGTTCTGGACATTTTTTGGCATAAGTCTGCTTCAGGTGCCCCATTGGATGCTGATGGAGCGATCAACGAGCCTCCAAAGGTGTATGAACTTGTTTATATATCACAAATTTCCTTGAAATCCCCCCACCATGTCACAACTCGTGTCCCGGCTTTCTGCCAGGCTTCATTGCCATCGAACTCTACGAAGATGCCAGCACCGGCCTGTGCCAAGGAGTGGTGATGCACTATGTTGGTTACAATTTTTTCAAGTAGATATGATGCGCAGGATTCTATGAAGGATTCCGTGGATGTGGGTGTTATCAAGACTCCTTCTCCCAAAGGCAGGGGATTGGTATCCATTTCTTATTTCATAAACTGCACTCATGAGTGTTGTTGCTTTATCTCATGGAGGTGTGTCTCCACCTACAGTCACCCCAGAGAAGCTTGCCCAGTTCGAGGCAAGGACAACTTATCCTGCATGAATGGTGATATTTACAATTTATACATAGTCTCAATCGATTATTTTTTTGGGGCATGTCCTACTATATGGCTCTGCCAGCAGGCGACGAAGCAACGTCTTGCAAAGCTTGAGGCTCTTCAGGACTTGTTGAAACACCAGGAGAGATTGAAAAAGCTAGTGGAGCTAAAGAAATTGCAGGATCAAGTCCGTGAGATGGAAATCAGGAAAGAGATACATTGCATGAAACTCATGGAAAACATTCTCGACGAGCAGAAAATTCCTCCTCGTCCAATGCCAGAAAGTTCCCAGGTTGAGTTTACTGAACAATTTTCTTTGCTAAAAAGTTGATGATGCTCATTGATTAATATATATATATATATATAGATATCAGATATTATAATATAATCGTATTCTAGCACAGCCCAGGCATGGACAATATGGAGACCCAACCTCTTGTCGATGATGGACAAGGTTCGTCACGACTATTGCATGTGTGTGTGCGCGTGTGAGGCAGGTATTAAAAATAGCTACCACCCTGCTTCCTATCCCAGCCAGGTGACAGTCACCAACCCGACGCGTTGAGCACTGAGCCTGGCAAAGAACCTATCCCTGCTTCTGGGGACCCAGTGGGTGAGAAACCTGATGTCCCAATGCTTCGCACCCATGAGCCAAGCCCTACTGCACCATCCAGGAGGTTACAGGAATACTTGATAAAGGCAAAGGCCTCAAGGATTGAAGCTGAAACCACAAACAGAATAGCTGACACAAAGGATTCCAACCATGGAAAAAGCAGTAGGGAAGCGCACGCCAAGAATGCACATGGCACAAGCAGCAAGGCAACGGTCAAGGTTTGCAAGAAGCACCTAGGCACAACTGAAGATGCAACCCCAACCGAAGCAGCATCACTCCGAGACATGCCTTCAAAGCCAGAAGATTGGGGAAAGCACGAGCCTGTCCCAGCAGATCAGCAACAGCCACCCAAACAAAGAGGTAGGAAGCCCAAGCAAAAGAATGACTGCAAAGACAAGCCTCAGCAAAAGAAAGCACCCAAGCGCAAGTCCAAAGCAAGCAAAGCAGTATCACCTGAAGCTTCCAAGGACATTGCAGCAGAAGCCTTGCCCACAGGGAAAGCAGCAAAGAAAGCAAAGATTGACAAGAAGACCACTCTCTACTACGAGCCCTTGGAGCCAGAAGGTGACATCAACACAGACAAGGGTGCTGCCTTTGATGCCTATGCAGCTGCTTCTGCATCTGCTGATGCTTCCCGACTTGGTGAGCAAAGTGCCAGCAATGGGACAGGAGGTAGGAGACGTAAGGGATCCACAGCAGCAGCAGCAGCAGCAAAGAGCAAGGCAAAGGACAAAGGTGAGGAGCACAAGCCCAGTAAATCCAGTCGCAAAGCTACTCCCAAACCTAAGGGTCGCAGCAGCAAAACCACCCGAATGGCAGGAGACAACAGCCCTGATGGTGAGAGCTCAAAAAAGAAGCCACAACGCACAAGCAAGAAGGATTGCAAGGATGCCAGCACAAAGCAGAAAAGTCCCGAGTACAAAGCCAAGTTGAGCCGTAAGAGCTGTGCCTACAAGAAGGCTTTCAACGAAGCGAAAAAGGCAGGAGTAGAGGAGAACGCAGCCAGAGAAATTGCCAAGAAGGTAGCTAGCATGCTTGGCAACATTTTGATATATATAGTACCCATAGTTCCCTTTTTTTTATAGTTGCACTCTGGGTGTAGGTGATGTTGTAGAATCAGCTTGTTTGGTTCTGGGTTGCTCCAACTTAGGCATATGCGGACTGCGTGTGAATGTCTATGTTGGTGGTTGCGCACTCTGCTGACTCTAGACAGCTAGACTGACGGAGCTTCGACCACATCGATGAGTGAACAAATTCTTTATGGCTGTGCAGCTTGAAAACCTCCAATCATTTGAGTGAGGTTGACAAAAGATGAAAAGCTTAACATCATTCATTCAAATGATATTGCAAGCCAAATTGTTGTTTGCGACCTTGCGGCTGCAGAGATGCCTGGACCTCAACTTTTGTAGGGTGGCCAGCATTGTGTTTTTAGACACTGCTGCATTAAGTATCAACCTTTGCACGCATTAATGATGCGCTTACGCCAACGATCGTACCTGGGAAATCCGGTACGTATGGCACATATCTTACATGCTAGACCTAGAGTTGGTCAAGTGCATTCTGGGAGAAAACACAACCATTTTCTTGCAGTGTCTAGCTGCTGGAACAAATCGAAGCATCATACTTTACTTTTTACATTTCGTTTTCCCTGTTCTCCCACCTCGCCTTTGGGAGGTTCTTCATGGAGAAATGGATAGCCCGGCATGCCTCATCCGGTGGGCACTGGCTCGCTTGAGCTCTCTTTTCCAGGAATCTTGTGTGAATGGAGCAACTGTATGGGTGGCTTCTTTCATTATATGATGTGTCTTACGAAGCCATTTCTTTCAAGGTGTAAGGCTGTACAGTTCGACATGCCATCCAAACATAGGGATAGCATTGTGGTATCTCTTGCGCAAATGCGCTGCCCAAAAGTCTGGAACCTAAGTGGATTGAAAAATCAATTCAAAGAGCGATGTATCATATACGATATATGTTGGCTTGACAAACCTAGGCCTTTATCGGATGTGTCTGGAACTAAGTTTTATTGGTGTTCGGTGGTCTTGGACAGATTGCCAAAAGTAAATAGTAAAGCGCACTGGTCAGGTCCTGCTGGTAATGTGGTCTACCGATGTCACCAGCAGATTTCAGCTGGTGGAGCTCTTCGCAGGGCGTGGCCAAGTGGGTGCAGTATGGAGGCATGTGTCATCATATGCTTAGTATATGCATGGTTTAGTGCTAAATTATCCAAAGCACTCCTATGTAACTGGCTTCTCGACAGGGAGAATGGCCGCTCTGCTGGCCAATACGACTGGGACTATTCCCGAAAGGGCATGGACTTTTTGGGAAATGGTGGCTTTGCGTTCCATACTCAGCATGTTTATACAAAATCGAAAACGGGTTCAATGATCTAACTTAAACTAAGGTCTGCCATCTACATGGCCTTATGTGCGGTGCCTTTGAGCCTGTGGCTGATGGGTCCTGACTGTGGCCCTTGGACAGTGATATCGAGAGGTACCTCATGGAGAAATGTTTGTAACTTCTGGGGCAACCTGAACTTAGAGTGGATCAATGGATCCAACTGCATGATATCCCGGTCCATTGGATTGCACTTAATTGTTTTTTAGTGTGTTGTACTGATCCCGTTTTAGAGCCCTTTTCCCTTGCCCATGTCAGCTGGCCTTCTTTCTGGTGAGGCTGACGTTGCTGCTATACATAGGCACGGCCTTGCGCTGCACGTGGCTGTTGGAGCAGCCGGCTGGGAGCCAACCAGTGTTTGCCAGACACCATCGTTTTGAACATTTCTGCAACACTGTTGCCTTTGCAACCCAGCTATATTAGAGCAATTGGCATGCATATTTTCAAAAAAAAATAAGACCACATTAGTTTTCTGAATATTTCCAGATTACATGCATAATCTCATATAGCCAAGGTCTGGAGGCAACGTTTCTGGATGCAACACTTTGGCGCTCCCTCGGCGAAGCCAACTGTTTGCTGGGGAAATGATCCCGATATTCTCCACTCCTTGGTGTGTCCCTTAGGTATATGATAGAGATGAGAGTTTGGGGTTACAATAGTCTATAATATTGAAATGTCATTTGATTCCTAGGACAAAGGTGTTCTCAAGAAGACCTTCCGAGAAGAGCACACCAGTGTGAAAACAACAAGCTACCTGCTTGCAATATATCAATATTCCAGCCAAAATCCAAAGCCCCCTTAGACCCACTTAAACATACCTCAATCCAGCTAAGGAAAGTATAATGACAAGAAGACTGGGAAATCGAGATTTCAAGGAACGCCTGAACTTAAGAGCAGCCAGTGCAATGCTAAGTTTTTTGCACTAGCTAGCCCATCCTGTCTGTGCCACCGGGCTATGCGAAAGCATGGTGATTCGCACTGCTGAGGTGTTATCCCCGAGGACTTGGCGAACATCTCCTTCGAGTACATGATGAGTCCAAGGCTAAGCCAGGCTTGGACATGAGGCAAAAGGCTCTCATTGACCCCATGCTCACAGATCTCCAAATTTTTCGTTCCCTAGATGACCCTTGGGTGGATGCCAAGATTCCAAGTCTATATCTATACTTGATGAAAAACCCACGGCTGTCAATCCCTGATGAATGGCAAGCTCAAATGGAGCTACTTCGATCCGAGCTGGAAAACTATGTCCCTAGGATGCATGTAGATTGTTGGAATGGTTCGTGCATATGTGAAATCCAAGAAGCTTTTGAAATCAGAGTGGGGGCCAGGATTCAAAACATACACATTCCCTTGCGGTGTCCTGATGTCTTCGGCCTCCATAGTCTCTGCTCTTTCCACCTCAGGTGATGACCGAGGAGTCTTTGAACTCAGCAATTCAAAATTCGACCAATTAGAGACCTGTCGCCACACCTTTCTATAATTCGATGGTTTTGGTGAACAAATCATCAAAATCAGCAAAAAAGCCCGCTCAGTTTTTGCATCAAAACGGATTCAAAAACCAATCAAACGGATTCAAAAATCATCAAACGGCCTCAAATCCAGAAAAGTGTCTGTTTAGGTTTTCCTAGAAAACAGCAAAATTATGATGAAAACTCCATATTGATGGGGTATGTGGGAAAATGTGCATGCTGCAGCGGTCTAACCGCTCCAGAAATGGACCGATCCTAGATATGTTTTGCGTGGTTCCAAAACAAAGTGTGCTGCATAGCTTTAATGTACCATGGTGAGCTCATGGACGGTTTTTGGCAATAGGTTTCAAGTTATTTGGATTATTTGCAGCTGTTTGGAGGGCTTGAGAAATCGACCTGGCATACATGTCAGGAAGGAAAGATTTTGGCCAGTGTACATCTTTCCATCAGGGGGTTGCCCAATTAAATATGGCCAGCCAAGCTGCTGATTCCCTTGACCTGGACGCAGCAATTGCAGTAGCTAGATTGCGTATATGGAGTGACTAATGGATTTAGTTCAAAAAGAAACATATCATGCATGGTTTATCCAACACCCAAATTTCTTGCCCTGCTCCAGCTTTGCGATCCGACTGAGGCAGCCAATGCCAAGATATTGGAGCTCCAATCTCAGGTTGGTGGCCTATCAGGGGAAGATCATCGCCCACAACCCGCAGGCACAATTTCACTGCATGCGTGTATACAATATGCGCACAACATGGATTTTGATGATTGTACATATATCTGCATGACATGTTGCGCACCACATAATGCAAAAATAATGCAAAACTACGATTATATAAATTAATAATGTTATAGTTAGTATTCTGAACTTTTGCTTGGAGGTGCTGGCTATGTCGAAGCTCGCTCGGCTGGTGGTTTTACTCCAGGATTTGAGCCTGGACCTCCCCTGGACAAGACTCAGCTGTCAAGATTGGGCTCTGTTGCCCCCTCAGAAGTGCCTGTCACCCCATCCCCTAAAGCCTCTGTGCACACACCTCCACAACGTTCAGTGTCCATGGCTGCTCATGCTGATACCACCTCCCAAAGTCCAATCATGATTGGTTCTTCTGGGAGGAAGTTGACCTATGCAGAACAGCAAGCATATTTTCCTGATGCCCAGTATCGTGATGAAACATTACGGACCCCACTCCTTTCTTCGCCAGAAGACACCGATGAGAGCATCTTAAAAAAGAAGACTATGCGCCTTGAGGACACTTTGTTCGATGAAACACAGGAGGTTCCCCAGCACCCTTCTCGAGAGAGTGAGCAAGGTGAACCGCATGGCACAGCACGGTCTAGCAATACTGGGGATAGCGAGGTTGACAAAAGCCAAGCAGGTGAAACCCCTCCCTCTTCCAAGCCCAGTCCCGAGGGGGACATGTACTCAGATGGCACGTATTGGAAGAGTCCCTGCAGCACTATTATATTCTTGTATGTTGTGTGCACGAGTGAGTGGTACATATTGTACTTGCATGTGTATGTGTTCGATCTTAAGGATGCGGAACTACACCAAGCCCAACAAACGTGGTGTGTGCAAAGCAAGTGAGAGTGCAGTTGCAATGTTCAAGACTGAAAATGGAAGAATCTTGGAATTATGCACATGTTTGTGAGTGTTCTTTGCTCTTCTTCACATGTTGCACATATAATATAGGTATGCGCTTATTTCATGAGTAGCTGTAGGAAAGCGACTTCGTGATCTGCTTCTTCAACATGGGAGCTTCGAGCAAGTAGAAGTTGCCCTAGTGAAATATAGAAAGGAAGAAGAAGAGAATACACTTGAAGGAGGTTTCTATTCAGCGGTCGATTTGGCAAATGATGGATGGAATACGTGTCTAGGTTTCATATATGTGTTTCGTTGTGGCCATGATCATCAAATAGTTTTGTTCCACTGCCCATCCTTGCCTCACTGCTCAGGCAGATGATCGAGCATAGTCGCCAGTGGGCCCTTCAGAGGGGCTTGGTGGAAAAAAATGAAGTCCACGGAGAGGAAGAATGGCGCATCCCCAAGAAGCGACGATTCAAGTTTAAGGAACAACATGGTACGGAGGTGACCCAACGTGCTGGAGCTACGTTTCAGGACTTTTCACATATCGATTTCAACCAAAAGAAGTTAGATTCACATATGGTAGCTTCATTTGCATGAGTGACAACATGCAGGATTCCACTGGTGCCATGTTCGAGCAGCAGATTGATCGCCAAGCTTTGGTGACACTTGTTTATTTATATATGTTGAATCAGACTTGAATTAGAATTTCACGATGTATTTTTAAAGTTACGGAGCCCTTCATATTTCATATATATATATATATAAGTTGTAACTAAGGGAAGGTGATGCTGTCAGAAACCCGGCTCAGCAGCTCAGCGCTGCCTCTCATCAAGCAGCTGCGGCATCGAAGCAGAAGGCTCTGCCGGTCCTGCAGGCCAACCAAGATCCCTTTGGTTCTTTGGTGTGGTATAGACTGATTGCATATGTATAGTTTGTGGGCATTCCCCACCAATCAGTTCCCACTGTCAGCCATGTAAGGTCTGTTGGGGGCATTCATAGCTGCAGTTGGAGCAAACATTTCAAAGGCTGAAGAGCAAAAGGACCATTGAAAGTGTTACTGTTACTTGCATCTAGTTTGCAGCATGGATTACTTGTGTGGGTCTCGCTAGGACCGTCTTAGCGATCTCCAAACAGAACGGGCAACCAAGTGCCTTGAACCCATATGACAGTCACATTTGTTTTAAATCCAAAGCCTATGCCATGTGTTGGGTTTACGCCTAAGGATGGCCAAGGAGATGGGGGATGCAATTGTGGAGTATGAGGATCTGTACAAAAAGCTTTTGAAGTATCAAATCGACTTTACCAGTTCCGTCCCTGACAGGCTTGGCCCACTGACTTTTGGCAAAATACCTAGCATGCATTCGTGGTATTGATTTATTCTTTCATGAAGATGTTCTAACATGATCCCTGTAGGAACATTTAAACTGATGATTTGTGTAGGAATGCAAAAGACCTTCTGAGCAAGACCTATGTCCAATGCACACAGCGTGACATGTGTGTCAACAACCTGATCGGCCGGGTAAGGACTGGAATTGTGCTCTCCTAGCCCCATCCCATTCTTCCTCCAACACGTTGCATTGCTGCAGGACCATCAAACCTGCAGCGAAGGCCAAGGCCAGCGCCAAGGCCAACTCTGAGAAAAAGCCACTGCCCCTGAACCGTAGGGCTAAGTCAAAGAAGAATCTAAAGAATGTTGCAAAGGATGATGATGATGATGATGCAGAAGAAGATGAACAGAATGAAGGTGAAGATGACACACCGACTCGCTCTTCTAGCAGCAAGCCAAAAGGCAAAACTGGCAAAGCCAAAGCCGTGGCAGTGCCAAAGACCAAAGTGGTCAAGAAAAAGAAGGCATCCAAGTAGATGTCGATTTGCTTGCCATTGGGGATTGGGGTGTGTAATTTATATCGATTTCAACATGTACTGTGTTGTTGATTCCACAGAATTTTGGCCCCCTTCTGGCTTGCCAAGTTTTTATCTAATCATCGGCCGCCACATTGCATCTCGGCAGCATGGAGCTGCTGGTAGCTTTTGAACCTGGCGGCAACTCAAAGCACGGCTTCGGGAAATCGGGAAAGGAGAAAAAAAGGTCTCAAATTTCTTCTTTCGATTCACTGCTAGTTGAATGCACATGCATTTAAATGGTTGGAAATCCTGCTCTTTAGCCAGGCCAACTGGCAACCAGATCAACGCAGAAGTTATGTTGGGCCCTCTGTTGGATGTACTGGCCATTATATGTTTAGTTCAGCAGCTGGTTTTCTCAGGTCTTCGTCATGACCCTGATTCTGATGATGAGATGGCACAGGAGGACTTGTGTAATGAATTGTTCGGCGACTACTTGAGTGGTGCAACTTTGCCTTAAATTCAAATACCCCAATCAATTTCATATCTAAAATATTGGTTGGTCATCCCCATGGATTGTTCTCTTCATTTGGAAAGTTGCAATCCTTTTGAATCCAAGGCAGAAACCGCGAAACGAACTTGCAAGATTGCTCGCATGATTTGCAAGGTACGCCCAAACAGCATCTTAGCTTCTTTCAAAGGTTGGGATACATTGTGATTTGAATATATTTTCATATGGGGCCTCAAGAATAATATGAAAACAAATTGATCCGAGGACATACTGAAGATACGCTCCTGAAAATTGCCAAAGCTGGCCAATCCAAAACCAATGCCTGTCGGAACCTCCATGTCCTCATCAACCAGGGCAAAGTCTTGCTTCCTGTGCCAATTGATGCAGTGCTGCTACGTGTTGCTCTACGCAGGCCTTATTTTAGGAAGCAAGAACTATATTGGCCAGTGTTGAGAATGGAGGACTGGATCAAAGTCTTGATGGCTAGGGCACCAGAAACTCTTTTGGCTGGCTGTGCATTTGAAAACAAAAGTGCATGGATGAGTATTTTGGATGGGTTTTGGGCAGACTATGAGTCATGTAACCCAACGTATCCAATATACAGTTCGACCCTGCGACGTTCTCATTCCATCCCGTACTTTCTTCATGGGGATGAAGGCAAAACTCTGAGACAACGCAGTTTCATGATTGAATCTTTCCAACCGGTCATTAGCAGAAAGGGTTGCTTGGTATCCAATGAATCGGGGCACCCTGGATGAATTGATATGGGGATGTCTCAGGATGCGGTGCCCTTTTTCATTCTTTAACACGTTATTTTGGGGGCCAAAAGGGGCACCTCATTTGGAGACATACCCATAATAAGTGTATTAAAATAAATCATAGGTATTGAATATTGTCAAAAAGGGAATTTACCAATTTGGGAGCATGTACTCATCCCAGGCATTCCATGACGACCCGATTTCTCCTATCGTGCATATCTTCTTTGTACTATGATGGGGAGTACACATTGGATGACCTCCACCAAGTCATAGCTGATGATGCGACCAAACTTTATGAGTCAGGGATCTTGGTAGCTTTACAGCATTGGCGCATAGCATTGCTACACTACTGCCATTATTGCTACACTACTGCCATCATTAAGCTTCAATTTAGGTGGGGAAGGAGAGATTGCACTTCGTATGCGTGGGAACCAAAGGAGATTGGGTATATCTTCGAAAAGAACCTTCCGGATGATCTTTAAACACTTTGGAGCTGAAATATTTTTTGGAAATATCCCCAATTTATTGATTGGCCCTTTGCCCTGCCAATTGTCCACATCCAAGGCCTTCCATCTCAATTGCGGTTTTAACTGCAATGAGAAGTGCCACCTTTGCGATGCGACTGATTGGCACTGCTTTGGGGAGGACGCAGCATGGAGGGCGACAGTGGGCGTGAATCGATCTACAAGCCCCTTTTGGAATATGCACATACCGTTGCTGTCAATTCCAGGAATGACCTCCACAACCATATTGCCTGACAGCTGCCATACTTTCCACTTAGGATGGGGGGTGGACTTGGGGTCTTCGGGTTTGGTGTTGATATGCAAACGAGATGTGTTTCCAGGGAGAACCTTGGATGCTCGTTTCCGAAATGCATACAGCATGTTTATGTCATGGTGTGCTCAAAACAAAAAGACCTCTGGCATAGATTGGTGGTCCACAAAAAAATTGGATATGGCATCGAAACTTGATCACACATTTGGAATTTTTCTCGACTACATATATGGTAGCCCCAAAACAACAAATCGAAAGCACTGTAGCATTAAATTTTGTTTTGCCCATCTAAAGAAGTAAGTAGGGGTCCATCCCTGTAGTATGTTTCACCATATTGCCACTTAGGACCAATGACTGGCCAACATCACTGGGGAGCTCAAAGGCTTTTGATACGTCCCTTGTGTTAGCGTGGCAAGAGTCACTTCTTATTGAGATGGATTCTTGGTATGGGGTTCTCATGGCAAATCTTGTTGGGATCATAATCAAAAGATGTGCATATATGATCATACTTGGGACGCGGTTGGTGTTATGAATGGGCACCATATAATACCATACATGGTGCATCTATCCCATAAGTTAACTGGAATATATAATATATTACTTGAAACTGCATTTTTTCTTGTCATTACATCCCCCATATACCTAAGGACTGCCAACATGAAGATCTACTCCAAGCTTTGAAGGTGACTGTTCTGTCAGCCAACACTTACTTTCGCACAATGCGCAAACATGGGGTATTCATCCCAGATCCCGACCGCCAAGTGGTTGTGAGGGCTGGCTATGACATGGTGGCCTCTCGCAGCTGTGTATGAAGATTGTTTGGTGTTACACCCACCAAAGTTTTAGGCATGTACAAGGTTAGCATATCGCTGATTTGTGCGCCCTAGAGACCAGTTGAACAAGGAAGGCTTCAGCTATTTGGCCACTAAGTGCTACAATGCTGGGCTGAAACTTTTCAGGCTCAGGCCGAAAATCCACTTTCAACAGCATCTGACAATGAACATGAGCGCTGGGTCCAAAGGCCTTTCTGTTTTAAGTTTCTAGGCTTGCAATTTTTGAAAGAATCATTTTTGAGTGCCCTGCAATGAGTCAATCTAGCGCTTTTGCTGTATATGGTTTACCGCGGTATACTTGTTAAGATTTGGTTTGCTTCCCTGAACTGAGATTATAGCTGCTGGTCCGACGAGGACTTTGTGGGACGGGTGGCGAGATTAAGTCGATCTTGCCACCCAGCCACAGCATCATTCCGAACTTACCAAAAGGCTTTAGCGTTGTATGGTGCTGTGTTGAAACCAAAGGCTTAGAAGCCTGGAGCCTAGGGGGAAGGACCGGGAGCTGAAAAGAAGCTGAGGCATCGGCTGGTTGGGCTGACAATGGTGACGTTGAAGAACCATCACCATCATTATCATCATCACATCAGCCATTCTTGTCAGGTAATTCTATGGATGAGACTGGGGAAGCCCAACAAATCCATAAGTTTTATATGGGGGTACTAAGGGTAACTATCTCAAGATCACACAATTATATATATTATATCTATATATATGATGGATACTCTGTTTTGGGGTTATCACAAACATCATCTCTCAGTTTCTTATCGAAACGCTCAAGTCGATCAATTGTTATCTAAACGCCCAAAAAAACCAGTACAAACCCAAACGCACAAAATAAAACAGGATTTCGAATCTCCAGGTATATATATATATTTTAAAAAAATACGATATTTATAATATTTTTTTACGATTTTGATATATATTATAAATTAATATAATTAATATAATATTGAATAATAAGATATATATAAATATTTTTATATAATATATATATAATAATAATACGGCCAGGCCCCTTGTGTTGCCCGGAGATTTAGAGACGTTCCCGGCCAATTGATCTCGATCTTGATGATGATAATGATGATAATAATGATAATGATGATGACGGATTTCAATCCCTCATGATGATATCAAGATATCTTACATATTCGATCCCATGTCAATATAGAGTTCAAGGGGGTGGCAGATTTTAATACCTCATAATGATATCAAGATATCTTACATATTAGATCCTATGTCAATATAAAATTCAAGGGGGTGGCGGATTTTAATATCTCATGATGATATTAAGATATCTTACATGTTAGATCCTATGTCAATATAGAGTTCAAGGGGATGGCAGATTTTAATACCTCATGATGATATCAAGATATATTACATGTTAGATCCCATGTCAATATAGAGTTCAAGGGGGTGGCAGATTTTAATACCTCATGTTGATATCAAGATATCTTACATGTTAGATCCCATGTCAATATAGAGTTCAAGGGGGTGGCAGATTTTAATACCTCATGATGATATCAAGATATCTTACATGTTAGATCCCATGTTAATATAGAGTTCAAGGGGGTGGCAGATTTTAATATCTCATGATGATATCAAGATATCTTACATGTTCGATCCCATGTCAATATAAAGTTGAAGGGGGTGGCAGATTTTGATATCTCATGATGATATTAAGATATCTTACATGTTCGATCCCATGTCAATATAGAATTAAAGGGGGTGGCAGATTTTAATCCCTCATGATAATATCAAGATATCTTACATGTTCGATCCCATGTCAATATAGAGTTCAAGGGGGTGGCGGATTTTATTACCTCATGATGATATCAAGATATCTTACATGTTAGATCCCATGTCTATATAGAGTTCAAGGGGGTGGCGGATCTTACATGTTACATCCAACATCGTGTAATATCATCTAACATGTCTGTTGTTGGTCTGGGCAACACAAGGGGCCTGTGGGTAATACGGCCAGGCCCCTTGTGTTGCCCGGAGATTTAGAGACGTTCCCGGCCAATTGATCTCGATCTTGATGATGATGATGATGATGATGATGACGGATTTTAATCCCTCATGATGATATCAAGATATCTTACATGTTCGATCCCATGTCAATATAGAGTTCAAGGGGGTGGCAGATTTTAATACC
>Ga0126342_10000457_pt1 | contig 44213 bp, 44 predicted proteins | sample Cyp1metagenome_FD_92528 | JGI IMG/M metagenome (GOLD analysis project Ga0126342, IMG submission 92528) | Coral microbial communities from Lord Howe Island, Old Settlement Bay, Australia - Cyphastrea 1 metagenome | ecosystem: Host-associated > Invertebrates > Cnidaria > Coral ...
GAATGTGGATTTTGGCAGGTGGGTTTTGGTTTGTACAGGTGGAGGGGGCATGTGTCGTACCCCGGGCTAGATTTTGGTGGTTCTAGGCTGTATCCCAGAAACCGGCAACAGAAACCCTGCACACTCAAGCCCCAGCTTTTTCCAAGCACATTGACTGTTGTTGGCATTGGCTTGACACCACAGAACCGCTTGAATGAGTGCACGTGGCCTAAGAGGAGGATGGCGGCCATTCAACCACAACACGATGCTGTGGTTTACTGAGCCAGTCATTGGCCTCCAAGTAACCTCGGTGACCACTGTGGGAACTTTGAGCAAATACTTGGTATAGAAGCAAGTCCCTCCCTGCGTGGTTGCGAATTCAATGCGGCTGTCATAATTGCCCTGAACCTTCTCCTGGTGCGAAACCAAGAAGTCAAGGTCATGGACATCACCAAGGATGAGGGCATCGTGCACCCCTCGCTTGAATTCAACCATCTTCGCAGGGAAGACCTCGCTGCTGCCCACCTTCAACTCAAGCGGGTTGTGGAAGAGGCTCTTGGCGTATTCCGTCTTCCCTGAAGCGGATGCACCAAGCAAAGTGAGAAGAGGATATCTCAACAAGTCAGTCTTGAAGTGCTCCAGCCAAGCTGACACAGTTGGCACAGCTGGGAAAAGCTTATAAAGTGGTGGATTGGAGCGGATCCGTTTCACTGTAGCCGCAATCTCAGCTTCCTCAGTCTGCGTTTCAGACCATGCTTTGCATGCATCCAAGTTCCTCTTGCGGGCTTGGACACCATCGCGGGTCAGAAAGAGGTATTCTTCATAAGTGGCATGGTCCAGCTTGTAATGCTTCCAAAGAGCCTCTGGCCACTTCCCTTGTACCCTGTATGTGGCCGCACCATCTTGGCTGCACCACGTCGGCACGTAGTTCCCGGTGACGCACTCGTGCCCACCTTCATCGACCACAGCCCCAAGCTTCTTTTCGAAGACACAGAAAAAGCCACGATCGATGCTCTGTTGTGGGTTTTGCCTACCAACACCCTCGCCCAAGTAATTGCGGGCGTTGACTTCGGGATTGATGCCTTCAAAGGCAAATGCGCAGCTGCTTCTGTCTTGCTTCGCCCAGAACTGCACCATCAGGTGCACATGCAAACGGCCAGACTTGCAAGTCCCAAAAGTGGCACACCAATACTTCACATTCCAAGACGACATGTTGGCTTTCAAACAGTTGACAAACCTGCGCCGCTGCGCCATTAGTCCAAGGAGGTGAAGGACTGATAGGTGAGCAGCACAGCAGAACTTGCAATGCGGTTCACTGCTTCGTGGCCCGCTGGTCTGCCTTGGGGGCCCTTGTTGTTCAATTCCTGTTCCCAAGCGGCCTTTGCAGCACGCAGGCTTTTCAAGGCCTGACCATCGGTGCCGCCCCGTGCTTTGCGTAGAACTGTGCCATACGCTGCACGCAGGCATGGTGGGTCTGCATCTCTGTTGACACTTGGCTCTACGTTCTCAGGACGGCTGCCACCGCCAGGAGCGCAGACACCAATGCACGCTGACAAAGTTGCAGATGAGACACCATGGCGACAATGAAGAAGGAAAGGGCGCTGCACGGAAAAGCTTTGAAGCCAGAGGATACAGATGTTATGTGGATGATAATGACCAAGCTCGAGAACATGCAGCAAGCAGCAACGGACTTGACAGTTCCCACTAAATATGCTTCCTTTACCCTTCAAGAGGAACAAAATTTATGCTTCTTGAAAGCTTGACAAAGCACCCATGTCTGTCAACCGCGGATCACATTTCCAAGACCATTTCGTGTGGCAGGTGTGGGATGGTCAATTATCACCTTAAATCTATAAGATTAAAAACTTTTGGAGGGTGGAAAGTCGACTGGGTTACGACGCAGCTCCATGCTAGGATTCTAAGGGGAAAGGGTGTGCAGAAGAAGAAACCAGACAAGTTCACTGACGGAAACTCAACAAGCCCAACTTTTTGTCCTACCAGTGTATACATACGTGCACAGACACATATCCATATACATACACAATATACGCATCTGTATATCATGCATATGCAAGCACACATGTGTATATATATATATATATATATATTTATAATATATATATATATATTTATATAATATATATATATATTTATAATATATATATATACTTATAATATATATATATATATATCACGCACATTTTTTCCATTTGATACAGGACCCAGGACATTATTATTTGGTTCTAACAGGTAAGGAACGCTTCAAATCTACTGATATCCACTTGCTGATGGAGAATCAAGGAATCCCGCTTTCTCGAAGAATTGTTGTTTGTACGTTGACAAAGTAAACACCATGAAAGATAACATGGTGTCTGCTATGTTGTAAGAAACTAGATAACTACATGTGTGCACACATATATTTATATGTATATATTTATATGTATACATATGTATACATATGTATACATATGTATATATATGTAATTATGCATGCATTGACACATGACAAACACATGTGTATCGCCCATGACAAATACATGTGCATCGCCCATAACAAACACATGTGTATCGCCCCCAGTGCATCCCAATCTGTATCTCCGCCAGGAGCTTCAACCGTTTATGGTGCAGAGCCTTGGTTCACTCGGTAGCTACGTTGGTATTTCTTCCAGTGATCCCGCTGACACATTATTCTGACATAGTTTCTGACATACCATCTGGAAGTATATATATATGGCATACATGCATATATTCTGGGTTGGCCGAAAAGAAGTGTTGACTTCGCCAACGACAATCACCCGGCATCACTGGGCCTATCAGGATTTTTTCGGCGATGCGGTGGCTCCACAATCGCTACATTGCGCACTGCGACATCTCCATGGAAAACATCCTTGTAACAAAGGACACTTTTTCAACTGGCAGTATGGGCAAGGACGCTTTGATTCTAGCCTAGGTAGTGTTTGGACTACCTCAAGCAAGTAGCCTTGTAGTTACCACGCGTGGGGTGCCCCTACAAGATACAGAACCAGTCCCTACAATTTTTTGGGAGCACTTACAGATTTTGGCAGTCCTTGTTTCGGACTCGCATGGACCATAGCACATGGCACATTCGATGGTGACCATCCGCTGCGTCAGGAAGTAGATGGCAGATATCAGGTGCAGCGAAGATTTCGGGCATGTGACACTTTTCAAAGTTCGGTTCTATTGATCTGGTTTTTTTGGGACACATTCTGTATAAAAAAGGTAGAATTACCTTTGGAAAGTATGTTCCTAACCAGAAACTAGTACAGGCTTTTGACCAATGTCTCAGCTCTTTTGAAGGCTTGCCATCAGAGGTATTGCAATGATATTCCAACAATCAATGACATGTTTTTTTGATGTTTTTCGCCTTAAAAACTTGAAAGTTCCAAGCAGTTTCTAGGTGATAGTCCAAGCAGTTCTGCTTCCATGGAGCCGTGTTCGAAAAGGGTGACCTTTTCGGGACACCCTTTTGATTCGGATGGTTGAAAAACATGTTTCAACCACCTGCATTTTGCTTGGTGAAAAATCCATGATAAAAAATAAGCTGCGTGGGGACAACCCCACATTTTATCAGATGATCCTTTGTCCAAAAATAGAAAAAAACCCAAAATTTACTGGTTAATCATCCTTTTCCCTGTCAAAATGACCATAAATTGGAGGTATATACCTTATTTTGAAACACACCAGTATGTCTTGGTGATCACCAAACGGCCCACAGGTCCAGTTACAAGTGGATATATGATATATGACATGATATATTATATGACATTACAGTTATAGGGCACAGCACCATTCGACCATTCCAACATTCCAATGGGGCTTTCTGGCATCATTTCCAGGTGAAGTTGATCGATTTCAGCATGGCAGTGCCGGGACAAAAGGTGACTTGCGGTCATCGCGGCAAACCTTCCTACCAGGCACCTGTCGAAGCTGGGAAAACTCGCGTTTTTTTTTTTGACGCTGGATTTTTGAAGAGGGAAGTTGATCGATTTCTCGAGTTTGCGTGAGATTTCAAGTTGTTCAGGACATGAGACCTGAGATTTGTTTTTGGTCAAATCCTCTCCGTACTTGCGTTTTTTTTTTGGTGTGTTTTTTTGCAGAAACAATAGCTCTATATTTCTTTTGCAAAAATCGTAGTTTGTTTTCTTGTTGTCTGAGTGGTGAAATTCGGGATTTCTTTTTTTTTATTTACAAAGTTGGTTTCTGAGACAGTTTCTCAGCAAACCTGGAGATTTCTGGCTTGTGTTCAAACCCTAGCAGTTTTTTAAACTGAATGATGAATGATCAGCCTGAAATTGGCCCTGTGGGAGTTGCAGAACTCGTTTCCGTTTAACGTTTTTTTTGGCTTCAACCTCCACGTGGAACTTAGCATCCGACTCACCTAAGAAGTGAATTGTTGATAGCGATAGCAGGAGGTTCTATGCATAAGCCCATACCATGCCATAGCGCCAGAGTCTATCGAACACCATGAACCAACTGTTCAGCTGATCAGTATATGCTGGAGCCGACTGTTAGTCGCGTGATGACCTCTTAAACAGGAATTTTCCAGCAACCAGGTGCCAAGGGTTCATGGAGCAGTTTCCAAAAATGGACTTTGGAGGCTCCAGAAATGGCACTGTCCGCCTTCTATGACTCCTTCGCGCTAGACTGCTTTGCATTGGGGGTAGTGGGTGGCCTCAGTGGTGTGAAAACGATTCTCCGACATCTGAGAAAACACAAAGCCAACTTCTTTACAAGCTTCTTCTGGCAGTTTCCAGAGAACTTTGGAATTGGTTTCACAATGATTCCATCCCGGAGTTTTCAGCCACGAATCCCACCAAAAATTGCCACGAGGTTTTATTTAGCGCTGCAGCCCGCATTTACCCGTGGCTGTCGACTGTACAGGGGCGATGCAAGTGCTATGATGCTCGGTCTGAGTTTGGAAGTCTGGAGCATATGGGGTGTGAGAATAGCCTCAGTTCTTTATCATGATGTTTTCCATTTGCCACACATTTTGGGGTGTAGCCTGTTTTCCATGCCACACCATGGGATGTCCCTCAGAGACTTCACCAAGGCATGGGTGATCCCTCTTCAGGCTTCAGGGATTTCTTTGGAGATCAGTTGGGGATGGGTCAAAACGTATTACTGTAGGTGTATAGTTTGGGGAATAACCATCCAGCTATACCAGCTATGACTGTCAAGGGTACCATTTGGGTGTACCAGGATTTTGACCCATAACCACTTGGAAACTATGAGGTAACTATGAAACACTGTAAAGAATGGGATTAGAATGGGATGTTTACCATCTATTAACTGGTGCAGGATTTCGCAACCATCCAGAGGTTCATTCTTTGGCATTAACCAACTAAGAAAAAGGCGCTTTCAACTCTAGCTGCTTCTTGCGGCGTTGAAAAGACAGGATGGATCAAGAAGACTTTTGCAGTGATTCTCCATAAAGGTAGTGGACGGTTTCTTGGCTACAGCCAAAACGACGCATCCCCCTTGTATCGATAGCATTTAGGCTCCCCGAACTGGGATTGACATGGCCAACATAAACAGATCTCCGCACAAGCCCAGGACTATGTGTTAGAACACGGCCATCGGAGATTCTGGAGGACACGTCACTCGACGTCAAGACAGCCCAACGTTGGTTGAATTCTGAAAGGTGCGAAGGCGTGGCATACGCATGGTTCAAATTAAGCTTACCAAATGGATCCAAGGAAGTAGCGAGTCGTTTTCTGTACGGATTTATCCGATTTTCGGGGTCGTTTCGAGCCAATGATCTTGAGCAATACCTGAATGTCACTGGGTGACACAAGTTGTTCGATCTGTTGAATAAAGCAACAATTTTCCATGGAAGATCCATGGCACTGAGGCTGCACCTTGACCCTGCCTGGTGGGGTTGGCAAATGTTCCATCACTTCAGGGTGTCCAAGGAATCATTTTTACAGGTGGAGACGATCCCGAAATTTTGTGTCTTGAGGACCGGTTGGGCACATTTTCCTATCATTGTTTTTTTGATCACCAGCTGGAGGAGCCCACAACCCTGCCATAGCATGACATCGGGCCAAGGCAAAATCAAGAAGACCCCACCAGTACAGAGCATCAACGATGTGTTCAGTGAGGCCAGAGACAAACCAACTGTTAGACTTTTTGCATGGGGCTGCCGGATATTTTTTCCATGCATTTTTAAAGATATCAACAATTAGCAAGAATCTGGATCTGTGATATCAATGACATGGAACCAATAACAGATGTGAAAAAATTAGGCTATGTTCATTTACGCTCCCCTAAAGAATCCCAAGAGATTTTCGGCTCCCAATTTATTTGTTTGAGGAACTGAAACAGATCCTCGAGGGCCTTCTGGCCTTAAATGCCTCAGATGCTTGGGAGGATCTTGAGGAAGTCTGGGATATGGGGATATGGCCAGCCGAAAAAGAAAAAATGAAGTGCGAAATGATGGACAACTGAACAACTATAAAGTATTGGATTTTCGGGGTTAGCCCAGAAATTCTGGTACCTAAGCCACATGGCAATGGGAAGGTCCCTTATAAAGAGGGCTTCAATGCTTCAATACTTGAAGATTTTAATGGGGAACTCATTTTCAAATGTGGATTTTTCAATGCCAGGTGTGGTTAGTCAAGGAAGTTTCCGGGTTGGGGGTATCCACAAGACCACATGGTCCATATGCCAGTCACAGTCCGCCACGTTTTGAACGATGAGAGCCATCAGATCTTTTAATGACTGACCCAGTTTCGACCTGAGGAAAGGCTCTCTTTGGACGAAGTCTTTAGCTATGACTGGTTTAGTGGGGAGGGTGCCCTGCCCTGGGGTGAGGTGTGGGACTTGGGATGTCGCCAGCAGAATTTTTGGGCTTTTGTCCATGGAATTTTGGAATTGGGACTGGGTCAAAGTGGGAGAGCTGATGATTTTCACCGATTGGATATTCATCTGCAAAAATCCATCCAATTTTTTGAGCCCGAAAAAACGTGGCAAGAAGAATCCGCCGAATTGGATGGTTCCACTTCGCGGCGCCACAGGTACCGTCACGGAGACTTCCTTTGGGAGTTGATTCAACCCATCTGCCGAGGCACAGAACTGGGACGGAGCGAGACGATCTTGGAGTTATTCCTTTCCTCTACAGAAACCATGGTTGAATAGGGGATTTAAACATATTTGGGACCTGTTCAATAGTAGGGGGATGGGATTCTTATACGTATGAGAATCCGCATTAAACCAGTTAACATAATAGTATAACTGAAGCAGGATTGTACTAAGTTATTCTTCTTTTTATTCATAGAGGAATGGGATTTATTCCCCAACAGCGTAAGCTAATGGGGTCTTCAGCCCAGAATAGCTCCGGTGTGCACTGGTGCAGGTGCCGGGTCAGGAGAAGGTCTGGGAGGCTTTGGTGCAAAGCCAGGTCAGGTTCAACAGGGTTCCGAAGAAGGTTCCGGAGAACGCCCGGGAAGCCTTGGTGCAAAGGCAAGTCAGGTTCGGTTCCAGAGAAGGCCTGGGAGGCTTTGGTGCAGAGCCAGGTCAGGTTCAACAGGGTTTCGGAGAAGGTTCCGGAGAAGGTTCCAGGAAGTCTTGGTGCAAAGCCAAGTCAGGTTCAACAGGGTTCCGGAGAAGGTTCTGGAGAAGGTTCCGGAGAAGGTTCTGGGAGGCTTTGGTGCAGAGCCGTGCAGAGCCAGGTCAGGTTCAGCAGGATTCCGGAGAAGGTTGCGGAGGGTTTTGGGAATTTTTGGTGCAGGGCCAGGTCCCAAGCTATTTCCCATGGTTTCCCCTCCGTCCACCCTGTCGTCGCTTCCATCTCGCTCCCTCCCAACGGAGCTCTCCCCAAGCTATTTCCCACAGGTTCAACAGGTTCACCGGGGTTTCCAGCGCTTGGCTTCGCAGCACCCTTCAAAAAGATTTGTAAAATAAAACGTTGCAGTTGTTGGGGATACCACCGAAGCTTTTTTTTAAGTGTCGAACTCTGATGATTTTCCAATTTTTCCGATGTCCTGCTGTCGCCGCAACCGAGGGTCTCCAATGACATCTAAGTGGCCTGACAAAATAGAACTGCTTTTTCAAGCGTCGGTGGATCCGCTCGACACAGAGATTCCGGGAAGTCCTCTCTGAAAGTCGCTTTTTTCGGCGTCGCCGCCTGACATGTAATGCAAAGTATGGGGCCAGTGGAGGATTTAGCATGATCAGGAATAATGAGCAGCAAAATATAGCATGTGATGTGCATGTGTCCAGTGCATATTACACATATAGCAAGCTGGTGATGATGACGTGGAATGTGAGGACTGGCCTCTTCGATAAATCCTGCGGAATTCTGTTCTATCATCATCCATCCATATCTTGCCCCGGAACATAGAGGCCTGTGCTTTCCCATGCTTTTGGCAATGCCTATCAGGAAAAAGTTATGCTTCTTTCCTCAATGTGTGAGCCTGTGGCTGCCTGAGCAGAGTCAGTTTGCAGCGTTAATCTTTGATCCGGATGCTGGTAGAGTCCCAGCCTAGAAGTGCCAGGTTGCATTTTTTTTTTCAATCGGTCTCTGTGTCGATGCAGTGAAATTCCGATGCTCTATTGACGGACGAGGTTCCTACGTGTAAGCGAAACCTGTGGTACTGGCTTTCCATCCAACAATCGCTGCTGGCTTGCATAGATTTAAAGAAGACAGTCCTGGTCAGATGTGCTGAGGGGGGGATGATGTCAGGATATTCAGATACACCCAGGCAATGCTGTTCAGAGCTAGGCTTTCCAATTTTTAAACCTTCACCCCCTAAAATTGGGGAAAGCATCCGTTTGACGGTCTTAAATGAAGTATGAGACCCACTGCTATGAATTCTTCCGATTCATGTTGTGGGTGTCAACGCCAGTCAAAGGCCATGCGTGTGTTCATATTTTGGGGGTGGGAGGGTGGAGGGGATGGGGGTTGGGGTGGGGTGGGGTCATAACGTTCGTCGTTTCGATTTCAACTACATGGTAAGTTCTTTTGCAATTCGACACATATGTCATGCTACGCTGCTGGATGTTCTGTTGCGCTTCCACACGTACGTCATGCCACACTGCTGGACGTTCTCTTGCACTTCCACACATATGTCATGCTACGCTGCTGGACGTTCTGTTGCACTTCCACACATACGTCATGCTACACTGCTGGACTTTCTGTTGCACTTCCACACATACGGCATGCTACACTGCTGGACGTTCTCTTGCACCTCCGCACATACGTCATGCTACGCTGCTGGACGCTCTGTTGCGCTTCCACACATATGTCATGCTACGCTGCTGGACGTTGTCTTGCACTTCCACGCATACGTCATGCTACACTGCTGGATGTTCTGTTGCGCTTCCACACATCCGTCATGCTACGCTGCTGGAGTTCTGTTGCACTTTCACACATCTGTCATGCGACACTGCTGGACGTTCTGTTGCACTTCCACACATACGTCATGCTACGCTGCTGGACGTTCTGTTGCACTTCCATACATATGTCATGCTACGCTGCTGGACGTTGCACTTCCACACATACGTCATGCTACCTTGTTGGACGTTCTGTTGCGCTGCCACACATATGTCATGCTAGGCTGCTGGACGTTGTCTTGCACTTCCACGCGTGCGTCATGCTACACTGCTGGACGTTCTCTTGCACTTCCACACTTCCGTCATGCTAGGCTGCTGGACACACATACGTCATGCTACGCTGCTGGACATTCTGTTGCAATTCCACACATACGTCATGCTATGCTGCTGGACGTTCTGTTGCGCTTCCACATATACGCATGCTACGCTGCTGGACGTTCTCTTGCACTTCCGCACATACGGCATGCTACGCTGCTGGACGTTCTGTTGCTCTTTCACACATACGTCATGCTAAGCACGCTGCTGGACATTCTGTTGCACTTCCACACGTACGTCATGCTACACTGCTGGACGTTCTCTTAAACTTCCGCACATACATCATGCTACGCTGCTGGATGTTCTGTTGCACTTCCACACATACGTCATGCTGCGCTGCTGGACGTTCTCTTGCACTTGCGCACATACGTCATGCTACGATGCTGGGCGTTCTGTTGCGCTTCCACACATGCATCATGCTACGCTGCTGGAAAAGTTCTGTTGCACTTCCACACATACGTCATGCTACGCTGCTGGACATTCTGTTGCGCTTCCACACATACGTCATGCTACGCTGCTGGACGTTCTCTTGCGCTTCGACACATACATCATGCTTCGCTGCTGGCCATTCATTCTGTTGCATATCCACACATACGTCACGCTAAGCTCCTAACTTCTCTTGCACTTCCACACATAGCTCTCGGGGGACAAATTACAGTTGGTTACTTTTGTTGTGGTAAAACACTAGATTTTCCAATTTTGAGGTGACTTGTCCATGGAATTTGAAATTTGGAACCACACATTTTCTGAAGAAAAATAAACATGTGCAAATTACTACCAGTTTCGGACAATTCTACCATCATCCTGTGATTGTCTGATGTCGTTACCGACACGGCCTCTTACAGGCGTTGAAACCATGTTGTGGAAAAGGTCTTTATACCTTCAGTCCTACTTGTATAGGTCATTATTCTGCACAAACATATTGCGATTTTACCGCGTTTCCGCTTGGTTGGTTCTTGGTACGCTAATGTTAACGTGGGATTAAATACCATCCCGTGAGCAAAGAAAACCATGGTCCCGGAAGTTCAACTTCTGTAATAATAACCCCCTATGAATAATGCCAGCTTGGGTGGGTTCTGCTGGCAACTTGAAATATGTAATCGTTTTCAGTGCAAGTTGCAGGGTCCCAAAATGACATTTTCAAGTCGGTAATTCGTTTGGCATTTTTTTTCGGCACGATTTCAATATCTGATATGTTCCAGGTACTTGTTTATTTACCCCCACAGCTTCAAAAGGGGCCGCAGTAGAAATCCCAGGTCAACACAATGTGTGTTCATAGCTCGGCTGTTTAGAGGTCTAAGGAAGGAAGTCCAAATCTATCTGCTTTGGCCAATCTTTAACCGCTTCTGTCATTTTCCCACTGGTTTTAAGTTTTTTTTTCAGGAATAAAATGGAAGGTTAATTCGTGTCTTCCCCGGTGACGCTGTTCCAAGCAGTTGGAAATTTCACCGGGAAGAATGTAAGCCCCCGCAGAAGAGAATCTAAGAAGAGAATGCCTTGAATGCGTTTCATTGTTGTTGTCTAGGCTATCGGCTGACTCGCCGCCCCAGGAGGGTTGTTATTTTTTGCTATCGTATACTTCGTTGTTGTGCAAGGTGTGCTTCGGTCATGGTACGGTGGGGTGGGGTGGGGCTAATAATGTTCCTTGGCACTTGCACACCAACATGATGCTACGTTAGAGATGGGGTGGGGTGGGGTGAGGCTAATAACGTTCCTTGGCACTTGCGCGCCAACATGATGCTAGGTTAGAGGGGTGGGCTAATAACGTTCGGGCTAATAACGTTCCTTGGCACTTGCACGCCTACGTGATGCTACGTTAGACATGGGTTGGGGTGGGGTGGGGCTAATAACCTCCTTCGGCATGCTACGGGAAAAAGGAATATGTTGTTAGGTTTGCAGATGTTGTTAACGTGCACAAACATAAATTTGATGTTACGTTCATAGAATATGTTGCTACGCGTGCGCATGCTGTTATCGTGCGCGAGTACAAGTTTGATGTTACGTTCATAGAATATGCTGCTACACTTGCACATGTTGTTGACGTGCGCGAGCATCAGCTTGATGTTACGTTGATCGAATATGTTGCTACGCTTGCGCGTGCTGTTAACATGTGCGAGCACAAGTTTCATGTTACGTTCATAGAATATAGCTACGCTTGCACATGTTGTTGACGTGCGCGAACATCAGTTTGATGTTACGCTGAAAGCATGTTGCTGCGCTTGCACATACCAAAAAAATTGACAAAATGGAAACCAATCGCTTTTGCCCAAAAAGACAATCCCATGGAGGAACCAACGAAAATCGTTGGAAGTGGGCGCGAAGCTTCCAGTGGAGGCATAATGCTTCCATCACAAGTTCCATCTTGGAAGAACTTCCCACATGCTTGTGGCAGAGTTGAGAAAAGATGCTTCTAAACCGTTTGGGCAGGGGATTTTTTCGATCAACAAACACTTCCAAATTTTCCCGACGTGGTTAAAAAATAGTTGTTTCGCCTGCACGAAATACCATTTTCTTCATTTTGAATTGGCCCACGCAGTACAAAATGATATTCTCTAAATGCCTTCCAAACATGAGAAATGCAGAAAACACCTGGTTTTCAACGTTTCATCCTGAGAATGAAGAAAAAATCATGCCGACAGTTGCATGGCGGCGAGTCAGCCGATTCCCTTGTTTTATGCAGGGTATTTCGTATTAGTCTAGATTTGCCATGTTCAGAATGCCTTCAAAACCTTCCTTGATCTGTTGGGGCTTTCAAAGTCCCTTCATGTCCGGCCATGTTGTGCCCGAGAGTTGCGAGCCAGCCGCGGTTTGTGCCAGACATCAAAGCGGCAGCTTCACATGTTGAATTGGACATTGCATGCCCTGTTTGAAGTGAAGGTTCCCAGAACCCAAGTCTCCTGCGAGGCGCGCATTGTGAAGGACTAGCATGTGTTTTCTACATATTTTTACTGATTAAGGATGACGTGCATCTGCTGTTTTGTCATATGATTCTCTTTCTGTGAAACTAGCATTTTCTTGTTCAGTGGTACGACCCCGCTTGAAAGACAAAAAGGGAGTGGGAACGCCGGATTCGGCGAGGGTCACATCCGGGCGCACTTTGTGCCACATTTTGTTACCGCCATGCGGCCTGCATCGGATGCTTTCCACCAGCGACCGTGGGCAGTTGAAACCAGTGACAGGTGACCGCAGGTCACTGATCCCATCAAACAGAAATGACCATGGAATTGTTTAACATGGGCTAAACATTTTGAAAGGGGGATATTTGGATTTATAGAAATATCATATACCAACAAAAAACATGCCCCCCAATTTGGTCAAGTACTAAACCATGGTTTCTAGAGGAGTATTAATATTGGGGGACAACTATTATGTGTGTATATACTGTATATATATATATATATGATGCAGCCCTCCCAGGTCCCCCCCCCGTGGCAGGGAAAAACACGTACTATGTGGCGCGGCGCGGTTTTCGCAAAAATTTACCCTACATGTTTTTCCCTCGCACCAGGAGCTATGTTCCCCGCCCCCCCCTGTGGGTGGGTGGTGGTGGTGGTGGTGGTAGTAGTGGTAGTAGTAGTAGTAGTAGTACTAGTAGTAGTAGTAGTAGTAGTAGTAGTTAGTCGTAGTGAGTAGTAGTTAGTAGAAGGAATGGGTATGGATATACAGGAGCTATGTTCCCCGCCTCCCCCTGTGGGTGGGTAGGGGGGTGGGGGGGATTAGTAGTAGTTAGTAGTATGTAGTAGTGAGTAGTAGCTAGTAGTAGGAACGGGTATGGATATACAGGAGCTATGTTCCCCGCCCCCCCCATGTGGGTGGGTAGGGGGTGGGGGGGTTAGTAGTAGTTAGTAGTAGTGAGTAGTAGTTAGTAGTAGGACTGGGTATGGATATGCAGGAACTATGTTTCCCGACCCCCCCTGTGGTGTGGTTGGGGTGTGGTACTGCGTATATATATATATATACGCAGATATGTAAATATGTATGTGTATATATACAAATAAATATCTAATATATATATATACATTTATATTTATGAAAGTGTATGTGTACATAAAATAAATAAATAAATATAAATATAAATATAAATATATATATATATATACATATGTAAATATGTACGTGTATATATTTATATGACATGTATATAAATATAGGCTTATATGTGTGTATATATATATACAAACATGTATGTGCACATATATTAATATTTATATATATGTGTATGTGTACATATATATATGTATATATATATATATGTATGATTTTGTATGTATGTGTGCTTATACATCTTTATGTGTATATATATATGTATTTAAATACGAATATGTGTATATATATATATATACACGTACGTATCTAAAACATCTAAACACACACATATATATATATATATAGGAAGTAGATACATAGCACATGTATATATGACTAGAGGTAGCACGTAGGTACTTTGCGGGAGTATGTGTGCTACGTAGGTCGTCTAAAAGGTAGCATGTACCTAGTAAATGCGAGGCTGGTAGTCAGAATCGCTGCAAAAACCTAGCAAATACGAGGCTGGACCTTAGAAATGCTGCCAATAGCTTGCAAATAGAAGGGCAGGGGGGGTGCTACCTGGGGACCCATACCATTGGGGGGGGGGACCTCGCGGTCGGAAGACGGGATCATATATACGTATATACCATATTATATAATTTATAAATATTTTTGTTACAATATTATATATATATATCCTCTCGGTCATCCCTTTCTCTAATATCAGATGCCATCAGAAACTTTTGTGGATCGTGTTGGATCGTGGATCTACTCATTGTGGTGATCCACATGGGGCATTTAATTTTCATTGGCTATCTTCCTGATACTTGAGCAGTGTTCAGAACCATTCAAAACCACTGTTGGATACTGATGATAAGGGTTTACACTACCCAATTTGTTGTGGATGATCTGATTATCATAATCCACGAGCTGTGAACACTACTATCCAACCGGTATACTGGAATGACAGAGGGGGGATATTTGAGGATGCAACACCAATTTTTGCCAGGGTAGACACGCGCACGCGTTGTGTCACTGGGCTTGGTGCCACGGCCAGACCACTGTTAAGTTCATATGCACATGACTCCCCAAGAGCTTCAATTTGGTGATGCTTTCCCCAAAAATCTCGTTGAAACCATGGATTCCCAATTCAAACAGACGAATTTCAAGAGACTTGGGGTATTTTTTTGGAGCAGCCACCAACAAACATAGTTGTTGCATTTCCATTTTTGGTCAGTGGATTATAGTCCCACACTTCGCCACATTGGGCTCAGACGGGAGTGACATTTGGTGAGGGCGTGACATACGAGCCACGGCGTTCGTCATATGCCCCGCATGCCTCGAGATTTCACCAGTTTTTGAAGATCCCGGACTCCAAACACCTTCCGAGACGGTTTCGACTGACTGAGCCTTTCTTAACCTTTGATGTGCATTCTACACAGCCTGAGCTGGGTTTGGAGCGTGAGGCATCGTCGATCGAGTGTTTGCAGTATGCGTTTGTTCCGACCCGAAATAAATGCTGGGCTCAGATTGTAATGCATCAGCTCTAGAGTTGTTCCGAGACATAGGATGTAGCTGCATGATGTCCCAAAAAGGGAGAGGGTCATAACCACTGCCCTCTCCTGGTGCCCCCTTAAGAAGCCGTAAGCCGTCGATTTGTGGCTCAACAGGGGAGCCCTGAGGTTTTTTGAGTCACGATAGGCCGACCCCTCCGAGATCGGGGGGCTAAGGATCTAACTTTGCCACTCCTATCACAAGTGATTTACTGGTCAAAAAAAGTTGGGAAGCAATCTTCCGAGTTACGGATGACTTTTCATGCGGTAACACCACATAAAATAACCCTACGTACACAACATAGCAATACAATGCAATACATAAGAAACCACTACATTACACAACAACACATAACAACATATACAGTACATAACAAAACAATACATAACAAAACAATACAATGACTTGGAGAAGTGATGACTTAGGGAAGCGATGACATATGGAAGTGATAACTTATGGAAGTGATGACTTTGGGAAGTGTTGAATTAGGGAAGTGGTGACCTAGGGAAGTGATGACACAGAGAAGTGATGACACTTTGCGGCGCAGATCGCCGTGTAATGGCTGCACGAATGTTGCATGGGACTTGTGTGGGGGAGGATGCCGGAGCGCGAAACATTGCGACGGTTGCGGCGCTCGTTTTGGTGCATTTTGTTGCGGAACTGCAATGGTGGCTTCAAGGTGCTTTGGCTGTGTTTGTGTATGAGTAGGTAACCAACTTAGCTATCTATAGGGCGCCCCACTTTGCACCATTCATTTTTTTGTATTCACCAAGTCTTGGCCCATTTTTCGTGGCCGGAACGACGCTGTGATCGAGTACAGAAACCAACCGGTCGCCAAGGGGCACTTTGTTTCAAGGAGTTGGATCTAGTCCAGTTCGGTCAAAGCCGTTATGTAAACGGAGATGGGTCAGGCCCAGAGTAACAACTTATGTTCTGTTTATCAATGTCTTGAATTCCGGGTGGTGGGCCGACGCCCTACCACCTTTTCAAAACAAGTCAGAGTCTCTAAAATTGAAAGTTGACGGCAGGAGCTGTTGTGGATGCAACTCCAAACATGGAGCGTTCCATAAAATGCGTTCACAATTTGATAGTCAGGCAGGGGCCACAGCCAGCTGCACCAAGTGGATGGTGTGTTTGGTTCCATATGACTTTTATGATGTGTGAGGGTATTGTCCACTATGACAGTCGGATTTTGACAAATACTTCTCAGTGTCGCCAAAGATAGGACGCATTTGGTGAGTCGACTATTTGGCAGAAGAGCAATGTAAGAGGTTCTGCACCAGCAGCAGTGCTGCTGGTTAGAGACATGTTCATTTTCCATTCCTGTGATCGAAATTTTCAACCATCTAGGGCAACCTGTAACCTAATTTGGGATGTGCTTAACCCATCAACAAGAGAGCTGTACTTTTCCTTCCTTCTCTTAGGCTTCAAGGGAAACTGAATTTTGGAAGCTGCAGACTGAGCCGCAGGTTCAAGATAGCCAGGTATAGACTCTTTTCCATGTTGTCTAAACCTTGGATGGATACATCTCTAGAAGCAGGGGTGGTATCGTGTTCCCCCCCCTCTGGCATGTATGCGCAGGCCTTTCGGGAACCTTGGAACCTTGTCTCCCAATGTGTCTGCCACTGTGTTTCCCACTTGGAACCTTGTCTGCCACCGTGCCTCGTACTTTGTTTGTTTCCCACCTTGATTGTTTCCCACCCTGTCTCCCACCTTGTCTCTCACTGTGTTTCCCCACTTCGTCTCCCACTATGTCTCCCACTATGTCTCCCACTGTGTCTCCCACCTTGTCTCCCACCTTGCCTCCCACTGTGTCTCCCACTTTGTCTTACACTTTGTCTTATCCTTTGCCTCCCACTTTGTCTTCCACTGTGTCTTCCACTGCACTTCGTCTTGCACCCTTGTCTCCCAGCTTTGTCTCCCAATGTGTTTCCCTCTTTGTTTTCTACCTTGTTCCAATCTCTAGGAGCAGAGGGCGGTATTTCGACTTCCCCCCCTTTCTCCATGCATGGGCAGGGTCCCTGGAACCTTGGAACCTCGTCTGCCAGTCGTCTCGCAGATGTCTCCACTTGTCTTCCACATGTGATTTGCCAGATGTTTTCTCCCAGCAATCTCCCGGATGTGGTCTCCCAATTGTCTCCTAGTGATTTTCAACTTGTCTCCCGCAACTCCCAGTTGTCTCCCCCATGTGGTCTCCCACTTGTAACCAGCTGTCTCCCAGGTGTCTTCCCATTGTGTTCCAATTGTCTTCCACTTGTCACCCAGTTGTCTCCCAGTTGTCGTACAGATGTGGTCTCCCAATTGCCTCCGTTTTCCAATTGTCTTCCGCTTGTCTCACAGTTGTGCCACAATTGTCTCCCAGATGTCACCCAGATGCGGCTTCCCATATTGTCTCCCAGTTGCCTCCAAGGTGTCTCCGCTTGTCTAGTTGTCTTCCGCTTCTCTCCCAGATGATGTCTCCCGGCTATCTCTCCCAGTGGTCTCCCAGATGTTTCCCAAATGTGGTCTCCAAATTGATTCCCGGAATTGTCTTTCACATTTCCCAGCTGTCTTCCAGAATTGGTCTTCCAATTGTCTCCAAGTGTCTTCCGCTTGTCACCCAGTTGCCCTTCAGATGTTGTCTCCGCTCCCAATCGTCTCCCAATTGTCTTCCACTTGTCTACCACAACTCCTAGTTGTCTCCCAGATGCCCCCATATGATTCCCCAATTGCCTTCCACTTGTTTCACAGTTGCCTCCAGATGTGGTCCAAATGTCTCCAAATTGTGTACCTTATCTTAGCCGTCTTAGCCTTGAATTTGAAACCCTCACGGCTGTTGGGTTGCAAAGCTGGGCCGTGTGAAGGAGGCCACCACTGGCAAGCTCCTTCACGAGCAACCGCGCAATTTCTTTCTGCACTTAAGTGACTTAATCCGTCCAACAAAAACACAGACATTGCACCCCCAGTGACACACACACACATACACACACATTGCACCCATTGAACCCATTGAACCCATTGCAGCCTGGTGCTGGCTGTGGAAGATCGAGACCCCTGAGTGTTAGCTGACACCATGACCTCGGTCAGCGTGTCCAATGGGTCAAGCCCACCGCAGCGGATCTACCGGGCTGCGGTCGACACGAGCGCGACAGCCGGAAATTTTTGAAACCTGGGAGTGGTGCGGATGATGAAGTCTTGAAGTCTCCCAAAGGTATCAGAAAATAACAGAAACATAATAGAAAAATCTAGGAAAAACACGGATCTGCAAAAAAATACGTAACTACTACTAGCTTGTTGGCATTAGCTTAGCCAAGGCACAACTCCGAAGACCCGGACTGCATCCGTCATATGAAAAATGCCCTGCTGCTTGGTGTTTGGGTTTGCTGTGGGGTTTGCAATCCATCAGAGCTTCATGCTTGCCAAAAGACTTTTTGCAGGTGTCCAATCATCAAACGTGATCACACCGTGCACGAATCAAGCATTGTAATGGGTTGGAAAGCATTCCCATTTCAGGATGGATCCAAACGTATGAAATACCATCCATAAATCCCAGCTATTTTGGGGTGAACAAAAGGGCATTCCATGGGTTTGGACCCAATCGCACGCATAGGTTTAGGTGTTGGTTGGATCCTTTGGTGTTACATCCAATACATGTTGGTTACGAGGATCCCACCCCCCTAATAATTCCCATACTGAGCCAGGGTTCAAATGGGGGCATTTGACATATGGGGGAGTAGTTACAGGAAAACGCCGATAATGTCAACCCTGGATTAATATGATATAAACCACTGGGCTGTTTCGGGTACTATTTAAGCATCAGATTATCACCTACCACCACGGGGTTGACATGAAACAACTCTGGGGAGGCTAAAGATGAGGACTGGAGGGCCCGACTTCCACGGCAGATGCGGATGGCGTGTCGATAGCAATGCTTTTTTCCAAGCCCCAATTTGATGCTATCAGTTTAAGAAGTTTTTAAAGGGGAACATGCTGATTCACAAAAGGTGGCTGGCTGGAATGAGGTTCCATATTGAGCCATTTTCTTGATAATCCTCAGAATCCGCAGGAACAAAACAGGACCATGTTTGGATTTTCATCTCTCTATCTGTGTTCAGTATTGTCTCATCGCCAGGGCTACCAGCCAAAGTGCATGATCCAAGAGTCAGTCGGTTAATGGTTTAGAATAGAACTTGGTTTAGAAGTATAGAAACGTAACGATTCATATCGGAGTGGTAGGGATGGATCAGCTGACCATTGGAGATGTCCATTGCCGGAGATGTTGGACATATTGGAGCAGTGGAGCCTTTCTTTCATGCCCAGCTTCCCAGTCGAGGCCCATTGGAGAACTACTAGGGGCTAAAATCCAAAAAATACCATGGAAAGATTGGATCTGGATTTTACCAATGGATTTCTGGATTTATGGATTTTTCCATTGCATTCTTTAACAACCTTGCGCAATCTATCTTTGAAAGACATGGGGTTGCTTTATTAGGGGCCTGCTTCAAGTTGATTTTTTAGGCTAGAGGCACCCTAGAGAAGACCACACTTTTCCTTCAGTGGCCGATATTCTGGTGATGCTAAGGCACACTCTCAAAAGAGACCTGAGGCTGGCAAACCCTTGAAGAGCAATCCCCAAAAAATGTTTTTCATGGTTTTATATCTTTTTGGCTGTATTTCATGGGTTTATGTGGATTTACTTGGTTTTTCATGGTTTTGGCTAGCAGCTGAAAAAAACAAGTAAACCCATAGAAATTCAGAAATCCAAAACCTGGGAGAACCTACAACACCAGCAAACTGACAAAAGGGCTTCGCAAACACAGCTGCATGCATTGACTCCTGTGGCAGTATGGTTTCAACTGCTTTGTCAACATCATGATGTCAGTTTTTGAGGGCATCAGTTGACCCAGTCCTCTATTTAGGCCACCTCCAAAGTTAATGAATGACAATAACCATCTTACTACTAGATGTCCCATACATTGGAGGTAAGTACTCCATTTCTCAGACAGATCCCAACTATCCGATTATTCTTGCTTTTATACATCATTTTCATGATATCCCCATAATATTTCCATGATATGGCCATAAAATGGTGGCTTCCCATAGTATTTTGGGAAGCATCTGCCAACTCCCAGGATCCTTGGCTCCATTCTGATCCATGGAGTCAAGGTGAGAAATGTGGGACTGGGATGGTTTTGCGATTGGTAACCATAGAAAAAAGGGATTTAAGCTGCAAATTATGGGCCTTTTTTGGTGGTGGGGTAGTATTTTCAACCTATTGAAAATTGAGCAACTTCGAACATTCTTGGGGTTCGATGGGAGATCTGGGGGTTCGAAAAGGGGTTTGCGGGAGTGCAGCAACTGGAGAACTGAAACTTGAACAACCCGTAGTCACAGTCGAGGAAACACCGTGGCGGGGCTGATACCCACGCAACCAATAGACCCTCCCAAATCAGTTCATTCCCAAAATCAGAATCAAACTCGATACATAGCCCTCAATGATGAGGAATGGACTTCTTTCATCCAATAATTGGCTGTGCAACTTCTCAATCCTTTCTACAAACGGGAAGTGTCTTGGGATACGGCTTCAGATGATAGGCCTGGGCGATTTTCAAATTCGCCGTCGCAGTGGATTTTTTTTTTGGCCTTGAGTGGCCAGGACTTGGGGGATCTGCAGTATCCCACTATTCTTAGACAAGTGCAACAAGCCAATATCAGATTGGTGGTTGTATATATATATATGTATATTATATATAAAATATATAATATATATATAATATATTATATTATAATATATATATATATATATATTATATTCTATAATTCCCCAATATCATCCATACGTTATATCCCCAGAATATCTCCAGCAACCTCCCCAACGACATATCCCTGCAGGTGCAGCATCCTCGCAGGACCCGAGCTGGGTGCGTTCATCGCCCTGGGTGAAGGAACTCACCCATGATGGTTTATCATACTCCAAGTACATATACGGAGGTTTCTTAAAATAGGGGTACCCCCAAATCATACATTTTAGTAGGATTTTCCCTTATAAACCATCTATGGATCCCCCATTTATGGAAACCCTCATACATGTACACTGTACACATACTATTCAACAAAAGAAACCCACATATTGTCTAGTTACATTTCTGAAATATTATATATACTTTACAATTACATATCTAAATCTAACATGTGATATATAGCATCATATATCATATATATTATATGTCTTATGAGTTACGATTCCGGGTTCCTGCACATCCACAGAATCTTCCCCATCCACAGAATCTTCCCCACAACCAGATTCGGATTCTTCAGGAGTGGGAAAGGCCAGCGAAGAAAGACTGGAATAGGCGTCCGACTTCGTTTTTTTGTTGGGACAACATCTGGGCAAAGGGTCCTGCATTGTCCAGCTTAGAGACGGCGTTTGTACGTTATCTTATGACGTTTGATGCATCCCAGAGTGGTGTGATACTTTCTTCCATGAAAGGAGCATGGCGTGCTGCTTGTGAAATTTGGCTACTGTAGATTCATGGTTCATGGGCATGATTTTGCGCCCCTGCGGATATTGAGAGCCGAAATCCAGCTTTGTTGAACTGGTGTGTTGCTAGGAAGAAGTAACGCGTAACGAGTGGCGTTCGGGGCAAATGTTGTCCCCGGGTACAAACTCCCTTATCATCCCTATGAAATGCATTCAGCTTAAGGCCTAAGCCCGAGGTTGCGAGTAAGAATTGCTGCGGTTGGAACCTGCATTGGAGAGTCTGTCTTGGACGTGCCGGTAGCGCCTGAAAGCCATCGGTTGTCGGAATGAACTTGGCCAAGGAAGACCAGCTGCAATTCATTACTTAACATTGAAACATAATGGCAGGAACACATTCAACAGGTGTCTGTAGATTTTCATCATTATGGTGTTAAACATCATTAAACACCACTTTTTGGATCTTTTTGGTGCTTTAAATTGCGCTTGAATTGTGGCCTGTCAAGTCCCCAAAAGGGTTTGTAATGTGATACACCGCATAAATGATCCCCAACATCACCCAACATCACCCAACATCACCCAACATGACCCAACAAATGGGTGGTAACATGTAGTAACATGTGGTAACCATCAGAATCATCGGCCACGAGCCAGGCCTGTGCGGCCTGGATCTTTAGAAGCGCGCTTGGTTGTGAAGCAGGGGGCTGGCGTCTCGTGGGTGCACCCAGGGGAGTCGACAGTTGCAGCTGAACTGGAATTTTTTTGCTGCAATGTTTGAATCTGTTTGAATATTACCAGATCAGGTTTAGTCTTAACTAAACTCAAATTTATTGAATTTGTCAGATTTGTACCCAGTCTGGTAGGGAACCTCGTGCAATTTTTCGGCTCGTTGACCAAAAAAGCGAACTTGGGACAGCCAACTTGGCAGTGACAACACGCATGGAACTTACGCAAACTGAACCCAGAATAGGTATGAAACATGAAACCGCATGGTTGAAAAATCACCATAAATAGGTGGTATAAACCATTCCCCAATGTGTGGTTTATTATTGTTTTACCCACATTAGACAATGACCACAGTCTTGAATTTTGACAGATTTCCAGAGCTTTTGAGGCTATGAGTTGGTGGCCAGGAAGGAAAATCAAAGTTTGATGGTGCCAGCGTGTCGTAATAACCCACACTCATAGTGGTCATGATATTCATGGAATAGTAGCGGGTCAAAATAGTAGCAGAAATAATAGTAGTAATGAGAATGATAGAGAGAATAGCATCAATACGATGAGTACTTATATACACTAAGAGCAAGACGATAATGAAGGTAACAAAAGTAAACTATTCCCCTTAATCTTCAATACCTCTCAGAAACCGGTGGTTTAGTATTGGATCTATTTCTTATTGGGTCCGTATGGCGGGTATTTGATATTGGGGAGATTGTTTTTTTTTGGGTAATCATGGCAATGGTATGATGATGATTAACCATCTATAGTCCTCCTCGTTTTTGGAGGATGACGATCGGCCTGCCTGTGAGCCAAGGCTATTGTGGTGCACAGGGGAAGGCTATCGTGTTCAAGAGATAGAGGAACGCTTAGCCATGGAGCATATGCTGCTAGAGTTTCATGGTGGTACCTGTATGTTACCTTGAACCCGCTTTCGTTGCAGAGTAGTTTCCAGAGCAGTTCTCACTTCCACTGCCAGAAAAAAAGCATCTGGACATGGTGAATTTTCCTGGATTTTTCAGTCCCATCACATCCGAATCCCCCTGGTTGCCAGGAGTTTCCAGGTCAGCCAGAATTGCGCGTGGGTGATATCATCCGCACCATAGGCCCAAGGGCGAAACCGTTGAACGGGTCGGGAGAATGTTTTTCTTCGCATTTTTCTTGGAGAATTGCGCTTTAAAAATCAAGGGGTCCCAAAGAAGCTTTCCCAACTGACAATCTCAGGATCTTTGGCAGAGGCATTTTTGGCTTTCAAAGTGAAGAAGTGGCAAATTTGTGGTTAAAGTAGGCTTGGCTCATTTGGCTATGGGTCAAGTCGTACGCAAAAAGGGATGCTGCAAACAACTAGGAGTGGCCAGCCCATTTGTACGTTTTCGCTGCTTCAGCAGCATTGAAATTGTAAGGTGGAAATTGGAATCCCTAGCAGAATCTTGAAATGCAGTTTCGTTTAGGTCCTATAGGTGTTTCTGTCATCCCTCAGTTACTAGGTAAAGGTATGTAAAGGTTGTGACCATCATCGCTCGGGGATGAATCAAAATTGTTGGACCCCCGATGGTTTGATACTGCCAGCGCGTCTCGCTGCATTTTTGTCAGCTTTTGAAGCATGTCTTAAACATATTCTCCGTAATTTACATAGGTTCAAGCCTTAAACTAGGTACCGGCGCCAATAGCGACCCTGGGAAATTTGCGCATGGCTTCATCAGTCCTCTTTCAAAAATCCTGCGTTTTGCACCATTTCCACAAGTACCCACTCATGTCCAACAGCAGGATTCATTGGTATTTACAGGAAGGTGAGGCTTTTTTTTTACCATTGGAATTCTGCATTTCAAATGTTTTTTTCTTTTCAAATGATGTGATTCGAGGTCGCTTCCACGCCAAATTTCCTTTTTTCTCATCTTCAGCGGCATTTGTTGGCTATCTTGGCCAGGTCTTTCATCAGAGTTTCTCGGTGGTTGAACCGAAAAGCAAAAGCAAAGTATTCAGAAGTTCCAAGAACATGTTAGAAGCGTAGCATCAAGAGCATGTCAAAAGTTCCAAGAACATGTTAGAAGCGTAGCATCAAGAGCGTGTCAGAAGTTCCAAGAACATGTTAGAAGCGCAGCATCAAGAGCGTGTCAGAAGTTCCAAGAACATGTTAGAAGCCGAGCATCAAGAGCATGTCAAAAGTTCCAAGAATATGTTAGAAGCGTAGCATCAAGAGCGTGTCAGAATTTCCTAGAACATGTTAGAAGCGTAGCATCAAGAGCGTGTCAGAAGTTCCAAGAACATGTTAGAAGCGCAGCATCAAGAGCGTGTCAGAAGTTCCAAGAACATGTTAGAAGCGTAGCATCAAGAGCGTGTCAGAAGTTCCAAGAACATGTTAGAAGCGTAGCATCAAGAGCGTGTCAGAAGTTCCTAGAACATGTTTGAAGCGTAGCATCAAGAGCGTGTCAGAAGTTCCAAGAACATGTTAGAAGCGTAGCATCAAGAGCGTGTCAGAAGTTCCAAGAAGTGTTAGAAACATAGCATCAAGACCGTGTCAGAAGTTCCAAATGCAAAAGAAAGTATGAAACCAAAAAAAACACGCACGCGAGAAGAACGTTATTACTACTGTGCACCCTCCAACCCGTCTAACCCCCCCAATGTGCCTCCTTGTACATGTGTGGGCTGCTAGTGAACGTTATCACAATCAAGTGGGAAATATAAAATTTGCGTTTTCCTATGGGGTCGCTAACAGCGCCGCTAGCTTAAACTACAACCCTTCACAAACCGTAAAAAACACAAAAAAAACAGGTTAACCCAACCCCAAAAACAAACAAGTAGATCCTACAACAACCCGAAACTAACCCCAAAGTACCTAAACCCTGACACTTTGGGCGTTCGCCCCGAAGGTGGTTGGACACTGACAGATGCTGGCAGTGTAGAAGAAGCAGCACCTCAGTGGCACTGGTTCTCCAAGCAGTTTTGTGCTACCTTCAACCACCCCATCATTAGATTGACAGAAAAGAGTCGATGTTTTTCCCCATCGAGGGGTCAACCTCAACGCTGGGACTTTAGGCCAGGGTCCCCCCATTAGAGGATATTAGAGGTTGGTCCACAGCTGTGTAGCTTGAAGTTGAGGGATCATGGCCATGGAAAGCGATGATCAACCGAGGAGCGCCGCTTCGCCGCCGCGTTCCGAGACAGTGCTCTCTTGGAGGCTGCGAATGGTGAATGGCTGGAAGATTTCGCTGCGATGTAATGTGTTTTTTTAGTATTGAGGGAGGTTTCTATCTTGGCAACTATAAGCAACAATACCATACTGTATGGGGCAAGGGTGACAAAGTATGATACAAATTGAACTGAGGGTTTGAAAATCCAGTTCCAAGTATTTTGATGCGAAAGGTGGGTGAAATCAACATCATTCGCCTGGGAGACAAGTTTGTGCTCAAACAGTTCTGAATCATTTGGAGATATTGGGAGTGAAACTGAATTCATCAGAAGCGGCTACAGCAAATTACGAGCCTTCTGAAACATTTAATATGTATGATTTTTCTATGTACAGATATGTACAGTATACATTTCAATGCAAAAAACGCGCTGAGAATCGGAAGATGAAAAATTCAGAGACCGGTTCCGATCGAACGACCGGGGAACGAACCAATGGCCCAGATCGAACGACCGTGCTTCACGGTGACTTTGAAGGCTCCGGTACTGGCTTTATGCCATGGTTGAGTGGTGAGTTGGTGAGTCAATTGAGGGCCACATATTTCAGCCTTCGGCTTGGAAGAAATTCATAAATTATACATATTATACCATCCAAAAGCCAGAGTTAGAGACCTGCTGCCCGGATTTCTATGAATGTTGGCAGAGCGACACCTGAACTTGGATAGTTCACACATGTTCACCCCTTGCCATTTTGGTTAGTCATACCGGAAGAGAGTTCTAAGGTGAAGGCTCATGGGGCGGGCTTGTCCTTGGTCCGGGCGCCTCAGAGATTTTTGTCTCTGGATCTGGGATGATCTGGGGATGGGTGAATCTTCCCAACTGCAGAGGTTTGTTGATTTGCAGATCTGGATCTGGTTGTTATACACTGTGAATACTAAAAAAAGATCTTCAGAGTGCAGCAAGATTTTATAGTCGTAGTATTCATTGATCCAATATGATCCATTTCACAAAAAAAGGTCAGAGGGCTATGGATCCATATGGATCCAGAGCTATCGAAAAATCGGTAGCCGTAAACAAACCTCAACCTTGAGATAAACATATAAGTTTTTTTAGATCAAACCATATCATGGGAATATCAGTTATTACATTAAGAGATATTAAGACCACCGTGCCTTAACCATAACCCCCAACAATCCCAAGAATTTTGCTTCCTGCCGACGGGAGTGCGGTTTGAATCGATGTTTTTGACGGCTGCTTCTGCTTCCAATGTTTGGCCCAGAGGTGTGGCACCCACCAGAAGGCTACCTCGTTGAGGCGAGAAATTCACGACTTTAGCTGATCCGACAAGAAACCTTGTTTCATCTAAAGCCGCAGTCTGCAGTTCTTTTTTTTTTACTTTTTTTTCCTTCGAAATAGACATAAGAACTGACACTTTGAGTTTACCACATCCGTATCTTTCCCATTGTGGGGAGATGAATCTTTCATTTGTTGGTTCCCTTAGAAAGCTGACCAACGAAACACGGAGGTGTCAACCCTGTGGAAAAATCATGAAAAAGAGCTTCCAGTTTGGCAAGTTTATCATGTCATCCCCCCGATGTGGATCCCCATGTTTCATACCTGCCTTCCATGGAGGGATTCGCCATGGGAAAAGTCGCTCAGGGAGTGGATCCACATCCAGGACAACCAGGCTTAAGGCGTGGGGTTGAAGCCACAGCCAATGTCCAGCAACGGGGCGAATGGCATGCTGAGGCAAAAGAGCCCGAAATTGTCAACAGCTGTGAAAAACGGTCCTGTAGGTTGTCAGAAATGTCACACATGTCACAAATCATGGTTTGTTGCAGGGCTGGAGATGTGTAGGGAACCCTAGTTGGTCGAATGATCGAGCGTTTAATGCTTCTAGGGATGTCTTGTGCAACATGCATTTGGGGAATCTTCACCTCACACCTCAGACAGGAGCCATTGTTTTGCACTGGGAGATGGTACTCTAGCAAACATCCAAGGATACAGTGGACGGCGATGCCGATCTTCATTTTTCCATCCGTTTTTGTTGCTGTTTTTGTCGATTGATTCGGTATCAGGGTATCAATCGGAGTCATACCGGAGGTCTCCAAGCCATGGGAAGATGAGATCCTTATCATCATCGTTGATATCATAAGATCCAGCACAACTTCATTACATTCATCATTACATCCATCATCAGTAAACTTTCGCCACCTGGCATAGCTGGCATAGCTCATCCTGGTGGCTGCTTGGAGGCTGCGGCGGGTTGGCCCTGCAGTGTTGGGTGGTCATGTCAGCCAAGCAGCGGCAGATGCCGCCTTGGCGGGGGCCCTGCAGGCGCTGGTCATGTGGGAAATGTGTTTGGTGTCATAGGCTACGAAACGTATTGAATGTGTTCCTTGATATTATTGGGATATTTCGGAACATATATATATATAGATAACTATGTATATATATAATTATATATATATATAGATACATACATATACCGCATGCCTGGTAATGATAATTGTATTCAAAAAATACCTACCCAACTTGACCGGCTGTTTGAGTTGGTCCACAAAAAAAGGGGTTTTCGCAGCCAGCGGATGTATCTAATTTGAATGGGGAATATGATGATCAACCAGTGGATGGACTGGGGTAGCCTATTTTCAAAAGAAACCCATAGGGTGATATAGGGTGTAGGGGCTCCCTCAGGAAAACACATGAACAATTACCATCTGGTTATGACTAACAGTTTGCCATGGAAAAAAAAACATGCATTTTTAATAGGTAAACCATCTATAAATGGGTCATTTTCTGTGGCTATGTTTATGAGTTTAAAACATCAAACTAGCGTAAACAGAAGGGATCTACTAGTCTATCTTTTTTGGAACCCATGTATAGCCGAACCAAAACAAGCAAAATGGTGGGTAGACGGTAGGTAAATGCATAGAAGGCAAACAACCAACCAACACATGAGAGTTTGGAGGTACACCCTTTATGTTTGGTTCCCCAACATTTTGATCAGCAATGCTTATGGGGATGTGGTTCGAATGGGACAGGACTTGCAATCGCGGGCATGGAACCGGATGTGATGGAACTATATCTCTGAAGGAGGGAAATATTGTATACATAAGAAACAAGGGAGCAGCTATACAAGGGTGATATCACCATGAATATTTGGATATGTGATATGCAAAAATAAAGAGGTTTTTTCAGCAACGACAGGAATATCAGCAGCAACAAGTTTGGTTGGTTTTTGTGCCAGTCCAACCGGAATCTGCTTGGTTGGTGAGGTTTCAATCTTGTTAAGATGCCTAGGAGTAACTGAGTTTGAGCATCCCATCCTCTATGGATGGTGACACCTTGTGAGGACGGAGCCTTAGCCAGGATTTATAGGCGTGGGACCCTGGGACTCCGAACTGCTTGGATATCCCGAGTGGTTCATGAAAAAATGAGGGGCTTCGACAGGCTTCGACCCCACGGGCTCCGACCTGGCTGGACTGCCTTTCTCCTTAGGATGGAGGGTCAGTTTGGGATGGTGTATACTGTGACCCATTGAGTCACCGCTGCATTGCTACAAAGAGAAAAGACAATCCACGAGACGACAGACTTCCTCGACATATTACGAAAGAGTTCCCCCTGCGTACCTCTGGTCCCGCTTCACAAATCATTTATGACTCACAGTGAATCATCTCCTGTGGGACGTTGCCCCAAGGAATTTACCACACCCAAACCACACAAAAATTGCAATGTGACGCAATTTATCACTGGAAATTGGATCAATCTCCTTTCCCATTCCTAACAGCTTCCCAATAAAATCCGAGTCAGCCCGACAGATTTGCTGTGGCCTATGATGTCGCTGCTCATGTGCCATGAGCGCCATTGCAACAGCTGCGTTCTCTGATGCTCGCAGCATATTCTGCCTTGTTGCAGCGACGGCCCTTGATCATCAAAGGATGCAGTGCAGCTTGGCTTGGGATAGGAACGCATTTGGGTATACTACCAAATTACCATTTTAAGGGGGAAACATGATAGCCTGTGAACTTGGGGTACCCTAGTTTTGGACAAACCCGTTTGTGAAATGCCGCTGTCGAAGATTCTGCCCAAACTTTGGGTTCCAGAGTTGAATGAAGATCAGCAGTACATACATGCTGGGAATATGTGGGGCAAAGTTGATGCTGTGTGTTGTGCACGTAGGTTAGATACACACACAGAAAAAGACATATGGGATAGTACTGGATACATAGGGAAGTTAACAATTGGATCAACAGGTAGATATAAGTACATACATACTATCCAGCATCTAGTGTATCTATCAAATACTGATCCACAATCTACAGAAAAACTGTATCCATAATCTACACATAAACTTAATCCATATATTGTCCATATCCGGCATGAAGGCTGGCTTGCTCTTCAGCCTGGGAGATTTCATGGCGCAGAGATTGGAGGTGCCTGGGACCAGGGATCGAAGCAATGAAACAGAGGGGTCAAAAGCCAACCAGTTCAGGGATTCTAGGTGATTCTAGGGGATCTCATGGGAATATAGTTGTAATCCTGGGGGAAAGTGGATGATACAATGGCATTCTCATGGTCGAATGCGAGAGAACCAACCAAACCTGCCAGCAGGGACCATTTTGCTGTCGTAAGCCCAAGTATTTTCAAAAAAAAAGATTTACCAGAAACCCAACTAGTCATAGGTATGAACTTTTGGCGGATTTACCAAGTTAGTTTCTCTGTCCCTGTTTTCATCGCCAGACGGCTGAAGCAATGGATTTGCAGCGGCTGATGGCGTTCGGAAGTTATGGAGACGCTGGGATGCAGCTAGCCTGCGTTGAATCTGTCGCTATTGGGGTCACCTGCATGTTGCTACGGTTCCACATATGTCGCCCAAGTGGAAAAAACAAGGTCTTGGAAGTTGGGATCCCAAAGTAAGATCCGCATCGCGGCGGTTCGCGCGGCGACGCGCGGCGACGCGCGTTCTGAGGCATCTTGGTATGCGATCAGCCAGCATTACTGGTTTGCCTGGATGGAGCCTTGGGACTCCGGTCAGTGGCCATAGATGATAGGGGCCATAGGGATGATGATCACCAGATGGATGGGGTGTTGGTGCTGGGACTGCAGCTGGCTTAGCAACCTTGGCTTGGTCTATTTTAAGCCATGGAGCCAATCATATTTTGAGGGGTAACTCGGATTTAAGATATGAATTTGGGTTTTAGAACTTTTTAGAGGGAGTGGCTCGAATTCAAAACCATAGATCCTGTCAAGTCAAATGGTGGAGGGTCCACTTATTCGAAGGAGCAAGCGCGTTCTTACATGCAAACAGCTGGAAATAAGATCAAGATGATCAAGGAAAAACACCTTTCAGAGGGAAACAAGAACCTCCATCATATAAATCTTCCACAGCCTGTTGGATCGCAATAATACTGAGTTCCGGTAGTGCCAACAGAGGGAACGTAGCAATGCATGAATGAATGTGGGTGTGTATGTGTCTGAAAATAGGGTATACTCCACTACCGGTTAATGGATGTTAATGGCCATTTTGACGGTCCAAGACGACAAGCCTTTGGTTCACTGGGTTGGTTTAAGGGAAAATTTACAGGAAAACCCCATATTTAATGGTAAAAACCATGGTTTCCTGTAGATTTTCCCTTAAACCAATCCAATGATTGGTCATCAAACATGGCACGATGGTGCCATTAAAACCTCAGGAGCGCCATGTCGCCTGTGGCTGGTCTCCCTCTTCGGCCGCTGTTGCGCGGGTTGCGGCGCATTCGGCGGTGTTTGCGCCTTTCAGTGCCTTGGGAGGGTAGGGGGGGGATTTAGAGCCATCATTTCATGTTATTTTTCGGTCACCAACTACTAATATGACTGTGTATCTCTATATATATATATAATATAATATGTTATCGTCATGGGATGTGAAGATTTGGGATGTATGATGGCTCATTCAACATCATTGAACCTTCAAAATTCCACCCTGGGATGGAAATGGATTTGGAACCCATCTGGACCCCAAAGTTGGATGGTTCTTTTCTCAGATGGACCTCGAACAAATCAGGTGCAAAAAGAATGCACAAAGAGTAAACCTACTGCGAAAAGTTGCGGTATGAAGGTCTGGTTGAGAAAGGGTTGCTTACATTCAACAGCCAAAAGCCACCATAGCCACAAAGAGGGATGAGGATCTCATCAGTTGAAGTAGGCATGTCACCGGCATCCGTGCCCCCCCCGAAATGAACAGAGTCACTACGCAACCAGGGTTTCTGAGCGGATGTAAAAATTGTTCGGGGCTCTATACCTTCAGTAAAGAAATTGAAGCCCTGGGTCTGACAAGATTCATTTTTGTTCATACCTCACAGGGATGGTAGACAGCTTCGACCAACTGTTTCTTTAGCGGGGCGAAATCACATAGGAAACCACCAGTTGGCATGAGGACCAGTTGCCATGGGAGCATGGGAACGCCCAGACGCCCAGGCATCGTTTCGTTGTTTGGTTGGATGACAATCACCACTGGCCGATCCTGGCAAGAGCTGAAAGACATTTGCCATCCAGAGGCATCATCTGCATCTGACATGGGGAAAAGGGTACCCCAAAATGGCAAGTTTCATGGCTAAGTTTCATGGGGAAAATGATGGTCAGCCCCTAAAAAGCCCTTGGATTTTGCGTCCTTGCGGCTTGCTGCGGCCATGGCCTGGAGGCCATTTTCAGCACATGGGCAGCCGGAACCATTTTCTGGATTCCCACCATGCTGGGCGTCTATCGCCTCTCGATCAGTGACAAAAATTTCCGGGCGCATGTCACTTATGTCACTGAAATTGGAGGAAAAAGAGGAACGGTATCCCCAACTTTAAAGCTTCTTATAGAGGATTTAGCGAACTGTTTGAAAGCCCCATCTGGGCCAGAAAAACCTGGAGCCGCTTTGCCAAGCAGATTGGGTAAAGGCTCACAGTGATTGGCACATGTACTATTTTCTATTTGATTGCACATAGTGACATAGTAAAACCCTTATCACCTTTCTCAGAAAATAGTAATCACTAATCACCCATATCAATGATCATAGTTATTTTTCGGTTTCCACAGAGTAATCACCTTTCCATGATCAAACATAACATCGTTGGATGTGACTCCTCCGAGGATTTGTGCCCCTTCAGGGACGCGTGGCCACTTGGTCAGAAAACTCGAGATGGACAAGTTTTGCACTGTATGAATCTGTATGATATATATACATATTTTTATATACATATATTATACATATATGATATATCTTTGTAATGACACCCGTGTATCTTCAACTAATTGTGTGTATACATTAAACATGAAGTACAAGTATACATACATATGTGCAGATGTGTATCCGCAGTGGAATTTCAAGACCATAAACGGAGAACCAGTAGCGGAAATTCCAACGCTCAGGTTGTGACATCTGGAGCCAATGTGCTTTGGAGTTGCTACCTCTCTTGGAAATCTGCGGCTCAACGCGCTGAACCACCGCGGAAAAGATGTTGAAATGAGCAGTGCGTGGTTGCTTTTCAGACCAGTCAGCCAATAAGTAGCCAATTGAGGTCTGTCAAAACTTGTGGAAACCTAAACAACATTAAACTTAACTTGAATTTCTGGCTGAAAATCTGGCTGAAAAGGATCCTACAATCCTACAATATATGATTGTTGCAACCAAGTTCCCTTTCTCCATCTTTCTCCGAAGCGATCCGAACCGAAAAGGCCCTGCTGTGATGCCCAATTGGGTGACCTGGTGGCAAGCCCCGGTCTGTCAGGAGCTCCCAGGGCGCGACTTGGAGGGAGCTGATATACACTATATATTTATGTACGCAGTACATATATATATATAACTAGTTATATTATGTAACTATAATATATATAAATAATTATATATATATATATTTACACAGAATATAAATATATACATATAATTATATTCTGTGTATATATAGATATGTCTACAGCAGGCATGGTGGGCAGGTCCCAGGAATCTCCTGAATCTACGAGGATCCAGATCATTTACCGTACGAGTAGAGGAGACATTTCGTTGATGTATCTGTCCTGTAGCAACTGCGAGAGAAACATAGGGCAATTCCTGGGATGATTGGAATACCCAGCCCAAATTAGCTAGTGCCTCCAAAAGAGGATGCTGTATACTTCTAGACACCCAATAAAACAGACAGAAACACACAGCAAATCCAAGTTCATTCCTTTGGGTTCCAAACAAAGTCCTGCACCGTTTACACAAAGGTCTGGTACTGTTCCCATGCTTCAGGTGGCTTTGGGTGATCAAAATTGTCAACTCGAAATGGCTATGGGTCAAAACCCTTTCCCCCTAGTGAACATCAAAATAGCTGGTAAATGGATGTTCATCCCCCTAAAAATGGTATTAATAGGTATTGATCCATACCCGAATGGATGGTTCAATCGTGTTCAATCGAAACAATGACCAGCCATTTGTGGACCCACTGCATACCCGACCTGTCCCATACCCATACCTGCCGAGGATTTTGCCTTCGGTGGCTGCCGGAGGCCTAGGAACCTCGCGCCTGAGTCAAGGGCGATTGGGGATATATAATCATAGCCTTATATATCCAAGATTCTTGGGTATATTACCCAAGAATATCCAATATGGATTGGGATAAAACCGATATTTCGAAACAATTTTGATGATAGGGCTTGGCTTTAGATGTTTTTTTCTTCCGTAATGATCTGCAAGGCAGCAATATTTTTGCAACAAATTGCCTAGAGTCGAAGTTGGGGCATGGCTGCCATGGTTTCCCAAAAATTGTGGCGCTCCAACGAAGCCCCCGTATGATATTCTTGGTCGCAAACATATCCCCATGACATCGATATTGTTTACATTCACATCATATCCCCATCATATCCCCAATATACATATGGGTATGGATCAATACCTATAAATACCATTTTTAGGGGAATGAACATCCATTTACCAGCTATTTTGATGTTCACCAGGGGGAAAGGGTTTTGACCCATCCCCAATATACATCTTCAGAATATCTTCAGATTGAGGTGGGCACTTGGTCCTGGGGCAACGAGTCCTTCGGTGCGGCCCCCCATTCGGAAGAACCATCTGTTGATCATCGTTGTTCCAGTTGAAAGTACCTTTGGGGGGTTATAACCCTATGTTCAGGCACCATCCAATTCATATATGGTTGATTCTACATGTATATATATATATATGAATAAATAAATAATATAGACATACATACATGTATATACACCATCACATGCCAATTTTTGATGGTTGGTATATTACCATGAATGTACTTTGAGACTTAGATCCATCCTACTACCTCCAACGGTGCCTGAAAAGTTGGCCCCAGCCCCGCTTTCAGGTCATGGATTGCGGGCTGGTAGCCATGAAGCCAAGGACGCTGTTTGGGTCCCCCAAACAGCTCCCAACTGCAGTGGATCTGGATTTTACCATGAAAACTTGGGATCGAACCAGTATGAAACCCACAACTATAGTAACTATGGGCATCTGATCATCAAAATGAAAACATGAACAGTTCGGATTGAATCATCGAAAATTTGGATTGAACCCACGAACATGTGGAATTTCCCCATGAACACTTGAGGTTTCCAAGGCATTGAGGGATCACCTATGGAACCCTCGGTTCACGGGGAGAGCGTCCACTGGATCCCAGGAGGCGGTAGCTGCAGCCTTCAACGCGGCCGTGCGCCTGGGAAGCCCGGTGAAGCTGAGAGATCTCCATTTCTTTGGGCTTAATCACTTAATCAATCATTAATCGTATGATAACTATCTCGACCAAAGCCAACTCAGTTGTTTCCAGGTTTTCCCAGGTTTTCCCAGGTTTTCCCGCTGTATCTTCTCTGGGTCCTCCGGGCATTGGTCCACTCTGGCCGTGGACCAAGGCCGTGGATGCTACTTCTTTGACTCCGCGCCCACCTACGGCCGGGGCTTCGCCGAGGAGAGTGGCTGGGGCTGAGCAAGTTTTTAGGGCTGGCGGCGCCATAAAGGATGCCCAAAAAGTGTAAAAAAAAAGTGGCTAGAATGAGCCAGAAATCCAGAACTAGTGGGGGTTTGGCTGATATATCAAATCTAAATGAGCAACAGTTGGTTGAAAAGACTGAAGAGATTTGATATATCAGCCAAAAAATCTGGGAACGTGGCTGGTTGAAACGCAAGCAGACATGGCTCGCCATTTTGGACAGATGGGGCCGGCAGATTTAGATCATTCCGTTTGAAGATCGTGAAATGGGACCCAATTTTGACCCCATCGAAACAACTGACAGTGGCATTGTTGATGAACCCAAAAAAGGGGGGATGGTCATCCGAAGGTTCTTGAAAAGGGATTTTGAGGAAGCACGGGAAAACCGCATCCTTTTAGCAGAGTCATATGCTCAGTTGCTCATGGAAGCACAGCTTTCCCAGCTGAGGTTCAGGGCACCTCTGCCGCAGCACCGGGCAGTATGCAGTGGTGGCGACGTGCGGAGCCTTAGCTGGGTGCTAGCTGGGCGCCATGGGCGCCCTGGTGGCACGGCCAATGGTTGGGAGGCCCTTGAGATGGGTTATGAGCTGAAATTGATGGGGTTCTCTCTCTTTTCTCTCTCTCTCTCTCTCTCTCTCCCCTCTCTCTCTATATACATGTATATAATACCTGGATAAATATATGTATATATATATATAGATATTAAAACTTGATGCGGGGTCCTAACCGCATGAACTTCCTAGTTCCACCAGTTGGGCGCCTTTTCTTGCCTCGCCTGAGATGCACAGGATCCCTGCGGAAACGTACATGTTTCCCTTGAACATGTGAAGGTTGGCCAAGTGCTCATGTGACAGCTGAATCAAGACCGGTTATATTCTCTCAAATTTTTGAGTTCTTCTTTCCCAGTCTTCTAAATTCTCTTGCCAATCCGAAGGCAAGCAAGGAAAATGACAAGCAGCTGATGTTTTGAATCTTGAAAATTTTCAGCACATACCAACGATCATGGCTTGAGGACACGCTTCTGAGTGGTGCCCGGGATGAACAAATGATTGATCAAACGATCATCAGCTTTGACATGCATGAGATACGAGCACAAATCCTTCAAATTTCCAGTGGCAACGGCACGGCACCCATTTGACATAGGAAACCTTGCGCTCTTCCTGGGAGAAGGCAAGCTCACTGTAGCTCAGATCATCTTTGGCAAACATTCCAAAGCAAATCATGGTGCGCCCCCACGTCTCCAGATCAGACACTCCAGTTGGAAACGGTGGCAAATCGCCAACCATGGACGCTGACGCATGCTCCATGAGGAAGGGCACCTCTGCATTCACTGAGCCGGCATAGGCCGACTGAGCCACTCGCATACCGCTGGCCATGTTCACGCGCGATTCTGGCTGAGCTCCCTCACCATCCTCACGACGTCTGGAGGCATCATTCATTGCTCCCATGAACATCAATCCAGTATCATCCCAGGATTCGGTCTCATCATCCCAAATGCTGTGTGACGCTCCGGTCACAGGATCAAACACATTTCCGGTCGCAGAGTCAAAGATAGGCACCATCGCATGAGATGGTAGGCCACGACCGGCAGGTCCAGCAGCGGTCTTGGCCTTGGCCAAGAGACGATGGAGCTGCTTGCTCCCAGCTGCGGTCAGGCCTGGAGCACTGGAGCAGCCATGATGAAACAACGATGCAAAAAGGCAGGGATGCAAAATCAACTCTACAATGCAAGAAAACTTGCAGGATGTGCTGGCGAGATATGAACTACGTGCTTGCGAGGATTGTACAAATACGCCATGGCAAAATTGACATCTCAACTGTCTCTTCAGGCTGAGAGGTGAAAACGAATTGAATCACTGTGACAAAACTGCAGCACTGTGAGTTCTTCGTGAAAATGGGTCTTTGGCATCAAAGTTCAAATGAAGCAGGACAATCAGGAATAAGGCTTTATAGATACTCGTGCCTATTATCCCTCCTTAGTCTGAAACTATTCCCCTTCACTATGCTTATGCTTATCCCCCATTTAAGTCCCCTGGCTCAAGTGCTTCATTTGATTCCCCCACATAGGGCATTCTGGCGTTTTTGGGCTCTAAATGCTGTGCCAACACATGCTCTTCTGGTGAGATTTGGTAGATTCCTGCTCGCACACATGACCTAAGCAGATATATAGGGCCTGCCTTATCTTTTGTAAGTCCATCTGCTATCATGCGATTGGTTGGAAGCCACCTCACCTGTGCACCAGTGAGTTTGATGGATTCACGGATGATTACGATGTCGATACTTGTTCTTCTATCATCTACGGCAGTGGGTGATGAAGGGGACACTAGGTGGTCGTAAAGTGACTTGCAGTCAGTTGCAAAAATGAGAGGCCTTTTGGCAAGCAGTGACCTACACTCACGGACATTAAAGCGTCCTTCTAGGGCTTCGGTCAGTAGCAAACTGAGCCACTCAACAGTTCCTGTGGCAGTAGACATAGCTTGGCTTTCCCCTCCTAATGTTGAGCTAACTGCACGAAGCATCTTGTAACTTTTCCACACCACAGGAGTCCAGTTTGAGATTTCTACCTGATGGAGTTTCTTTTCAGCAAAGCCTACGATGTACCCAGCCTGAGTATGTGTGCCAACGTTCGCAAATGCCACATCCGAGTGACAACAAATCATGAGATCTTGCGCAGGAATAGATGAAAACTTGATCTTAAGATCCTTGTGTTGTTTGGCTCTACGGATTGCCTGATTGGCTTCACGGAGATTATGAAGCTTCGGCTGTGGAAACGATTGTTGACACATACTGGTCTGCACTGCTAAGTCAGGGCGACTCTGCGACGCAATCCAGTTGAGAGAACCATTAATGGCTCGCAAAACTCGAATTTGGCCTGGATTCAAAAGCTGATCAGTCTTGGCATGCTTGGGAATGGACGCGGGTATGAGTTTCTCAGCAAAAAGCTGTTTTGACATTTGGATAGAGCTGTCTTTTGGGTCTTGGGTGTAAAACAAACCACAAAACTCTCCACTTCCAATTCTCCACTTTCGATAGGGAAACCTTTGTTTCAACAATTCAACTGATTTATTGAACTTCTCTCCCTGACCCCCTATCGCTGTGTCATCCACATGCACGCCCATCACTCCCACAAGCTTGTTGGATCCGCCGTCACGTAAAAAGTACAAACATGGTTCGAGCTTGGAGCGTTCCCAGCCAAAACCACAAGCCTCTTCGTCAAAGGTGCGATACCACGCCAAAGGCGCATTGTTCTGTCCATAAAAATTTCCAGTTGCTTCCAACACTGCATCTTGTGGCACTCCTGGAATGCCACCTTTTCGCTGCGATGCAAACAATGGACGGAACTTGGCGGGAAGAGGTCCCGCTTCCAAAAAGGCCCCTCTCATATCCCCAAGTTGCAGGACCCATTTGTTTGAGGAGATCAGTTGCATTACAGGCATACGCCCCAGTTGACTAAGGGTAGGAGATTGAAGCAGGCCCGTCTCCACCTTTTTGCCCAGATCGGGATCAAGATGGCCTTGTAAGCACCAACGGCTCTTCACGCGAAAAGTCTGAGGATCATCCTCTACCACTGGTTGATTTTCTTCCAGAGCTTTCTTGACAATGACAAACCGACTACTGATAAAACGGTCAGGGAAATGATTCTTGAGAGCTGCGGCATGCTTACCATAGTGGATACGAACAGCACCTTTGTCAACGATGGTTTGCCACTCAATCTGTTTGTATTCGTCAACCAATTGTTGAACCTCGTGAGGATTTGTTGCATGGCGGCATTTCTTTTGTATTGTGTCTTTGCATGTAATGTGCCACAAGGGTCTCAATAGACGTGGAATCATCAGTCATCATTTCACTGAGATGATTGACATCTTGAACAGAAAGGACCTCTGAAGCTGATCCTGTCCTAGGCCTATGACCTGCTGGTTCATCACTGGAGTCTGGATTTTCTAATCTTCTTTTGGGATGCATGGACTGGTCAATTGATTGAGTGGCTTCTTCCAGCAGCTGTGGAACCACTTCACGCATCATTTCAGCGAAATCATCAGCATGCATCGCGGGTGGTCTGTACAACGCTGGTGGTCCATCCTTTTGACGAACTCTTCGCAGCGGTCCATAAGTCGAACTCGATGCAGACTCAGCTTTTGGAGTGGAAACTTGATTTTTTTCAGGTGGCTTGTCGGAAGGAGTGACATTGTCATCAAAAATTCCGATAGGAGAGTCTGTCGTCTGACTGAGCTATCGGCACGGCCAACTTCAGGGCTCTCCGTGCCTCCAGGAACAGCCTCTTCGAGGGAAGGCATTGCATCATCTGGTTCAGACTGTGGGATAATGTCCAGGAACAAGATCTATAAACTGTTGACTGCGAAAGGTTCCTCCTTCGATCATGTCCTCAACACCCAGCAATTCAGAGTTGGGAGTGGTAACTACCGCTTTTTCTTCAGAGGTAGCAGGACGAAGCTGCTCTGGTGCTGCTCTAAAGATTAGTTTTCTGTGCGCAATAACATAATTCTTTCCCACATTACCAATGACAACTGCAGTTCCATACCACTTCCCACCTAGGATGACATGAACCTGTTGATATTTTTGACATCGCCAGTAAGCTACAAGATCCCCAGGCTGGAATTGTTGGTTGAGTCTGGGTCTAGCCGAAAAGGCACGACGAAGAGCTTTGTCATCTTGAGTTTCTACAACTGCTTTGCGGGCTGCAGTACGTACTGCTTGGGTGCGAGCAATTGCATCATCGCTCAGACTGGCGGTGGCTGGCACAACATGCAGTGGTTCACTCAGCACATCTGAAGGGATATCAGGATTCTTTCCAAACACATGCTGGTGTGGAGTATATCCATATGACTGAATCATGGAGTTTTTGACATGGGCGTGCAAACCACATTCCTCCCATTCAGTTTTGTTGCTGGGCATGAACTCAGCCATTGTCCTGTCAAGCACACGTGCAAACCAACCTCCGTGATTCTCAGTCCGTCCAATCTGTCAATGAGCTTCTCCAGCAATCTGGTGTACATGACAACCCTGAGAATCAAAGTAGTTTTGTAGATATTGACAACTTCCTTGGGAGGCCCAGAGATTCTAACCCAGTTTTCTGCAACCAAACGCTTGATGACCTCGGATGTCTCTTTTTCATGAAAAGGAATCATAAGCTGATAGCAACTCGCTTGGTCCACCAAGTTCAGCGCCTTGATTTTCTGGTCGGGCTGCCAACCACTGAGAAACTTTACATCGATCCCTAAACATTGATTAAACACTGTTGGTCGAGACGTCTTTGCTGGCAGTGGAAAGTGAGGACAAATTTGGGCTCGGCAAAATGCAGAGTCATGTTTGTATGCTAGCTTGATTGCTCTCTCGGATGCATGAGCGTGCTTCAAGATGCGTACCAAATCTGACACAGGTGGATGGCCTAGGTTACGGTGTACCTTATCAATCACCTTGAGAAGTTCTCCATCAGATTTTTCTTCTGAGAGATCGGCTTTGGCTGCTAGCACTTCTTGCACCGCATGTGCAGGCCATTCAGGACTAGGCACCAAGGACTGCTTCTTCAAATCTTGATACCTAGGAACGGTTTCCATGACGGCTTCTACAAACTGCGGAGTATATTTGCCAGCAAACGTGCTGATCTGGCCTACTGTCTTGTCACTTCCGGCCACAGTCTGATGGCAGGAATGCTTTGGATTGGACTTTCCTGGACATTGACGTTCTAAAACCTTCATGTGTTCATGGCTCAGCAACAAGTTGGTGGCTTTACGAATCAGTCGATCACCTCCAGGAACCCTGAGGCCAAATCTACACATATGGCATGACAGCAAGTGATGTGCATGGATCAGCTTTTGGACTTCAGGATATGTCCACAGCCGTGATCCTTTCGGATGCTCAAGCAACACCTGTCCACCAGCGGCAACTTGTTGTTCATAAAGGCGACAGCAATAACGAATGAACATGCGACTGCGACGAACCCTTCTGATATATTCTTGAGGGTCCATGTGACATGCATTCCAATTAAATCATCCACTTTCGTACGTACATGGTGGGCATAAGACCAAAAGGTCAGGTGGATTAACCCGCAGCTCTTCGGCTACGGAGTCGCGCACACTTGCTTGAGAGAAGTCGTAGCCAGTCTTGAGATCATACGACTTGCATTCGGCATCTAGACCATGAATGTGGAGGACAGAACACTTCAGCCACTAAAGGATTTGTCACCTACGTTTGACTTGGACTTCTCCACTGGCTTTCTCACCTGGGCTTCGAATTGACGAATGCAATGGACAGGCAAACACCCAGCTGTAATGACCTTCTCCTGGGGAGAGAAGTGAAACTCGGTTGTGACATGCATGATCTCAGCTGGAATGGGCAGTGATAGCACTTCTTTGGTCGGCTTGGGGATATCCATTCATCAAAAATCACATCACCATGATCACTATTGATTATTCTAGGTCTCTTTACAGATTGCCATGAAGGACCCTGTTTACCCGATGTTATTGCCCTGGAAATAAAGGAGTCATTCCTACGCCAAACTTGTAATGGTGCAGGCGGTCCTTCACTGGGTGGTGTGTCCTCTGGAGAGTTCACATCGGTGGGCACGTCGCAGGGTGGCAATTGCTCAGGCACAAACGCTGCAGGCTGATCACTTGAGCCTTCAGAGGGAGCATGCTGATGGCTCACCTCGTTCATCATTACTTCTTAAAAGGGCTCTGATGACGGCTCTTGATTCACATCGCTCACATCACTGATGACATACTGTCCGGCTTCATTGGTGAGCAGGGGGACAGTGGCCTTATTCTCAAAAAGGTGCATCTTATTCGTGCCAAAATCCACGAAAGCTTTCAGTGTTTGAAGTGCACTACGGGCAATCAAAAGAGGAGCTTGCCCTTTGACAACTGCAGACAACTGCAGCTTTGATTGTTCCAGTCACTCCAGCAATCACTACTGGAAGTCTCATGGCGATCTCTGATGTCTCTCGGAAATCATTGATCTCTCGTACTGGTTGAGGCACCTCGATACCACGGGCAGTCCACATGTGCTTGAACTCTTCCACATTTAATTCACCAATGATGGTCCTCCCACAACCACTATCGATGACCCCATAGCCGGGAGAGCTAACCAGAAAAACTTCGGGTTCATCATGTTTGGATGCACATGTGGTGGGAGGCTGCACCTCACGAGCAGCACGGCGAGACTTAAGAAGACTCCAGATGCTCGATGGACTGTCATCGCACTGATCTGCAGCTACAAAGTGTTCCTCAACAGTTTGCGCCAATGCAGCACCTGAATCAGATCCTTTGTTTGAGCCAGCAGAGCCTGAACCTCGACCCTTTCCTGTTGGAGGTTGTTTACAATCTCGCGACCAGTGACCTACCTGATTGCAGCGGTGGCAGCGCGTTTTGCGCTTGAGTTCCTCAATCTCAACACGATAAGACCGTCTGAGGTCTTGAGCAGCTCCAAATCTCTCGATCTCTGCATCTTGGACAGCTCTTTGCTCTTGTATTTCCAAGAAACTGCAAGAGCTTCAGCGACCTCTGTCTCTTCATAGACATCCTCATCATCACCTTCACCGGTCATGACGTTTTCATGTTCTGCCAGAAAAGATTCAACCTCTTGGAAAAGAGGATCGTCCTCGGGCTCTTCGGACAGTGGTAGGTCATGTTGTATCAAACCGGCCCCAAACATCTTCTTCTTGGGTGCAGTGAGCTCAGGGTAACATGATCGCATAGCTTTTCCAACAGTTTCTCGCTTCATGACCCCACCACTACGAGCTAAGACAACAGCCTTCTGCTCTTCATTGAGGCCTGAACGATGCAGGATAAGCCACCCCTTTGCCTCTTCGGGAAAGGTGACTTGGCATTTTCGGCTGCAGCGATCGAACAACACCGTTGCTCGGGAAATCCAAACCTTCAAGGATTCACCTTCCAGAGCCTTCAGGTTGAAAACTTGGGTGAGAGTCTCGCTCATCTCGTCACTGGCATCCTTCTGAGGGAAGCGTTCATCCAGCAAAGCGAACAGTTTTTGCTCGCCATCTTTCACTTGGTGTTCACTTGGCTCTAGATGTTCAACACGCTCCAAAGCCTTTCTAGACAACAACGTGTACACATATGCCCCACGGGCCTTTTCTGACACTTTGCTATCTAAGGTAGGCAGTTTGTTGGTTACCCACACTTTCCATTTCTTGTACTCCTTGCCATCTTCGTTTTCTCCAGAAAACACACGCGCCGATCCATCGGACAAACCCATGGCACTTGCCATTGTGCTTATGTGACACAACGCAAGCCTGCTGGCCTGCGGAGCCTCCGGAGAGGCTCCGCTACCAGTATTAAAGCTGAATGCGGGGTCCTAACCGCATGAACTTCCTAGTTCCACCACTTGGGCGCCTTTTCTTGCCTCGCCTGAGATGCAAAGGATCCCTGCGGAAACGTACATGTTTCCCTTGAACATGTGAAGGTTGGCCAAGTGCTCATGTGAAAGCTGAATCAAGAGAGAGAGAGATATATATATGTATATGTATATACATATATATATATGATATAACAATATCTAGATATATATATATATGCATATATGCATATATAATATATAATATAATATAATATAATATAATGTAATGAAATATAATATAATATAATATAACATAATAAAATATACTATAATATAATGTAACATAATATAATGTAACATAATATAATGTAATATAATATATAATATATAATATGATATAATATAATGTA
>Ga0126342_10000458_pt1 | contig 44185 bp, 37 predicted proteins | sample Cyp1metagenome_FD_92528 | JGI IMG/M metagenome (GOLD analysis project Ga0126342, IMG submission 92528) | Coral microbial communities from Lord Howe Island, Old Settlement Bay, Australia - Cyphastrea 1 metagenome | ecosystem: Host-associated > Invertebrates > Cnidaria > Coral ...
AACTCAAAACCGTTGCACATACCGTGGAAATGGCAGTTTCCAGCTCCAAAATGCTGCAAATAGCATGGAAAATGGTGAGAACCGGAAATCCAAAAAAAAATCCCCAAACTTTAAAAAAAAAAACAATTTCCTACCCAAATCTTGGATATTAAACTTTACAAACAATAATGTAAAATGACAAGTATATAAATAATAGTAAGCAGATGATAGTATGATCCCCTTGGACTATTTTCGAGGGCTACCACCAATGGTCATGTCATGGTTCTGGGGAAGCTTTGCCTTTTCAGTGCTCCATTTGCAGCTGAAAATCTTAGATTTTCAAGGTTACGGTTACCTTTCTTTTTAATTTAGTTCATTTGGTATGGATGGCCCATTTAGTTCCGTATTTAGTACATTGGTATAGGTGGTCCATTTACTTCCTTAAAAATCCAAGTTTGATAATGGTGATGTTCTATAGCAAACAGATATTTTGCTGGAGGGGATTTATCCCATCAAAAAAGTTCTATTTTTGCCCCATGAGTGCTTATTTCCCACCAACCTCTATTATATCCCATTATTAATATCCCATTGTGAATATCCAATAAAATCCCAACGGTCGATGGTCGTGTTCTCGGACAGGCTGCTGCTGCCATCGGCTTTACTGCTGACTGCGAATCTGTTGAATTCTATGAGCATGCGACTGGGACAGCATGGCTGGGTGTGGAAAGGTAGTCATAACTCCAAGAACAGTTCATTAACTAGTTAATGGGGTTAACTACAATTGAGTGGTTAGGAGCTCAGGAGCCATGGGTATCCAATGGTGCATGTATATATATATATATAGAGAGAGAGATAGATAGATAGATAGATAGATTATTCATGTATGTGTGCGTTCTATTCAACAGGGAGCCAAGCAGCTACTAATAGTTTCCCAACCATATAAAAGATTATATGCATTATATATATGTGTGTGTGTGTATCTAACTAGTTCACGGAGATTACAAACCAACAAACATCACGATGTCAGGAGGTCAATCTATTTTTCATAGCTAGGAATTGTCCAATTTGCTTTGGGAAGATTATCTGCTTGAGGAATAGTTTGTATTCTATATATATACATATATGTTGAATCAGAGCCTCCAGAGCGTTGGCACTTTGGCAGTTGAACCATGTTGAACTCACGGAAATAGACACCCACGCATATGTATGTATGTATATATATATAATTATATGCTATGTAAATATCAGTAATCCCTAAAAAGATAGACAATTGATTGCAATTTATGACTATACAAGTAGAAATTGTATGTCCTCCTTTTTGGGGGGGTGCTATATATAGTAGTGGGGTATGATCACATCAAACTATGCTTTCACTACTGTCCTATGCCCCCGCCATGCCCTTCTAAGCTGAAGCCCATTTGCTGAGTTGAGAGCACCCGATGGGGTGAAATGTGCGGCATGTGGTCGCTGGTATGTTACACCACCAGGTTTGAACTGTTCAATGGGATGTTGGACCTACTACATCCTACTATCACATCTACTGCTACCAGCTGAACCAGCTGCAGCCCTGTTGTGGATCTCAGGTTATGCTCCGGGGTGACGTTAACCTACGTCTCTTGGCTGCGTTGGTGGAAACGCCAAGGGGCCCCCAATGACTCTGAACCAATCATAGCAATCTCATGGTAACCTCACAGCGACCAACCGCAGTGATAGCTGTAGTAGGAAAACCATCCAACTGAATGGGTTTATTTATGGCTTATTCATTTTGATTCTGATTTGTGAACGGGTGTAGTTTCCTTATATAGACCCATATTAGCCCCATTCCCAGCGCAATGCTCAAAGAGTTGGATCACGGAAGGTTTCGAGGGCTTTCGATGACTACCATATCTTCAAACCATACCTTGGGTCAATGGCCATTTCAGGAACCTCAAATATCTGGCCAAAAATATGGTACAGAACCTCCATTTTAGGATCCTGAAATTCCCATTGAATATCGGGGGATAAACAAGTAGCATGCAATATCAGTTGCCTGCACTTGGTGCCGACGAAAACTCGACGATTCATAGAAGATCCTTAATGGCGAGGCTCCAGTTATTTCTGAGTGATTTTTGTTCCTCGTCAGGTGGTGAAGAGTCTGATCCCCTTTTTCACCGTGGCGCGGCAATCGGTTCGGTGCCTTCTTTTTGGGGGGGGCTATTTTTGTGGGTTCATAATTAATGCAACCCACAAATAGATAGAAAAGACAAATAGATAGAATAGTTGGAAAGCTGCAACTATGAGGTACACATCATCGAACTCCCATCCTGGAAACACCTTTCGAAATTTTGGGGGGTTACTATAATCCGGTAAACCGAATAATAGACCTCTAATCTGTTCCCCCTTTTATACTCAAAAGCTCCCCCAGAAACCATGGTTTAGTAGGGGATGAAATCACCTATGTGGGACCGTTTAAGGGGATGTTTAGCACTAGGGGGATGGGACTTTTTGGAGGGTTTATACCATCCATTTCTGCTGATATTGGGGATGGTTGCATCATTAGTTTTACCCATGATGTCCACTATTTTAATGATACCCTGTTGTCGAGGAACACAGACTTCAACAACCAAGCAACAGACAGCCCCGTTTCTTTTGTAGATGTCACTGGAAACTGTAGCCCAACCCACAAACGGGTGTACCAAAATTGGGAAACTACGAAGCTGGAAACCCGATGTTCCTTAAGAGTCGGCATGCAATTGCCGATGTTTTTTCGCAATCCAGATACCCTCTTGTAATTTGCTACATAGCTTTTGAAAATGTACCATTTATAATTGATTTACCTATTCAAAATGGTGATTTTCCATAGTTATGTTAGTTTAATTCCCAGATGGTAAATTATGAAGATTGCAGCGACCTCATTGTGATATCGGACTTGGATGGGGCTGGAGGATCTCAGCGAACAGAAAACTGGGGGAGAACGATAGACTCACGGAGCGATCCAAATTGAACGAAGATACTACCAGGCAGCTTCAGTTCATGATATCCTGGTAGATTCACTCTAGTTCTTCACAGTGCTTGCCCATGTCCAGTGAATAGGATTTGGTGATCTAGCCTGGCAATGACACATGGAGGTTTCCTAAAAATGGGGTATCCCAAATCGTCGATTTTAATGATATCCATTATAAACCATGATAAACCATCCATTTTGGGGGAACCATAATTGGAACCCCCTCCCTTTTTTCACCTCAGGCAATTAGCCATGTTGGTTCAGCTAACTTCTATGCGACAGTGAGGTGATGTGTTGTCGAATCCGCCCGGGCTCCTCAGTCTTTCCATGTTGGCCCGTCAACTGATGACACGCTCCTTCCTCACGGCCAAGACCCCTTAGCATGGCAGCATAAGCTCTTTGAGTTTCAGTATTAGGATGTATTAGGCTTCAGTATTCAGGATCAAACGAAAAATCAAGAAGATGAGGGATTGATACACACGCTTTTATATAATTTATGATACATATATATATATATATACATACATATACTGAAGGGTATAGGAATTTAGAATTACACTTGAAGTTTACCTGGTTGAATCCCATAAATCCACCATGGAAACTGCTGAAGCTCAAAAATCCCTATGAAATCCCAGCTGGAATTCTATATGGGATTTTAACCAGTTGTGTAAATCACTGGTTGAAATCCCTATGAAATCACCATGGTTTTTTGTCCACGGTGATGATGTTCCGAGGAGGCCAACGCTTCGAGGTGCCGATCTATATATCGCTGCTGCTGGGAACCCAAAATGGGCTAACAAAAATCGTGAGATTTTCTTCAAAGATAGGATACTCCAAAGAGAATTCTACCTGAAAGTACCGAAAAATGTATATTATTCCAAAATGCTGCGAAAATCATGACTTAGGATATCTCCAATGCATTTTTGAATGAACCTGTCCTACGCATTTGTTTAATCGAAAGTGTCCTACATACATGTCAATAATTAGTGCATATATATATATACATATATATATATATGGTAAATTATAACGACCTCACTGCGACCTCACTGGAATCATGGTTAATAAGGGAAATCATCCCCAAATGGCCTTAATTCAGGTAATATTATGATTTACCCAGATCTATGTATCTCTCTCTCTCATGACTTTGTGTTCTTTATGGACATCCATGTCCGGTAGTGTTTGAAATGTGGTGCTGGGATGATCGCTGCACTTGGACTTGCAGTGTCGGACCTAGTGCACCTTCGACGTGAAACTTCGGATATGATATATAAAGATATCTTTAAAAATGATATAGTTATCATACTTGAGTTCCAAAAACTTTATACTGTAGGGTACAAAATTGACATAATATACTTTAGTTCTACAGACTTGACTGGTAATTAAACATGTAAGATGACCGGCTCAATCCTCGTGGCTTGATATCCCTGTTGGTGAATATTTTCCGAGACAATCTCAATATATGATTTTTGTTGGTAATATTTTTGCTCCACCACTAGCCACTTAATATCACTTAATCATTCGTTCTTGTCAAACGCATTTGTTGGTGAATGTCCTTCTGATATATCAATCAATACATGTTTTTTTCCTTAGCCCCTGTCAGGGGTTTGGTGGGATTGAGAAAATACACTTTTGTTGGTAAGCACCTCATTTTTGTTGATATGCCAATTTAAAAATCGCTTTAAAGGGCTTCGTTTTTCAAGGCGTGAAGGATATCTCACTGGGTACCCATCACCCCGTTGCCATTTTTGTTTAGGGATGTTAATATCATCAACCACTCATTGTCGAATTGTCCCCGGCATTGCTGGAAACCCAATGGTTTTGGTCAAAATCGATGTTTGGGGGAACCTTCCATAGATATTCCGAGTCTTGTTCACTTTATTCCCTATGTTTGGTGGTTTTATTCTATTGGCTGCTTCACTTCATTGTTTTGTCGGTGAATATGTCCATATTCCCGTTGCTGTTGATTTATCGCTGATCAGTGGGCACTCACCCCATAAGACACACCTGAGGCCAGTTTGCATGGGCGTTTCCATTGCTAGTGCCACTGATGTGGAGTGCAGTTTGCAACGCGGTTGCAAAGGGTGAGGGTGGAGTCCCGGAGGTGCATTCGATATTGATGGGAATACACTTGAAATACACTTGAAATATCCATATTTATCTTACTGATACGATTTGTTCATGTGCTTCCGCATATCTTCGAATTTACACATTGCTATTTATGCCAATATCAAACCATAGTTATATTGAAGTACCTGTATGTTTTCATAGGATGGGCATAGAGTTAAATGTTGCCTTTCGCCTGGAAAGTGTCAAAGTATTTGTTTGCTTCGGTGGGGGGCGGGGTATATTGTACATTGTACAAATTATAGATTTGCATTTGCAGATGTATATCTATATTATATGCGGGTGAACATGTACATGTCTTTTTCAATCCCATGCATGCCCGGTATTGCCTGCTTTTCTCCATCCATTGGGTGATGAAGAAAACCAAAAAAAAACAACGTGCGAAGAGGTGGAACTGCCCCGGGGGTTGACAGAGTGAGAGAACCAAGCGTCCCAGAAGTGGTTTTAAGGCCTTCCGGTATAATCAAACGTTGCAATGTAAAGTCGATCATTTATGGATAATTTCTCTGTAAAGCTTCCATTTCGTTAGGGATTTCCCAGCTAGCCATGTTTGATTACCAGGCGGGAATGAAAAAATCAACACTACCCCAGGGGTTAGGAAGGTGAATTTCGCTTCGTGTCGTTGTCTCAGGCTTGGTTTGCTGTGTGCGCATGGGCCTTGGAAATTCACAGTGCGGGGATTGGTTTTGAAACACCCAAATCAGAACAGAACAGTTGGCTGGTTGGTGGTTTGGAACATGAATGGATTATGACTTTCCATATCTTGGGAATTTTATATAATCCCAACTGAAGAAGTCATATTTTTCAGAGGGGTAGGTTGAAACCACCAGTTGGTCACCTTTCTCCAAGAATGAATTCGACGCCTGAAAGCCAGTGGTCCTATGCGGGTTCGGATGTGGTTTTGATGTCAGCAGCTTATGGTCATCGACAATTCCGTAACGCCAGCCACCACAACTCAATCTGCTGCTCGGTCTTTGTAAAAGTCCGATTGCAAATCCAAGTTTGCCGGATTGCCGTTCCCAGATGAACTATATAATTGCCATTTTGGGAATGGCAACGCCATTCTTGCTATGCCATGCTGCGGCTCAGATTACCAACCCCAGAAATTGTCATAATTATTGCATACATTGCGGTATTCATATTGACAAAATAGCTATGGCATGTTGAATGGGTCAAAATGAAAAATATACGTAGCACTATTCAAATAAGCAATTCAATTGCCATATACAATAGCAGCAAACCAGCTTTTAGCAGCTCATTCAGCGGACGAATTGTGTTTCCCCAAGTCATGGCATGGGATCTGCTGTTGGATCTGAGGCTAGGCTCTTCTATGGCACAGACTCTGCTGAACATTTTTTCCAAGGCATGGCCGTAGAGAGAGATTCCTGTGGACTTAGTCGTTAATCTCACTGGGATCTATCATGGGGGTTTCCATAAATGGGATACCCCAAAATGGATGGTTTATACTGGAAATCTATGAAAATCTTATTCAATTTGATGATTTGGTGGTACCCCTATTTTAGGAAACCTATATATATATATAACGATTTACTTAATAAGTGTTAGATTCATGACTTAGTTTGTGGAGCATTCCCAGTCATCAGTTAGACAATGATATATATATATGTATACACTCATGAAATCCAATTGGAATGTTCCATATAATCAATGGGAATTCCAGGATCCTAAAATGGAGGTACTGTACCATATAAGGCCATATTTTGGGTGTATATTCCCTTACATAGGCCTAAAAAATAGGCCTTATATATGGATATAAACTGGGCTATGATATGTTCGCTTACCCACTTACTATTTCCTGGGATGCCCGTTTTGTAGGCCCGCACCTTGGGGATGGAAACCACCCGCCTTCACAGCGCAGTGAACAAAATCGTCCAGCATGCGGTGTGCATATATACCTTCTTGTTATTTAACATAGACATGGAAAATCACCATATTTAAGAACGGTAAACCATCTATTTCTATGGGCCATTTCCCATGGCTATGTTAAATAACCAGAGGGTATGTATTAAAATGTATATATAATATTAATATATATCTCTCTCTGTGTATATACATATGTAGACAGATGTATACAGATAGATGTATAGTACTCGCATTGCTTTACATTTTTACATTCATGTGTAGATGCGATACGGCAGATTTGTTTGGAGATTGACGAAGTAGGCATGGGCAAATGGAAATAGTTTGGGGTGTGGTCGCATATGCCTGTGGCGGTATGGCTATGGATCATAATGACATGAGTAATAGAACCAAAATCACTGCAACTTGGGTGGGATGTCTGCGATGTATTCGTTTTTACATATGCGAATTTACGGACGCAATGTGGTACATTGGTAATCAAAAGAAAAACCATAATCCATTTGCCACCTTTGACCCTGAGGAGGGAGGGCGGTGCCAAAAAAAATGTCCAGAAAATGTAGCGTATTCTTGTGCTTCCCACATGAGCCATGGTCAAAATGTTGGATTATGTACCCATGTTGGGGGGATGGTCATCAATTCATTTCCGTAGGGTTTTTATAGGCGCATTAAATTATAAGGATCCGTGTAAACAATTCATATGGATTATATATGCCCATCATTAGGAGATCCATCATCATTATTATTTTCTTATCAGTTACATGCCTAATATGTATCTCCTAATGTGCATGAGTGACCTATATATTCATATTAATCAATTTACTTATCATATATCAGTTCTACATATTACTAATATATACATCATACCAGTTCTACTTATCATACTATTAATACCTATATATTCATATTAATATGTATTATCAGTAATATACCGTCACACTGATGTAGAATTTCAGTAAAATATCAATTTAAATTGTATTATATGAATATATTAGCTAAATATCAGTTTCCCTGTATCATTTTTCTGCCCAATATGTATCTCCTAATATCTATGATCAACCTATATTAACCTATATTAACCTACATTAGCCTACATTAACCTACATTAACCTATAATATCTATATATAACCTATATCTTCATATGAATATCTATGTATGGACGGCGCAGGATCGGATCCAGGAATTGAAGCTCTCCGGGATGGAGGCGTCGTGGCGTCCTGGGAAAACCATGGGAAAACCATGGGAAAACGGGGAAACCATGAAGATTATCACTGCTTATAATGGGAATATCATTTGATTGGTGGTGACTGGAACATGAATTTTATTTTCCATATATATATGATATATATATATATATGATATATATATATATATTGGGAATATCATAATCCCAACTGACTTTCAGACTGTAGTATCATAAGGTAAATGATACCCTCTGGTAAACATACAAAAAACGATGGAAAATCACAATTTTTAATAGGTAAATCAGCTATTTCTATGGGCCATGTTCAATAGCTATCTTAGTTTACTAGAGGGCATCACTGGTTATAAATGGAAATATCATGGAATATGGTCATGAAAAATTGCATTTAAACCAGTTTGTAGGTCAATCACCTGGATGGGATGGGTACTTGCTAACGCCGTGGCCGGTTGGGTAGAAACTAATCCTCTAGTCTTTTGGTATCAATGGGATTATCTACGTTCACTAGCTAAGAATTTGTCATTTTTGTGCAGGGTATCTGGCTGATTGGCCATAGTTCAAAGCAGTGCTTTTCGAAAGGAGTAACAAACAAAACAACCTTGGATACAAATTTGGGACATATAGTTCTTATACTCATTACATTGAGATTGTATGGAGTCATCCTGTACCTTCTTTCGTTCCTGCCAAAAATGCTTTTGGAAACTGTACGACACCACAACTTCGATGTCCAGATGCTATCTATTTTCACATCACGATATGAGCAAACCCTTCTTGTAATGATATTCCCCGGTTTGACTACTGTACACGCGCACGTGACATTCAAATGTCAAACCTTCAAAGTTCAGCTGTTGCTTTGGAACACAAGAAAATCAATCAAATTGACTGAACTTGGGTTTTGGTATTGTGCCTACTGTACATACTTATTTTATTTCATTATATTACATGGCCGCTATGTTTTTTTGATGTTTAAATGGTCTTTGCCCATCATTGTTCCCGTTTGGAATCCGGACAGCAGGTGGTACCTTGCGGTTCCCTCCGCTTGTAGATAATTACAATATGTTGCTATTCTAATTCCATCATATTCCAACAATATATGTTGCTGAAGTTCTCTGTTTGACATGTTTTGTTCATTGAGCAGTTCTTTGTTTTCTTATGTTTGCTTAACCTCTCTGCTAAGGATGTACTTGATCTGAATCACCTGACGTTTCCCTCATGTATGAGTTGTTATAGCATGCATTAACATGCCATATAGCAGGCATATGGATCCATATAAAGTAAAACCCTTCGAAAAAAAGGAAACGGGTTTGCAGGATGTTTTTATTTTCCTCATGATCTGCGTGTTTCAAACTGTTCTATTTGTTTGTAGGTTGCTATGTTGGGAGTATTATTCAGTGTATACCCCATGGCTCATGGTCCCCATATGTTTTTGGATTAACTGCCCATCATATCCCAGTGTTTGTTGGTTGAATTCCATTATCGTTAAATCCCCATAATGCCTAGTTGTGGGTCCCATGATGATACCCTTTGGACCAAATGGCAGGCATTCACGGTGATGGCCACCGTGTGCACTGGGTTGTCGCTTCCCTTGCTGGCTGTGTCATACGCGAAGGCCAGGCACTCGTAGAAAAACAAGATTTTTGCTTGGCATAACCTAAGTTTGGTGGCTTAGGACTTAGGATCAGCTTCCTTGATTGGTTTTAACATGTTTCAACCCATTTTTGGCTGTTTCAACTGATTTCAAGATGTTGAAACACTTTAGGGGTTTTCCAGGGGCCAGAGCCATGGAGGTGAAAGCCTTGAGATTGGCGCCGAATTTTGTTCCCAACATTGGTTTAGGATGGTTTATGAGTAGGGTTAAGAATTGGATTTACAGTAGATACCCTCTGGTAAACGTTTACAAAAAACTATGGAAAATCACCATTTGTGGGAAAATTCACTATTTCTATGGTCATGTTCAATAGCTTTTTGTATGTTTACAAGAGGGTTTTTCTGAACTACTTGATGTGGCTTATAACTTATCACCAACAAACACCACTGCGGGGCACCACTTTGTAGCTGGGATATCCTGGGATATCCTGGGATGAACTGCAGAAGTTCCCCAGCTGGTGGTGACTGGAACATCGCGAATTTTAATGGGAAAAACCTGTGTTTTTAATGGGATATAATGGGATATAATTTAATAATCAATAACCCATATGCTCCATGTGTATATTTACCTACATTTGGGTGATTTATGGGGTAAATGTTGGTAAATATTCCATACATGGAGCATATGGATAATGGAACCATGGAATTTTATGACTCAAAGCATCTTTTTCGGCCGTTTTTTTCCTGACAAGTCGTGACGAGTGTAATTTCACTGAGCTGGCCACTGATCGTTTTTCGTGACGTGGTGGCACTTATCGAGGTACAAAATCGCAGAGGAAAACGACCGTAACATACCAGTTTTTTCTCTATATAGATCCTAGCATCCATATTATTGGTCAAGGTCAACTATATATATATATTTTTTGGTTTATACATACGAGGAAAGACCTGAAAGGTACTTGCAGAAGCTCTTATTTGAGCGGTCGTTCAAACTACATTGAGCGAGAACGCGAAAAACCATGTAAAGCGATATAGAGCGAACCACCTAAAGCGATAACCGTTGCTTATGACCACCTTTGTGACCCTTGTTTTGGTCCCTTATCATGTATATATATATATATGTATATATATATATATGTGTGTGTGGCATGTCTGCGCGTGTGGGTTACATACATATATATGTTGACGTTTTTTCTCTTGGGTTTAAACAAGTAAAATGACCCAAGCGTTTCCGGCCCATGTTTTTCTAATGCACCTCACCCGGCGTGTAGGATGACGGCAGTGGAGTCGTGACGACGTGTCTAAGTCTCTCGCAAGAGGACCCATGCCCAACCTCAATGAAGGCGTGGTTTTCGACGGCCGGGATGTGATGGCCATGGATACCCTTTAATCGGGGCAATGGAATTCAGGAGCTGAATTTCCCATTGAAATATCTATATTCAGTTTGGGGATTTCCTGAGATAATCACTTTTGGTGCAGGGAAATCCCCGGCGTCATCAAACCTGGCTGGGAAATCACTAAATGGGCTCGAAATGGGAAGATTGCCCCTGTGACAGGTTTGTCAGATGGTCACTCAGCAAGATGGGCATGTCTTCATTGAACACACCAAGATTTGAATGAAAGTATGCAAAGAAAGAAAAAATGTACTGTACATGCATACATGCATTAGTATGCTAGCACAAGTTTAGTTGAAAGCCACCCCCAAGTACAGTGAAATGATCGTTCCTCAGGATTGATCATCAGACAATGCCCAGAGTTCCTGTTGGAGTTTCTGTATCCCATGCGTTTCTTCTGCAATTATGGACAACTATACAGCTCATAAATGTGGCTTATTACCACTTATTATTCAGACCCTACCTTTACATCCAAAATGTTCAGCAGTGGCAAAGCAATCAAAATATTTGATGCATGGTTTATGAGTAGTTCTGGCCTAATTCGAGCTTTAGTCATCACAATTATTGGAAAGTATAAGCAATGAACAGACTTTGACTCCCGAGTGGTGTATATACATGTATAGATATTTGCAGGGTTGAGACTTGCAAATATGGTACCCCAGTAATCGATGGCTCAAAGCCTCATTCTCCCATTAAAATTACACCAGATAGCAGTTATGTATATATATATATGTCTATATTGGGAGTATAGCCACATTTTCAGACAACCCAAGTTATCATATTGTTGGTAATGTATCCCATTATATCCTCATTCATATCCCCATAAGCTGGCTGATTTTCTACATCCACTATCCCAATAATTTGGTTCTTATTCAGTCCCATATCGCCATGGAGTATCTATTTACGGTGGCTGCCCCCTATCATATCAACATTGTAGCCCCATTGTAACTTATACCCTCTGGTAATTTAACATAGCTATTGAAAATGGCCATAGAAATAGTTGATTTGCCCATTAAAGATTGTAATTTTCCAGTTTGCTATGTTAGTTTACCAGAGGGTAGCTTGTAACTTCATTTCTCTTGGCTACTGTTGAAACCGCCAGTGTCCATTGCTGAGAACGCATTTTTTCACATCCCAAATTTTGGGATGAATCCTAGTTGGGATATCCATAGGTTGGGGTTATAAATGGGTATAAACATTGTATAAACATGGTAATAACTCCATTAGTTGGGATATATCCACTTATATAGCTTGGTGATATGAATGGTTCGGTGTATATCCCATATAACTATAGTTGCTACAATTACATATCCGCTTAAAAATGGAACAGCGCCCCGGAGCAGCCACGTTTGATTGAGGGCATATCATTTCAGCCGTTAGAATATCCCATTTTATAAATTAATATACCATTAAGATTTATTAAGTATTCATTATTATCAATGATTCACCATGATTAACCATTACTAACCACTAAACAAACATAAACAAACCATGATTTGCCCATAAAATCCTCCGAGCTATCCCCATGTCCTCACTGAATCAAGAGATGCTATGGCAGCCTCAGGTGGTTGCTATGGCAGCCCTGGCTTACCACGTTGCGGGCTCCTGGTGGATGGAACTTTCAAAAAAAAACATATGTTTAGCCACAGTTATGGCACGAAAAAAACAGTTGTAAGTCAGTTTTTTTGCCCATTTATGGAGTGATAAACACCCATTTATAACCAGTTATAGGTGGTAAAGGGCCATAACTGCACGGATTTTGCAACCAAAAGATGCTGATACATGTGTGACCAAAAGACTATGCTTAGAATTGAGGGAAGCATCCTGAGCCAAGCTTTTCGGGGTGGTGAAATAAGTAATGCTTCTTTCTGCAGAATTGTGGGGCCAAAATATGGGTGTAGAGTCAATGATTTTTGAAAGAATCCTATGATATGTTAGCAATAAGACCGTGGATGTTAATTACATATGCATTCCACATACAGATAGATAGACAGACCAAGAGACTGATAGATAGGTAGAGATGGTAGAGCCAACAAATAATGGACCTTCAGGGTAATCCAATCAACCACCTGAAGCATCCCATGGTTTTTTGATGCACCTGAAGTGCAGCCAATCACCACTCCCCAAGACTCTTTGCACACACCCCGGATGATCGCTTATGGGAATTTTCCAGGGTCGGAGGCTGACCATCCAACTAGTGGGGATATAGACTGTATCCTTCGATATTGCCCGCACTTATATTATTATATATATAATATATACATTACATATTTATTTAAATATATATATATATACATATACATATATATACATACATATATATATATATATATGTAATGTATGTATGTATATATAATAATTATATATATAGGTGTTGCTGGAAATGTATTTGTTTGGGGGGATCCAACTGGTTGATCTACCTTCAAGTCGATTATTGGGAATCGTCGTCGATTTTTCCATTTTCAGCAAATTGAAGTTACCAATTCTATTCTCCCATGAAAACCTTCATAGAGGATTTTTCCCACATTTGGATTAGCGGAGGGTATACATTGATCATTACTCCCATCACAATTGACAAAAGTAGCCTCTGGGATCAGACACCGCAACCCCAGGTCGAATACACCTTCAATTTTCTTTTCGTAGCACTGTGCAATCCCCTGGCCTTCAGTGTGTGGTGACTTAGTTGGGCAGCCGCAGGTGGGAAGGCTGGCAGAAAGGAATTGTATCCGGTGTTCATCATTTTGTTTTACCCTCCCGTGGTCAAATATAGCAAGTGGAAATCCCCTTAGTTTGATCATTTTCCCACTAAAACCATCTAAAACCTCCATTTATTGGGGATTGCCTATCGTCATGGTTCAGAGAGGGTATTTGTTTTCATAAAATGAAATAATCACTTTACAGTAAGAGTTGCTCCTAGAAATCTTTCTTGCGTATATCATCGTCAAAGTACTCATGACGAACAATGTCAAAGTGCCGGCATGTTGGTGTAACCTTCTTTGTGTGTCAATTGAGGGTCTAGGCAGTTCTTTTCTTTGGTCAAGCTGGGTCAAGACAGATTGGGCTGTACATGATGTACATCAGATTTTATCCTTATTTATCTAGGGTAATTGGACTTGACATATATAATCCAATTCAAGATCCTTTCAAGATCGATTTCTTTAATATCTTCGGGACCACGTTGATTCAACAAGCCCCAGGTGTGATGATTGCAAAGGTTGGAGCTGTCAGGATGTGCAAGTGTAGTTGGTTGTTTGTTGGCTTAATGCTGTAATGGATTACTTAAGCAGATTTAGTAAGGAATGGCTTAAATGATATTATATATATATAATATATTATATATATAGTTCCTGAATTGAATTTAAAGGAAAATCATGTTTTTGTATGTGTTTTGTCAAATTATGGATATTATGGTGGTCTAATACGTACTCCAACTTTCATTTTTTGACCCTGATCCAAAAAGAACAAAAAGGAAAGTGTAACAGTTTCCCAACCCTCCACCTAGAGGTTTCTTAAAATGATGGTACCCCAAATCATCCAAGTCGTGGATTACCATAAAATCGCATTGAACAACCACCCCCAACTGCAAGGTATCTGAGTGATTTTCGTTTGTTTTTGATGGGTTTATCTGAAAAATTGGTACCTCGGTTAATCCACTGGTTAATCATCATTATCCCTATTTCAATGGCTATTTGAGGGTGCCTCATTTCCACGCCCAGGTCACTGACATCCTTCGCCGTTTGGGCACCATTTGTTGCGGAACTCAGATGAGCCGAACAGGGAACAGCGGCAGGAAATCCGAGAAATCTCGTGTTGACGGGCCCTTTTTGTTGCAGCTTGGTAGTTGTAACCAAGAAGCACATGAAGAAAGCCGAAGGGATGTTGCGATATTTTTCGTTCATCTCTGTCTTTGTACGAATATAAAGGGACACCGCAAACGAAGGTTTGATTGCCCTTTGCAATGTATACCCACTAGATGTGCAACTATTTATAGCGGTTTAGGATGGTTTAGGAGCCCATTCCCAGCTTAAAGGGACAAGTTACAGGAAAGCCTCGTTGTTTGGCGTTTCCCAAGCCGATTCCAGGCTGTGGCGCCTTGCTCTTCAGCAAGCCTATGACATTTCTGAATGGCCTGGGGGTGGTCATTTCGCTCCTGGGTGTAATCTCTTATACCGTGGTGTCCAGGTGCGGCAATCCAAAGCTGCGGATTGCTGATGGTTTGGAGATTTTTGGAGCATCCAACCTGCTTGGGGTGTCCTGCGCTTTTGCTTTTGGTGTCTATATCTATCTATACATATATATATATATATATATTTCATATCAATGACAAGACTAATGACTAATGGTGTTGTTTAGTTTTGTTTTGTTTTGAGTATTGGATTACACTTCCTCAGATAAGAAATGAACAGATGAAAACGGGGCTATTCGAGCTGAAATGAGAGACGTCAATAAAGCCACCAGTTTGTCCATTGGAACAGCTAGCGGATGCTAGTGGCACCAGCTCCTACATTCCATTCTGTTATGTGTCCAGATTTTAGTCGGGTCTCCCTGGCCAGTTAGTTGGTATGTCCACCGTCAATCCTACAGTTCACCTAGCCGCTAGTCTACTTGTAAACCACCAGACCAAATTTGAACTCTGGGAAACTGATATCTTTGTGAAACAACCCTCCACCGCAGCGCACAGGCGAATATCTCAGCGCAACAGGCCATGCCTGGGAAACCCTTGGGTGGGTAGTTTGCACTATCTATTTTTAATTCGCTGTGAATTGAAATATATACGAAGCGGCAAAAGATATGCAAATGCCAGGTATCTACTGGGGAATGGTTTGAACTTGTAAATCCGAGAGTTGGTTCAAGGGACACCTCTTTTGGGAATTACCCTCCATTTGGATGTCAAAAAATGGTCCTGTCATTTTTACCTAAACCAATCCATTGCTGGCGCCGGGCAGGGACCAGGAATGGACGGATCAGTACAAGGCCTTGAAGGAGGATGACTTTGAAGAGGTGAGGGTTGCCAGGAAGGGGTTTGCCGAAACGGTTTGGCAAAATCCTGTGCAATTGGGGAGCAAGGCACTATGGCAATTTTCTCGGACCATTCATGCCATTTATCTGAGTTGTGGCTTTATAATTCGTACCTTCCAGTACAATAAGATATGGACAATCCATGGCTTTCCTTATCTCAAGGTTCGTTGGGATCAACGGAAAATCGTGGTTCCAGGATTTACCTATTTTAAATTGTGATTTTCCTATATGGAACACGTCCCATGTATAGATGATCTAGCATGATATAGCAATCAAAATGATGTTTTCCAAAGTTGTTGAATTACCAGAGGGTATCAGGCATGTTGAATTTACAAACAAAGAAAGATGTCACATTTTCATTAGGATAAGAAAAATATGATTTGCCGTGCTACATTGCTACATGGCTACACTGGGTATCATATGATCTTATCTTATCATCTTAGCACTCTAAGTTAGTTTTCGTACATCGTAACAATTCCGTTTTTAGACTCTGATTCAAAGTTGCCGGCACACTTAAATCTTGCATGAATAGAATAGACAGCTAAAATATGCTATACATATTTTCTATAGTAACAACCTCATATTAAGTAGATCTATAGAAAAAAAAAACATATATGATGCGCACCGCAGCTCCAAGCACTCCCATGGCGGCGAGGTCCTGGAGGATCTTGGGCCTAGCAGGTGCGTCGGTGGAATATCCTTGGGGATCATCCCTGGAGGGGTCCTGCCAGTCATCGGGGTTGGAAGATTAGTGAAACCACTAACAGTTGGTGTTTTTTCAGGGTCGAACTGTTAATTTACCAGAGAGTAATCATAATCATCTTATCAATTATTGTTATGAACATAGTTACAAAATGATTATTTTGATTGTTAGTACCAAGTGTTGATCATGAAAATAATCATAATCATCATAATAATTGATGTTAGTACCAAGTAGAAACCATTTTGAAATCATACCAATTAATGAATATTAATTGTGGATCCCAATCATTATTTCATAATTGGTGGGATGAACAATATTTTGATCATCATAATAATTGATCAACACCTACAATATATAAGGTCCAGAAATAGGGCTATGTAAGGGGAAAAGAAACAAAGATCATGGCTTTACATGGTGCAGTACCTCCAAGAATTAGGATCCTGGAATTCCCATTGAATTCTCCAGTTTAGGATTCTGGAATTCCCATAATAATTGATGTTAGTACGTACCAGGTAGAAATCATTGTTTGAATCATAGCAATTAATGGATAGTAATGGTGGATCCCAATCATTATTTATATTATTTCATAATTGGTGAGTGGGGGTTACTTCACCCAGTTATAAATGGGAGAACCCACTGAATGGTGACATACTAAGTGTTATTAACCAGTTACGATTCCTGGGGTGATCCTGCAAGTACTGGGAAAAACCCATCTTTTTTTGGTGATTTTGGGATGATTTTGGGTTCCATGATGCTTCATGTTTTTTGAGAATTGATGGGTGTATTCATGTGGTGACTTGGATTAACCATAAGGCTGTGCCCAGGATCCCAGGTGCGCGTCCTGCATTTGGCTCTAGCGCAGCACCAGCAAACCTTGAAGAGCCTCTGTAACCAATCAACAAAATCTGCCCTCTCTGCTAACAGAATGGCTTACCATCATCACAATGTTCCATAATGTTCCGTAATGTTCCATGTTCCATAATGCTCCATAATGTTCCATAGTGTTCCATAATGTTCCCAAGCTTCCTGTGTGGCTGCTGAAGCCACCAAAATAGTGCAAAACCCTGCGCTTGCATCACCTGGGTATCACCTACCCAATTGCATCCAACTGGCTCGGATGCGCTGAGTTTCCCGCGTTTGGAAAGAATACCCCCGACAGTTTTCAGATGTTTTTCGCTATTTGTCATGGGATAAATAACCTTGAAAACCAGTCATCCTTCACACGCCCCGCCCGCAAGTGGGCTGCCGTTCAAGCCTCTTAAGACCAACAGAGCCCCAAGAGCAGCTTCAACAAAGCCCCGCTGTTGTCGTTGCCCACCATCGGTTGCTTTCCACCTCGCCATGAGTTCGCTCTCCTCCGTTTCCACGGAGAATGGTGTCGATGCCTTGCAGATCAGACACCCGGCGCAATTGAGACATACGGGAGCCTGGTAGAACTTGTATGATAACTTGGGAGGCTTTGACTCTTGCTTGGGCCAATGTCGTGAATTGGGGGGCAAACCTCACCAAGCCGGGTCTGCCTGAAAATGTGCTGAGAATATGGCATTGTTTGGAAGAATTTGTCCATGTTGATGGTTTGCCTTAGATTCGGGGGTGGGTACTGTAACTGTTCCCCATTTGATCCAGTTTTATCCAATTTCCAATGTACATCGATTTTTCTTTAGCCTTTGGTAATGAAACATGGAAATGGAAAACCTCTATTTTTGTAGATGTTATTTTTCCGATACGATTTTCCAGCTAGCCACTGTTGATCACACCGGAGGGTAGCGTTCCCATTCACAACCCCGTTATGATTATGATCCATTATGATCCATTAAGTATCCAGCATATGTATTGTTATCGAGTATTATCATTTATTATCATTCACCAATATTACCATTATCTACCAATGATTAAGCACTATTAAGCGATGATTATTCTTGAGCCATGATTTTTGACATCCCATAGGCCCGCCCAGGTACCCAGATCCTACATGCCATGCAAGCAAAGCGCCAGCTCTCCTTCCCAGTGCCTTTTTGCACCCTGAGTTGGCAGGTGCCTGGGCTCAAGGGCTGGGACTGGTGGATGATAGCATCAAACATCGGCGTTGAACTATAGTTTCTGGATGTTTCTGTTATAGGTTAGAAAATGGAAGAAAACCGTAGTTTATGGTATAGTGTAGGAAAAGCATGGAAAAGCATCACGCCATCACCTTCTAAGCAAGAAGGTCATCAACTTTCGCTGCTGACGGGTCGTTGTTACCATCAAGAATTGCTTTTGAACATAACCATCAAGACGGATCAAAACTGTAACCTGGCTCATCTTGGTACCTAAATGCATTTTTTGTTCACATGGGATGTGCAGCTTAAGAGATGGAGGGTCTCGAAGATCAGCTGTTGATGCGGATGGCTGTCAACCCCAAGAACCGAACCATGTACACGATAACCCCTACATTTGGGTAAAAACTGTCCTGTCCAATGTCCCTTACAAGGCCCCCAACTAAGATAGAGCCTGCCTTTACATAATATGTATGTATATACATATATACACACATATATATATATATATACACATATATGCATATGGAGCTTGGAAGACTGTGAATGGGTCATCATTTGATAAACATGTTGGATTGCTGAACATGTATTATGATGCCGGTTTTACCATAAGTACAGCTCTTGACAAGTCAACATGCTTACTATGTAAATATACATGGACCATTTTCTATGGCTATATGTCAAATTGCCAACGGGCAGCCGTTGTTCTACCAGGTGGGCCCCGATGATGTTTGTTGATTTACACACACCATTATGGAACACCCGCCCGAAACATATCAAACTTTCGGTTGCACACACACACACACCATTATTGGTTTAGGGAAATTCCACATATTCACAACTTAGAAAACTACCATAAACATCTCCAAAACCCTGGTTATTACCATGGTTATGTGTGTTGATTTACCCCATTTCCTCCAGTTACCATTTGGTTATTTAACATAGCCATGGAAAATGGCCCATAGAAATAGATGGTTTACCTCTTAAACATAGTGATTTCCATAGCTATGTTAAATAACCAGAGTGTATAACTACCAGAAGCCCCAGTGATCCTTAGTTCTAACCCAACCTTCATCAACTGAACGCGACGCTCTCAGGACCTCGAAGTGGCCTACCGCACTCCCCATGGTCGGCGCATCACGTTGCATCGCCAATCAGGCTACGTGGAAGGCGCTTTGTGAACCAACCAGGATAGGGATGGAAAGTACAAACCATTGGAAAGTGGTGATCTAACCAAGAAAAAATAAGAAAACTATGAGAATTTTACGGAATCTAGAGCTGGTTATTGGTTTGTGATAGCGAAGTTGATGCACATAACTTGGTTAATTATGGTTGATGGATGATATAACTATATTTAATGGGGCTATAAAGCAACAAACATCACTGGGGTCCTCACCTTGTAAAGATTGAGATGTGGGAAAATTGGTTTAGTTTGTAGACTGCATATGACTGCATCATATATGTTATACTAATCATGCTGCTCCAATTTCTTAATTTGTTGTTAAATTCACAAGTGTCAGCCATGGGCCATGTGTATTGTTTCATGTGTATGTATGGTTTGTCAATATATATATATACATACATATATATATACGTATATACATATATAAATATATAAATATATGTATATATATGTGTATATATATGTATGTATGTATGTGTATGTATGTGTATATATATGTATGTATGTATATGTATATATATGTATATTTGTATATATATGTATATATTTATATGTATATATATGTGTGTATATATATATGTATATATATGTATATATATGTATATATATGTATATATATGTATATATATATATATATGTATATATGTGTCTATATGTATATATGTATATTTGTATATATGTATACATGTATAAGTGTATAAGTGTATAATATGTGTGTTTGTGCCGGCCATAACACAAACTTTAATATATACCCTTTGGCAATCAATCATGGCAAGGAGGGAAATCCGTGAACTAAATGGAGGTGTTCGCTTTCAGCAAGCCATGTTTGATAAGCCGGATGTTGAGTGCGTTTCACATTGGAAAGGCCCCATTTTTTGAAAAGAAAGATGGGAAATGGTATATGTTTACACACACATCTTATAAATAATTTATACACATATGTATATATATATAATTATATATATATAGGTATTATTAATGATATACATATTATATATATATATATATATATATATTTATTTATAAGATTCTATGATGTCCCATGATGTCCCATGACAAAACAGCCACGTTTGGCTGCACATCCTGCGAGGTGGATGCATGATGGCCATCATGGGCGCCTCTGGTGCTGGCAAAAGCACTCTGCTGGACCAATTTTAGGGGAGTTCAACGGAAAAAAATGGATAAAAATGGTGGTTTCATGTTAGTTTAATGGCGATTTAATGTTAGTTGAATGGTGCTTTAATGGTGTTCAAATGGTCCAAAATATGGCTACAGTCACCTTTTTCCGTGGACGCGAAGCCTCCGGGTCGCTAATCCGTGCCCTTTGCACATTTGACTGGCGGATGGGATTGACCCTGCGGGAATCCAACGTGGCAAGTCATGACCGTTTCTTCATTCGCTGATTGGCCGTTTCTGAAAAAGGGTACTGTATCTCCCATGGTTATGTTATATAAATTTCCAGTATTCTGATGAAGGAAAATGGTAAGACATCTCACATTAATGTGCATAGAATAGTATTCATTATGTAGTGACATACTTCAGGATTTTGCAGGATGTTCTAGGGTAAGATGCTTAATCGTGATACCGTATGAGGTGGACAACGTTGGTATGAGCAATGTCAGCTAGAAGAAACATATCATGGGGCTACATATGAGTTTTACCCCCTGTGACCAACAGTAACAGGAGGAGAGAAGAAACCATGATGGATATATGAATAGTTCATTGGCAAGATGGAGGACATGCTGAATAAAACCAAGGTAGAGCAAGTTGCACATAAAGAACATATATGCATTTGGTTGTTGTTGAAATTCCAAGGTTCCCCCTCGTTCATGAACTTGTCTAATAGTGTTGCTTTGGCGGGGTTCATTGCTATCTATCTGTATATACATATATATATATAAAGAACTAAACATGATTTATAATACGAGTATTCATACGTTTATTCGTGGTGTCAGGATGGTTTGAGGATGTTTTTGGGAGAACATCGGGCTGAGTTCCAGCCCTGAGGTCTCCAGCACTTTTAATAGACTGCCAAAATCAGTGTAACCCTGGTGTTTTTTCACCGAGAATGTCCCAAAGTAATAACATCAGAAGCCTCTAACTCTAGGATGGAGGTTTTTCAACGATTCAGATGTGATGTGTTGTTATGATTTGTTTGTGGCCTAGTTATGCAGTCATGATTTTGACATGGTTTCAGGAATGATTTTGATATGGGTCAAAATTGCGAACAGAACTTGAAAACATATCAGAATCATATCAACATCGCCTCAAAATCGCATCAAAACCGCAGCAAAACCATATCAAAATCATATCAAAACCCAAAAACCTTGGAGAAATCGACCAAAAGCCTGCCCCTGCTCTTATCCTGTTTCCTTTTTTCAAACCAACCCACCGGAACCTTCAAAAAATAATATCAAAATCGTATCAAAACCGTATCAAACCATATCAAAATCATATTCAAAACCATATTTGCCAGATCCAAACCATAACCAAAACCATATCAAAAACATACCAACACCATATCGAAATCATAACCTCACATTCAAAGCGTATCGACCTAATATCTTAAAGTCATATCAAAACATATCAAAACCATCTTAAAATAATTGGCAATCATTGAACAAAATCTTGAAATTAGCTTCCTGGAGTGATTTACTTTATATGTCATAAAACAAATGTCCATTGCCCAAGCTTCAAATTTATTCGAATTTGGTATACCCCGTACGGATCTGTACGGTATAGTTGCACTAGCCTTTGTCTATACACAGTATCTATGCAACCAAGCCTCTTCCCGACAGGACACACTGACAAATCGGAAGACCTTGGGAGATGTTTCAGGTGCGCGTTCGGCAGCATTTCTGATGGGAATGGTTGCGATAGTTCCTATTCATGGATGTTTCTCCATGTTTCCTATGGAGCGTTGGAATTTCTCTTTGCCAGGTTTTAACTCCCAGATGGTATGCTGAATGATGAATGGTTGTTTCGGAACGGATGATCTCAATGTTTGTTCAAGGCAGTATGACCTGGTACATCCTGTTTACATGTTCCAGGCTCAGGACACGAGCCCCTGTCCCATGAATCAGTCATTACAAGAAGCTTGATAACTTTGTCGCCCAAAGTGACCACGTTGCAACTCTGTTTTCACTTGTCCATCCTAAGTAGACTTCTGGCACGATCACCATCCATGACGCACACATCCAAGCCTGAAGTCGATGGCACCAATGGAACGCCCGGATTGCGCCAAGGCAAAGTCTATGTCAACGGCCGTGCCCAGGACGAGCATTTCTTCTTGGCTTCCGCCTACGTTCCGCAGGACCACGTCACCCTAACAGATGATGAGTAAGGATTTGTACCAGGTGGTGCCCGGTACTTAACTAAGTTTCTCTATACTGTAACTAGGCTAACTAGAGCTTTTGGATATTTATGGTAGGTCCATTTAGCCTAGTAAGGTATTTGGAAATTGATGTTGGATATTTATTGCTAACTAAGGTCTATTTATTTAGATTTAACTATATTAACAGGATAACCAGAGACCATAGGATGTATGGATTTTTATGCTAGATCTCTTTGCATTTGTCGGATTTGCATGAGCTAAAAAAACAACAAACACCACAGGCGGGACCAAACGTCACCACTTTTGGCGCAGGAAGAGAACTTGGTCTCGACAAATACGGTGTTCCGGCGAAGTTGAAGCGGATGGTGAATGGTTCATATAGTGGGTTGATAGTGGGTTAACACTGACTTAGTGACTTATTGGTAAATAATGGTTTAATAATGGGTCAACAGATAGATGCTTACTAACAATGGTTAATTAATAGTGGTTAGTAATGGTGAATGGTGTGATGTTTTCTGCAAATTTGATACTATTTTTTGGCCAATGAGCGAAGGAACATACACTATAAATTCATTGCAGAGTAATTATCCAACTTTTTCTATTCTGGACTTTGGTGTCCATTCAATGCATGACCCCTTGACAAGCATCCCTTGTTTGCCCACATAAAAAAAGACACGGTGGAAACAAAATCCGCCAAAATACCACTATTAATCATTATTAGACTGCTCTGAATTACAAACCACTATTAACCATGATTAACCATGTGTGGACCACTTTTTAATAGCAGTTTGTCCATGTGTGGCTGCTCTGAATTTGGATCAAACCACTGCGCATCTTGAAGAGGTGATACCTGTGACTTGTCCATCTGTTTTTGTTGTTCATCACCTGGACCTAGATCCAAATGATATATCGTTACCACCCTGCTTCTGGTATCTTACATATTAATACATATTACATGTACATAAGACGACATGAATCTAGCAACACATATGTACAATTGAAAAGATGTGTTTTTCATCCCCAGCTCTGCACCCAGCGTCACCTTATGTCGAGGTTGGAGAAACCGTGGAGTTCTATGCCGACTTGACCATGCCGAAACAGGTTCCTAAGAAGATGCGCTGCTCGGACCTGTGGTTTCCAGGGTTGGGCCCTGGATGTCAGGGCCAGGTGCTTCATTTTTTGGGGAATAGATGGGAATGGTAGGTTGGTGTGATTTTTTTGGATATTAACTTTGGCAATTTTGACGGGGAAACATTGTGAAGCAGCATGGTCTATGGTGAATTCTTTGCCACTGCCCTGGAACGCTACCAGCCAGTTCACCACAGACTATGTTTGGAAAGCCATGGGAAAGCTGAGGAAGTGAAATGATCTCATGATACCCTTTGGTAAACTAACATAACTATGGAAAATCACCGTGTTCAATGGGTAAATCAACTATAAATGACCATTTTCAATAGCTGTTTGTATGTTTACATATGTTTACCAACTTTACCAGAGGGTAAATGATTGGGTGTCCAATAAGATGTTTTTTTTGGTGAACATTTGCTGGAGGCTACACAGGGATTTTCTGATAAAAACCAGGTGACCAGGGCTGGTCCATTGGCGAACACTGGGCCCTGGATTTGGAATCACCATGTTGGATCACCATCACCATCGTTCTGGGTAAATTATAACGACCTCACGTCGCGACCGAACCCTGGAATCATGGATTTTTTTTGGGAAATCATCCCCAAATGGCCGCAAGATTCAGGTTAGTAAAATATTATGATTTACTTATATCGTTGGTTGGTTGTAACCCATGATGAGTTGATTAATCGATGATGTTAGTGCTGCATAGTAATAAATTTTGGTGTAACGTCCGCAGGCACGTGCATATATGCGTAATTAGAACTAGTTAGACATCCCAGTATTTTCATATATGATATGTTTTCACACATATATATATGTACATATATATATATATGGACATATATATATATATATGTATGTGTGGGAGGTTTCCTAAAATAGGGGTACCCCAAAAATCATCCATTTTGATAGGATTTTCCCTTAGAAAGCCATCCAGGTCCCACAGCCAGGTCAAAAGGCCGTCTCGGAGCGCTTGCAGTCCGTGGGCCTCGCGGACAAGGTGAGTCACCAAACGGGTGTTGATAGATCTGAGAATGGCATAGAAATGGGGAATTCACCATCTATCATTGGAATATAGATATATACCATATGTAGATGTATAGAAATATACATATATATATACATATGTACATAAATATATATGTATATGTATATTATAATGAACATCAACAAAGCATGCCAGTAACCAACCATGCCATTGGTGAATGGAGCGGTTCGGAGCTAGGGCTATCTATATTCCTTTTTTAGTACGGGGAGGCAAGGAGCTACGAATTGACTTATAGTGTTGATCAGATCCGTATTGCTGTAATAAAGATCCATGGTTTTGTTGGCAAATGAAGGCTCCCTGTTTTTGTTGTAAAATCCGGTTGGCTGGATTGATTGGTAGTTTTTTCCCCATTCTCCTTGCTTCAATATTCAATACTCATTTGTTTTAGCTCACATCCAAATTTTGGCTAGATAGAATAATAGCAATAGATTTGCTGATTTCTCATATTTGGATGTCCCTCTTAGTGCATTTTGTAATTAAGAATCCCCGTGCATGAAATCCAAACTCACTCGAGGGTGCAGTGACTCAGTTCCACTTAATGAGGTGTGTACATGGCCACAATGATGATATATTATATTACCAACTTCTGGGGTTATGTCCATGTTATACCCATGTATAAATAAGCCCAACTGCACCTGCAAGTAGATCTTCGTTCCGTGGATTTTGATTATATAAATCCGCGATCTTGATGATTGGGTTCACTATATATATATACATATATATGTGTGTGTTAAATCCATAATGCCAACCCCAGAATAAACAATACTAATTGATTACAATAATTAGGAGTACCCCCACAAGCAGCGATAATGTACTCCGAAAATGGTTTCCCCATTTCAATAGTCCCGGGGTTTATTTATCATATATCCGAAGTTGGCGTGATCCCTTCCTTCTCCATAGAGGGCTTTGTCTGAAAATAGGATATCCCGCTGATATCCCTAGTATGATATTTTTCCCATCAAAACTTCTATTTGGATCAGAGGGATATAGCCCATGTTCAAACAGACTCAACTATAGTTTTTGGCAGATGTATCTATAGTAACCGAAACTTCACATTAAGCACCATTAAACCGCCATTTCCAAGTCCCCTTAAGTTCCATTTAGTTCGATCATTTTCCCATATAATCCCATTGAAATCTCCATACACGATGAAACCATCATTAAGTCCCATTAAGACCCATTAAATCCCACTTTAGTCCCAAAAAAAACCACGATGAAGTCACTCAACATTTAGTTCCCATCATAATGTTCCCATATTTTCCCATTGAAGTCACTAAAAACACCATGATTTTCCCATATGTTCCAATCAAGTCCCCCATAAGTCCACCATTTCAGCCTCGATCACTGCAGGAGGCCAAGTTCGTCGGGGGTCGCCTCCCGGGGGGCTTCAGCATCCGCGGCCTCTCGGGGGGCGAGCGCCGGCGGTTGAACATCGCGGCAGGTGGGGCCTGGTGTGGAGGTTGTAGTACGGAAAAACCCTATGGGGAGATGGCTGAGGGGGGTTCCTAAAATGGTGGTACCGGAACTCCCTGAACTAGATGGAAGTTTATGGTTGGGAACATCATCGAACTAAATGGAGATTTGAATTGGGAAATATGGGAAAATCACAGAAAATCATTCGGACATCCTTTTTGCTGATTTGAAATAACTGGAAAGGAACTGTGTTTCGGCTGAAGGAACTGTCTTATGGCTGGGCAGCTCCACGAGCCCAAAGCCGTCACTTGGGTCACGTTGATCCTCCAATTGTTGGATTCGTTGAGGTTGAAGGAAACAGATGAAATTGGAAAGCAGGAAACCTGTATTGACTGTATTTACATCTCTTTAATAGGGAAATCGTAAAAGAATAAAAATATAAAACAGAGATTCCAGTAGATTTTCCCAGTAAAACCACTCCATTGCTAGTGAAATCCTGCGTTTGGCAGGTGTTGTGCATTCGCCTCCCTTGGTTTTCTTGGATGAACCGACCAGTGGATTGGATGCCTTTTCAGTGCCTCGGACGTTGTACAAAATGGTCGCCCTGTGGGATTAGGAGACCAAGTGTAGAAAATCGTGTGGAATATATATATATATACACATTTGTATATAACTATATATATACAATTATATATATAAATACATGGAAATATAAATTTGGTTTATTTACATCTCCGGAATCTCGTTCAAAATGGTGGGATGACCTTGTAACTTGACTGTTACACTAATTATCTCTGACAAACGGTAGGATGATGAGCCCAATTGACGTCTACATTGCTGCTGGAGGCTGAATTGCCCTGATATCATACTTACTGTCTATCGGGATCTTATTAAATATATTTAAAAAAATATGTTTTTAGGCACAATAGCGGATAATTGAAACATCATAGTCAAAATATCTAAGATTGTCATCTCTCATAACCTGGTTCATCGGGCTCAAAGGACCTGTTTACACACTCCATTTACAGAATTGCAACTTCAGAATTTAGAGGACACCACTGTCAATAGCAACAGCGTGGCTTCCAAAAACATAAGAGAAGAGACCCAGTAATCCCCATAGTTTTCGACATGATGTTCCTGGGTATCTTCAAGTTTGGATGGTACAAGCTTCCATCTTGCGTGTCCAAGTGAAATTGTGTTCATGGTTGAAGCCCAATTTTTTGACGTTTCAATCCCCCTTTTTTTACATGATGTCATCCCATTTTTGGATGGTTCAACGGACAGTCCTCATGGTCCAACGGGATTTTTTGGAGGCTCTGTGCGTCATGGAGAGCATCCGAGCACTGGCGCGAGCAGGCCATGTGGTGGCCTGTACCATACATCAGCCGAGACAAGCCATTGTAGCAGCTTGACATGGCTGGTTGAAGGGCTGGTTGAAGCAGTTTCATGTTGGAAAATCATGGGATCATGGGATATAAACTTGACTAGGAGAAAAAAAGCACTGTGCTATGGCCTATAGTGAAGTGGGAAAATTGTGGAGTCTAATGAGACAAGCCAAGTTCATGCCACCGGTGGATTAAATTGGGCATGTTATGGGAGTTCAGAAAGATCAGGATTTAACCAACACCAATGGTGATTTAATGGGATATAATCGCTATATACACTGTTGGGTGGTTTAGAACATGATTTTTATGACTTTCCATCATATTGGGGATGTCATCATCCCAACTGACGAAATCATATTTTTCAGAGGGGTGGGTATACCACCAATCAGGTAGTTAATTAGTTATAAGTATCATAGACCATATTTTTTGGAGTGAAAACTTCACCAATGGGATATTATCGGTATATGTAGTATAACCCTAGGTGTGTTTGAGAAAACCTAGAACTTCAGATTTTAATCCTAGGCTACCTGGCTAGTTCCAAAAGGGCCACCCATGGTGAATGCTAAGTTAGTTGACAAATCTGACCATATTTGAGGTGTATAGTAGATATGTATATATATATAGATCTAGATATAGATATAGATACATTAATAGGTATTTTTAGCGAATGATAACTGGGGGGCACCACTTCTTAAGGTAGTGGGTTATCCACACTAGATGAATGAGAAATCTCAGTTGGATGGATTAACTATATTAAAGGGCTACTAACCATTCACGATGGGCTCCCAGGCCCCAGGGAGGGTAGTGGGTGATGTTCCCTGTTGCCATTAGTTTTGATGGGGAATGGGCTAACCAGCTCAAATTCACTTTGTTCTGAAGGTTCTTCGAGAGTGGCAATACAGAGCAATACCATGCTCCTGTAGGGGAATTCATCTTCAGATCCTTCAACACCATATGTCCAAAACAAAATCTGCGTGGTTTCGACATATGTTTGTTGATGCTTATTTATGGACATTGGATGATGATCCCCCAATGACATTCATTTTTTCTAGACGGGATCTGCCATTTGCCCTTCCCGATGCGGCCCCAGGCCATGTTCGACAAGGTCTTGTTTCTGGCGTGTGGGCATTTGGTCTACAATGGCGCAATGCTCAGGAGATAGCTGCCGCCTTTCCAGCCTTGGCTGGCAAAGGTCACAGCCATGGGGGATTCTTATGTGGGACCCCAAGTCACCATGGGTCTTCATCCTAAAATGGTCCAATTTTGATTTGGGGCTGCCCCCAGTTTAGGAAACCTCCATTTTGATCCGATGATCCCTTTGAAACCTTTTGAAACGATCTTGCAGAGCTGCAAGTCGTATGACCCAGCCTTGCGACTTGAGCCTGCTGATGATCCATGGTTCATCCTTGTGATCCGAAGATGAGATGAAGGAACCATTTCCCGAAGCCTGTCCCCCATTACTTGGAGAAGGAAGAACATGTCTGGTTGGTGGTTTCAAACATTTTTTATTTTCCATAATATATGGGATAATACATCCCATTGACTAATATTTTTCAAGATGGTTAAAAAACCACCAGCCAGATGTGTTCTTTACCTTTTCTTTCCGGTTTCCCACCTTCCCTTCGAGGTTTTTTTGCTGATTTTTTTCTGGCGGGGAGTGCATCGATCATCGATCCAAGGTGCTCCCAGTGGTCTGAAGGATTGGTTGATGTCCTCGAAACTTTGGGATCAAGATCGGGCCTTGACCACCTCCATCACGGAGCCATGGCAGGGCTGGCAGGGCTGGCAGGGCAGTTGGGACAAAAATGGTGCTTTAAAGATGTTTAAAAGCCAAAAACATACATATATATATATGGAAACATTGAGGATATAAGATGATAAATGGAGACCCTTCGGGAGAGAATCATGATTTTGATGATTTCGTGTTGGATAAGTTATGCCATGACCATGGCCCAGGTTGAGCCTGAGAATCCCCATCTGCAATGGCCTGGTTGCCGGTAGAGTCACTCCATGTGGCTGCTTTAAATCTACTTATACAAAGTGGGGCCCTCAAGACGATAGCTAAGTTGGTGAAGATGACTCCAATTTCACTATGGTTAAGTTAGACTTGTAACTCTAGTTATACTTATATCTTAAATATATTTAATAACTATATATGTCTATCATTGGCTTTATAAACCAACTGATAACTTGGCGCACCTCACAGGAACCTTTGTCGGACCATTTTGGCATGCTGAGGACATGGTTCTGGACTGTATCACAGCAACTGGGGCAGGATAGGTAGCCCAAATGGTGCTGAAGCCATGGGGACCCCTAAATGGATAGTTTATAATGGAAAATCATACTAAAGTGGGCGATTTGGAGGTACCTCGGTTTTAGGAAACCACCATTTATCAATGGACATGTTCAGGAGCCCAAACCATAGGAAGCGCTTTTTTGTGGGGTAATACGGTATCGGTATATCCCATTACATAGCCCGTACATAGGCCTTACGTATGGTAATAACCTCTAATTCAGGTATCTGAAATGGCCGTTGAATCTCGTTCGATGGTAAACTGCTGGGGAGTAAATACGCTATGGCTTACTTTTGGCTTTACCACTTTAGGATGACCAATGACCAATACCCATATAACTACAATTTTTTGGTTGTGACCATCCATTTTGGTGTTCACAGAGGCTATTGGGCTCTGACACATCCCCACATCGTGAACAGGTGCTTAGGAGACTCCTCCTCACCCATTTTATGGTGTGGAAGTAGTTGACTGCTTGGGAAGTCCAAATGCAGTTCTCCCATGTTTTAGGTCATGTTGTTCATTTTGTTATCACTGATTCTAAGTGGGATACACATATCCAAGATTGTCCAAGTATGTGATATATATATATATATATGTTACGTATCGATATACAGTAGCGATTTCCAGACACACCGTCCTAAACAATACCCAGGAGTTTTGGGTTCCAGGCTTAGGCGATCTCCATGCACCGAGGTGGGATTTGAGAAACCGCCCCACATCTATGGCATGCACACCTTGCGAGTCGAAAAAGATGTGGAGGAACTGGCGGAGGCCTACAACAGATCAGCTCCGTTGCTTGGTTTCGTTGGAGGCTTCAACGGTTGGTTGTTCATCGTTTTTCTGACTTCGCTGCGACGTCATCCCACTGTGGACTTATGTCAGGTTGACATTTTTTCTGGATACGTATGAGCTTTCGAGGAAGCTGCTGTTATTTGGCGTTGCCTTATCCCCAGATAAGACGTAAAAGCCAACGTTCGTGACTTTTCGCTTGCACAAAGAATTCCGGATTGCTGTTGCTGTGGATGCAAAGAGATAAGACCATTGCACCGGATGGTTAAGCGGCGGAAACAGGCTATGAGACATGACTACCATTTTTGGGGCGCCGGCATATCTGAAGTTCTGGCCTGGGAGGATGAGCCCCTTCTCCCCCAAAGCAACCTCACGCGGCAGGACTGTTGTCTAAGCATTTGGGGCAAAGGGGACACCCAAACTAGGGACTTCTGGTCCTCTTCAGATTTCTAGAAACTTTGTGAAAATTCCATATTGTTTTCTCAGATTGATCTATATTAGAATCTATATACATCTATATACAATGACTGCCAAGGAAGGCTCATTTGGGTGGCACTTCACTTCCGCCGGTGAGCCGTCTCGTTCATGAGCGCCCGGGTTTTGTGCGACAGCAGCATGCTCGCAATGGTGGGTCTTTTGGGTCTTTTGCTTTTGACCCTTTTGACCTGGATGGTTTGATTTCCGGGTCGCGACATGAACTGGTTGGTGGTTTGGAACATTTTTTATTTTCCATATATTGGGAATCATCAGCCCAACTGACCAATATTTTTCAGGGGGGTTGAAACCACCAACCAGTCTGGTATTGATGGTTTCAGATTGTGTTCTTGTCCATCCCAACTTAGAATCGATCAACCAGGCATCTTTGGGATAGTTTGAATCATTTTTTTTCAGAGACACCTAAGTCTTCAAGTCACCCTGAGATGAGGATTGATCCCCCCATAGCCTTTGGTGCCCAGGTATTGTACCCTGCAACGGCAGCAGTTGCGAAGTACTCTGCGGTCCCCTGGGACTTTGGCGGCCAGAGTGGGACTGCATCTCTTGACTGGGATCCTCATGGGAGCCTCGCTGACGGATTTCGGGGGTTCTTCAATTGGGGGAATCCCCAAAACATCCCAAAACCATGGGTTTCAATACTTCTAGTTACTAAAATGATCTAATTTTGGGGGATTTAAGGGGTACCCCATGAATAGGGAAACCTCCATTTGGGGAAATGTTCGGAAACGCGAAGCATGAAAGACACATGTGAAAAGATACCTGGCCATACCAGGCTGTTTGCCTTCGAATATGTGGGATAGATTGGGATAATTAGTAGAGTTACAGTAGCTGTTTTGTGCAATTTTTTTATGCAATGAAGGATACAATAGTCAAGTAATTCGACACGCTTGACGGCAAAGATTGGTGATTTGGGCATGGATCAATACCAAACAACCTAGGCGATTGATGGCAATTGCCTTGCATTGCAGTGTTGGCTGGGGTGTCCTCATAAGAGAGAAAAAGATCCTTCTAAGACTCTAGTAAATAAATATAATATATATATAGGTATGGAAAGTCCCATTGTTTTCGAAAGCTAAAAATGGTGTGCTGTCCATATCCGTGTGTTAATTTACCTGAGGGTATTGGGCTAGGTTTGTGCAGGACATTGTGAGTTTGAGGAGAATCCCACAGTTCAATCGCGCTGTCGCCCAGGATGTGTTTACTATGACATGGAGCTGAGCTATATTCAAAAGCCCACAGGGCTTCGGAGAGTGTGACTGGGTGCCAAAGACTGGATCTACTTGCTATCAACAGAGTAGAGTTTAGGAAAGTTGATGATCCCCTCATCAAAATAATCCCAACCCTCAAATATAAAACGCACCCTCAAAGGTACTAATTATGCATACAGTCCCTACAAAAACCCTGCTTTCTGGAGGTGTTTAATATTGAAGACATAAGCAGGTTTGGAGGTTTCCTGAAATGGAAGTACCCCCAAATCATCCATTTTAAATAGGATTTTCCCTTATAAACCATCCATTTTGTGTACCTTCATGTATGGAAACCCCTATTTCAGAGATGGATGGCCAAGCCCTGGCGCTGGATTGGCGCTTTATTTCCGAGGCTACCTTTGCCCCTGCAGCCTCACTCCAGCATGCCGGAGAATCGCGTAGGAGTAGCTTGTCGGGTTCCGATGCTGCCTCAAGGGATCCCGCGATGGCCAGAAATGATCACTGAGATGGATGAATTATAGTGAATCATTAGATCATTCTGAATGATTCTATATATATATAGTTTATCCGGATGCATGATGATGAATGCAAATTTGAGAGAGAGAGAGAGTGAGTTGAGAGTCGCTATATGTCGCTATTATATGCTATTATTATGTATGATTATGATTTACTCTAATCATTTCTAAGTTTCATATTGACAATTTTTCCTGGAATAATGATCCGATTGACAATGGCTATCATGTTTTGGCTCGGGTGCGCAAAGTCAGGGAAACCTGGAGTGCATTGAGGCTCGATGCATGCGGAAAAGGTGACCTCCAAAATTGGATGTTCCCCTGGATTCAGGGCTTTTTTTTGCATACTGTATATTGATGTATATTGTATAATGTCATGCCCCCATTGATCCCCCAATGACGACTTAAAACCCTGATGTTCAGAGAAGAGGACACCACACACACACAATAACAGACACACACGCTACAACCCTAACGAATAAGCATTGAACTAGCCGAATGCCTTATCAATGGATTGTTTTAAGGGAAAGATTTACAGGAAAGCCTGATATTTAATAGGAAAATCAATGGTTTCCTGTAGATTTTCCCTTATACCAATCTATTGAATATAATACATATATGTATATATATATATATGTTTCGCCACATTGTCATCAACCTGTGTCCCAGCAGGTCCCAGGTGACCCCAGCAGCGCCCAATTCAGTCGACTCGTGACCATGGTTCGCGTGTCTTCTGCAACCTCGGGAGAATGTGTGGCCACGGTGGAGGAGGAGGAGTTGCTCGAAGGCTACGAGATGTTGGGGCCCTTGGGGGTTGTCTAACTGCGGGCTGAAATACCCTGAAATTTGATGCTTATTCTAGATATGTCTGATTTGTTTATTTCTCTACCAATCCCCCCAATGTGTTTGGGTTTTTTCCATTGGGTACACAAGAATGGGACGGTTTACTGTATGGACCACAATGGACGTACTTCCGCAGCATGTTATTTGTGAAATCCGCGCTGGTTGATGGCTAATTCACATTTCTTTGTTATTAAACAATCAAGTGCCCATATTATACTGTGTATGGAAGAAATCCTGCACCACCTTGGAGGGTTGCAACCCATAATGGGATAAACCACCGTTTTCAACTGGTGCAGGATTTCGCAACCATCCACAGTATATTGTTTTTTTCATGTTTTTTCTAAAATTTCTCATTGATGAAATCCACCATAGCCACGAGCCAAGGTTCCAGCAGATGTTGGACACGAGCGGCGCGACCGTGCTGGCCTTGAAGAGGCATTTGAGCGGTCGAATTGGAAAGCCACGGTTTCGACTCTCGTTGAAAAACGGAAAAACCCGGCAAATGTCAGCAGAATCCCCCAGGCATCACCGTTGTTTCGTAATGACTTAAGGTTTGGGATGCCATGAGGAAAACCCCCACCGTATGAACCTCCTTTTGGATCTTGGAAAATGGGGGTAGCAGATGGTTTCCCATCGGTGGGCTTGTGGTTCCTGCGAAATCCAATGAGATTTTGATTGGTATAAGAATGAAACAGTTGGAAACACGCCAAAGAAAAGCCCATTACTTACATTGTAAAAAGAAACAGTGCCCATTCTTCCAAGATCTTCTAAGGACTTTCAGAGAAAAGACAACCTCAACCTCTGAAAAAATGACTGGAGTATCTGCAACGCTTCACTCATTCGCAGATCCAAGGACAGAGATTGCTGTGTGGAGAGCGGGAGCTGGAGGATGAAGATGAAATCTCTTCAGCCTTGGAAGCTCAACTGGTGCTTCTGGGTTTCTGGCCCTCGGAAGCCAAGGAGGATGAGGAATTCATTACTGTAGCTTGGCAGTGGGCCAGGGTTTCTCCAGTCTCCTAGAGACCAAATGTGATCAATGAGAAGGTGTTTTGGCTGGCGCATTCTCGGGCGAAGAAGATGCCCTCCGGTACTAAATCATTGATACTTTCAATTTTGTTTTTAAAGATGTTAAAGAAAAAACCAAAAAAAAGTTCCAATGATTGTCCCTATTGAGATACCCATTAGGCCCGCATTCGGCCTTTTTCCCATGGCCTTTTCCCTGGCCCTCGTGAGGCCTGTGCGGAGAACGACCTCACCGTCCTGGAAAGGCGTGTCGTTTAGCTTGTTCTTAGAGATGTAGCACCACCTCCAAGAATAGAAACGGTGAGTACTTCACCGAATTTCGTCGGATGGAAAAATCTTTGTTTGGCTTGCTTCAAGTTGTTCCAAGAAAATGGGATTTGTTTGAAAGCAAATCCGGTGTGCAAGGTTCAACTAGTACGATATACATATATATATACACATATCTACCAATAAAATCCATGTAAATCCAAGCGTTAACCTGTTTATAAACGAACTGAGTTAACATATCCATACTTATTTGTATGTATTCCTCTTTGCATGACATACACCATCAGCACCAAGGATATCAGAAAATCCACCCCAGCTACCCCTGAGGCTACTGAAGAAACCTCAATGTCCTGATACCAGCGACATCGATGGCTGGCCTGCCTTGCACACTGCCGCAGCCGCGGGACATGAGGAGCGGCCGTTTGGGCATTCGACGTGACGTGGATACAGAATGTAGATGTGATATGTATACTGTCTAATAGGAGTTTCATGAAATTTCAGGATCTCAAAACAGAGGTATTGTACCATACAAAGCAATTGATACAAAAAAAATGATGTATATAATTGTATATATATATATACACATGTGTGTATGTGTATGTGTATATGTGTATGTGTATATGTGTATGTTTATACATATATATATGTATACATGTGTGTGTATGCGTGTATATATATATATATGTATACATGTGTGTGTATGCGTGTATATATATATGTGTGCATGTGTGTGTGTTAACACATGTGCACAATCTATCTCCATACATGTTTATCATACAATGCAAACAATGATAGCAATCGTCAGACAATAACTGGTATGTATATATGCACCAACAAGTTCAAGGGGTGCCCATTGTATTTCTGAACACAGACATTGCATGATACTGTATTGTTTTTGTTTCTCACTATAAATCGATCTATCTATTTGTTTGTTTATTTCTCTATCTTTCTTTCTTTCTATCCATCCATCCATCCATCCGTCTATCTATCTATCTATCTATCTATCTATCTGTGTTATACCATAAATGTCCCCATTATTTTTCCGGAAACTATGCGTTAGTTTGATTTTATGTTGTGTTTAGTCATCCCAATTACCATCATTAAAGCACAGAAATTACAGACCATCATATTTCGGCTAGTTGAATCCCAATCAAATGGCTGCACATCCTCATTTATACGTTGGTTTTTAAATCCAGTTAACTAGTTTGACATATCTACCATAAACCCGACAGATGTAGACATATTTACAGATATTTATTATGAATTTTAAACAACTTTCATAGAGATCCATCCCCCACCAAAAAAAATCACACCAATGTGCATGGAAAATCCACCCCTTCAAACAATGACTTGGAAGCGCACTTTCAGTGAGAAGTTGGTATGTAACTATAGTTGTAGGGTTATATCCCAAATTATGGGGTTGATAACCATTGTTCTACCCATTTGTAACCTCAACTGCAGCCCTGGATCACTCCCCAGTGATGTCCAGAACCACGTCATCCTCGATGCCCTGCCCCGTCCAGGATTGCGTCTCGATGCTCTTGGAGGCTCGGGCGGATCAGGACAAAGCCGCGTTGGAGGACAGTCTCTTGGGCTCGGTCGCAATGTTTTTTTGATTTTTTTGGGGACGATTTCTGATGATTCTGACGAAGTAATATTTTTGAGCTGAAGTTTGACATCCTGTCCCTGTGACCTTCTGAGCTGTTTTGTATCACCATATTCATTTTTCATTTCAATTTTTGTACGATATCGAGAGAGATGCGCCGAGTTGCCCTTGTGGGCATGCAGGGCGCAGGACATGAAAGTCAAAGTGGTGACTACGAAGGGTGGTTCACCCCACTTAGGAAGTAATACATGGCTTATACATAGAATAATAATGTATTAATTCATGTATATCAATTTAATGTAATTAATAAAGTTGTTTTTCCCTAGTAAATAGGCGTTATACATTTTTTGGATATGTTTTAGATTCGAGGTATAAGGGAACCAATCCTATTTATCCCACTTACACCCAGATAGTATGTGATGAATATTTAAACTTCAGTCATGGGCTGAGTATACCAAACTAATTAAGCAAGCTAGATTTCATAGATTTTGGTATCCCCCAGTTTCAATTTCATCGCAACCCATACGCGAATTTCCCAGGTTCCGCACCCCTACACTGGGCGGCCGGCCACGGTCATTTGGGTGTGGCACGTTTGTTGCTGGAGGCCCGGGCTCAGCAAGACCATTCCGCGTCGGAGAGCCGTTGGACGCCCTTGCATTCTGCTGTGCTGGGTGGCCATGTCGAGCCTCAAAAAAGACATGGCTGTGATGGGTAAACAAGCAGAACTGAGGGGCGCCACTGCAATTTCACTAAAATGGTTTGATGGAGTATTATAATCTGATAATATGTGGATGTGCATCACCAGTTTGTAAGGGCGGTTAAGAACTAAGCGAAAGAACCCAGTTATATGTGGTATGTACCCCCAGTATAGATGGAAGTACGCCCGACGACTCATCTTCCAGACCCTGCCATGCGGTGCACTTACAATCACCCAAAATCACTGGCTGGTGATGACTTCTGCCGCTCCCTTTATGGAACGACAAACCTTTCCTCTGGTTTACTATAGAACCTAGTCATTTGGGGTCCCTAAAATTGGCTGTGTCTCATCATTCTTCTGAATTTGCAGCTCAACCTCCTCGAGAATCATCCTCACTGACGCTGATTCTGGATATATCTTTTTGTGCAATCGCAGGGCGCCGCAGCCTGTAATAAATGTCACTGTATATGAGAGAAGCAACATCCTCCAAGAGTGCCTCAGATCCTTTTTGGATCTTTTGGGATATATGATATATGATATATGACGCCAAGATAGTTGAGGGGCGGCCACAAACTAATTCAGGACCCTAAAGTGGAGGTACTGTACCATATAAGGCCAAATAATAGTGAGGGATGCAACGTCGGGTCCCCCAGATGCCTAACTTAGTTTAAACTCCAATTTCACTATGCTTTATGATACTTATAATTACTGTAGCTACAGTATTCATGGGGTTTCTAAACCAACAAACATCACTGGGGGGACCAGATAATCTTCCCTTACAACATAGGCTATAGGCTATAGACTATAGACACAAAGATGTTAACATGACGGCCTGACGCCGGCCACTAAGGACATGGTTACCCTGCTCCTTGATGCTCGAGCTGCCTGCGATCAAGCGGAGACGGAGCGTGGTCGGACGCCACTACATTTGGCAGCCAATCAGAGACGTGGCGTTGAGCCAAGAGGGTACCCTTTGGTGTCATCATGGCAGGCTGGAGGCTGGAAAATCCACTATAAGATGTAGGTTTTAATAGGAAAATCATGAAGAATACCTTGGCGAGATTCGGAGGATTTCCAGCCATGTTTGACCGGATCAATCTGGGCTGGATTTTGGGAAACCAAGCTCGTTGGTGGTTTGATAACTTTTCTTTTCACCCAGTCATTCGGCATGATGATCGGCATGATGATCCCCAATGACTCCTATTTAAACAAAAGGGGCTTGCGAAAAAGGTTGCGACCAGAAAGTCTGACCAATTAGAACCCAACTTGCCAACATAGAATGGAACCACCCGCAATCGTAGTTCAAAAGCCACTTATACTTCAAAGGTAGATGCTTCCTAGATCCATCCACCAGGTGGTTTCCTGATTTGACGGGTGTTGACTGGGCTGGATGGCTGGTGGCGTGTTGAGGGGAAATAAGATACCGAGACAACTCATTCAACAATGTTTCTCGTCAATTGGACAGCAAAAGTTGGGCGGTTTTTGGTGATGTGTGCAAAAACTGCACCATGCGAGTACACCCAGGAGTCACGTGGAAGTCGTGCGCAGATTGCTGGCAGCACGCGCTGATGTCGAAAAAGAAGATACCAAAAAAAGATGGAAACCCATTTGTTTCGCGGCCGCTGCTGGCAATGCACAGGTTATGAAGGCGTTGTTGGAAGTTCAGGCTGACGTGAACGACTCAGAACCTTTTCAATTAAGCCAAGCAGATGATTTTGCTTCTGGTTTGACACACACACACATGAACGCCCAATGGGTTGATTATATATGTTTATTGAACAACTTGCTGCAGATATATACCTCTAAAAAATAAGTATCTATGTTCATGTGAGCAGTACGTTTTTTCATAGTCTTTACATGTGTCTCTATTCACTGTAGCGTATGCCGTATGCCAGCAATTTTTTGTTTTATTTTGACAGCTCTTCTCTTATCTTCTGTTTGTTGTGTTTGGTTTCCCAGCTGTTTTGGTGCATGTGTGGATGCGTTCTTCCTCAGCTTGATGCACACTCCATTCCCAGAATCAGCACAAGGATTTGGTTCCAGAAAGCCCCAAACATTCAACAACTTCACTTTTTTTATTGCTTTTGTCACCTCTCCAGTTTTGTTCCCTGAAAGCAACCATGACCCAAGGACAGTTGGGATGTTGCACCTCTGTTCTTGGCAGTTGACAATGGCCACTGTGAAGTGGTGCGCCTGCTCTTGGACGCCAGAGCCAGGTGTACGGCCGAGCCCCTGCGAGCGGCGGCGGAGAATGGGGATGCGAAAGTGGTGGGGATGATGTTGGAAGCAGGTGGGGCAGAAAGTCCCATATCTTCGATGGGGCCCCTATTACCTGTTGTCATCAAACATGTCTATCTGGGAAATCCACTATAGATGGAAGTTTTTTTCTGTGGCAAAATCATCTATCCATCTGGGTAAATTACAATCACTGCGACCTCATTGTGACCTCATTGGAATCATGATGAGTAAGGGGAATCATTCCCAAATGGCCAAACTTTTCAGGCTAGTGAAAGAGTTGAAAATTTACCCAGATGATTTTACCATGACAGCTATATTGGCAAGCTTGCAACAGCAGTTTAACCCATCGCCATGAACTCACCTCAGTTTTTTCAGTGAGGGCCCACCGGCGCAGGACAATGGGTGATAGTGACAAATATGTGTGTGTATGCATATATATATATACATACATTTACTTTAATCATATTTATGCATGTATATTTATATATATTTATCCATATTTGATTTTGTTTTTTGGTTCTAATCTGGGTCCACCAGGAAAATCCGAAGGAAACCAGAATCGCTTGGGGGGGAGTTCACCTGATTGGTGGCACCTCTCAAGGTTTTCAATGGGAAAATCTACGGCTGGGGCCACGGTTTAACCATCAAAAATCAGGGGTTCCGGTAATTGTTCCCAACAATTCCAGGATTCCGAATCAGAACACCTCTCCTTGCTGTCAACCGGCATGAACCGGTTGTTTGTCCAAATTCTGTGGCTCATGCCTGTCTCCCAGTCTTCCTGGCCAGATATCCTACTAATCTGGTATGTAAACCCAATCGCGAACTGAACAAAGCGTATTTTTTTGACGTATAATTACAGCCGTATAGCACAACAGCACATGACAAACTATGATTATATAATGATATAAAATGGAAATGTCCAATTTGGACCGCTCCTACTGTTTATCTGTTGTTTTTCAAACTATCATGTCTCTTATTCCCATGGGTTCTCCGCAAAAATCGGCCCCGTCTCAGTTGCAGGTGCCGATGCCAATCCGGACGACTGCCCAAATAACTGGACACCGCTGCATGCTGCTGTGGAATCGCATCGTTCGGAGGTGGTTCCTTTGCTGCTGCAAGCTGCTGCTGATCCCAACATTTCGCGGACAGAGGACGGCTGGACCCCCTTGCATTTCGCGGCTCGGAGCGGTGACCTGAAAATTGCACCTCGCCAACGTTGAGGTTTGTTGAATGTGTGTTGGATGTTTTCAAGATGTTACTTCCAAAATGTGATCCGAAAAGCCTTCCAAACGTCTGGGATTTGGAAGTTCCACCACAGTTCTTTCTTCCCACCCTGGCATGCATAGATTTTTCCACCCAGGATGATCAAACTCTGTCCCGCCATGGTGCACCACAGACTCAACCAGTGACCATGTTAGACCAAGGCGCGTTGCTTGATGGCCGCTGGGGGAAACAAAGACAAGCCCGGCTTCTTTGAAGGCCGCTGGAACCAGACCCCATGGCATTTGGCAGCCAAGTATCGTCACGAAGCAGTAGTGGAGTTAATGCTGGGCCCGAAGGCTGAAAATGGCTGAAACCGGTGCCAAACAGTCGAGCGAGAAAGAAGGAGGTCAAAGCTTTCAGACCATGCCGTGGCTTCTAGCTGGGAAGATCAACTATGAAATACTATGAATATGCAATGTTCCGAGATATCCTTGTTGTGATTGGTTCTTGATCCCAATTATCCATATTTAGATATATTTAGATTATATAATGTGTAGATAAACCCCAAATTGAGACATTCATTGAGACCCTCGAAGCGCCATGTTTAAAAGTTGGGGGCTGAGACTGGAGCCTTGGGTCCCCACTTTTTGCAAGTGGATGTTTCCAAGGTCACCCCGAAATCGTGGTTACATTTGTGCCGAGTGTACCAGCATGTTTTCTTGGGATTTGCCAAAGATTTTCCAGATTCCATTAATATGGAATTGCCTGAAGATAGAGGGAAGATAGAGGTACCTAAAATGCATTTGGTTTATCATCATGTCAACAATGAATAACAAGTGTGCCTCACTGGCTATCCCCATTTGAGAATGCACATTTTCCCTATAGGCTATCCCCATTGCCATATCAATGTTTATTGGCTAGGGGGTAGTCCACTCCTAAAGTTATTGCTCACTCATCATGTTCCTTTTTAGTTCTTGGAGGATCACTTCCTAACTGGTTAGGAAGTGGGGTCATAACCCAGTTATGGGATAACTCTAGTTTGGGGACTTATATACTAACCAATGTTATAAACCAGTTACTAACTGGGTTGATCCTCGAAGTAGCCATCTACTCTGAGGTCCTTTTTCTCATGGCACTGGCACAGACGGTTACCCCGAACTGTGCCATGCCCTTTTTCATTGATGATCGTATCTCGGCCACCAATGCTGCAAAGTTCATCACATATCGGCATGATGGGTTGTGGACTTTGTTCTATATAGGGTTGCACTTCATTATCTTCATTGTCGATATGTATATTTGCATGTACTTGCATATGTTCAGAGAAACTAGCAGATGTGTGTATTTGTGTGCGCCTGTGTGTGTGTGTGCCTGTAGATTTACATTTGCATTTGTAGTTTGATTATTTGTGAACATGTTTTTCCCAAAGAAAAAAAATACAAAAAACTATATATATATATACAGGGAAAATATTTGGTGAATGCAAACAAACCCAAAGATACTGGTATGAACCATCTCTCCACGTAAGACGCCAAGTGGATTGGAGTTGCCGGCCCCTTCTCCTGAAGCACTCTCCGAAGTGAAGTGGCATCATCATATGGATGCAGCACCCCAAGATGTTGCAGAATCATGATGATGAACCCATTTTAATAGGATTTATACAAATGAATTTAATAGTATGTAATTCATCCAATGTTCGGGCCATGGCTTCCAGATAACGTTTACTGTAGGGTATCTACCAGTTCAACTTTTGAGATGCTCGAGCGTCATCCTCCATTTTCAGGTTTGGAAGTTACAATATCTACAGTTCAGTTAGGGGTCATAAACCACTAACATCCACTAACCATACAGGCCACAGGGCTGTTGCAGGGCTGTTGGAGCCATTGTAATTCGATAGCCACCAGGGGCGGTGGCTGAGATCTGAGGCCAATACTATACCAAAGAGTCTGCAGCTCGTCTTTACGGCGCGTTGCCATATCACTTGGCCAATGCAGTCAGTGAGGCGGGGCTTGGCCCGGCATACATGGCGCGGCTTTGATCTATTTGTTGGTGGTTTCAACAATAACAACAACAACAACAACAACAACCACAACAACAACCACAACCACAACCACAACCACAACCACAACCACAACAACTAGTTGTCTAGTATTTGTTGGTGGATTCAATGACTTGTATGCAATGGTAGTGAAAGATAAATAACGAGTGATTTATACATATTTTGAAGATCATGTGAATTGATAGAATACATATTCGTTTGTTTCAAGAACAGGATGACCCGTACCTTTGGGCTCCAGGGTTTGTACATGTGGAGGCGTGGCTCCTCTTTAGCTTCAGATGTTGGATGGAAAGCCAGGAGAAGGATGCAGGGGGTAATTTGGAAATTACTGCATATGAAATAATAGCCATCCCGCCCTTCTTTTTGGTAGGACATAATCATGCAATTCCTGCATTGAGGATTTCAGTAAAGTTGCAAGATCCAATCCCCCAATCACAAGATATGCATGATATATCCCCGTTGGGGGTCCCTGGCTGAAAACCATAGCCCGGAGTCCAAGGGTTTTCGCCCAATGACCAAGGGCGAAGAACCTATCCAGCTTTATATCAATATATA